>PVMK01114274.1_pt1 | contig 13272 bp, 15 predicted proteins | sample 1853481 | NCBI WGS metagenome assembly PVMK01 (sample SAMN08533507, study PRJNA380276) | Marine sediment metagenome, whole genome shotgun sequencing project.
ACAGACGCAGCGTGGCAAGACATTTGAGGGCCAATAGCCACTTTTTATGTAAGGTTAGGGAACTCGGATCGGCGGGCTGAGCCGGAGCACTTTCCTTAATCAATCCCGTCTGCTACTTTTTGCGGGCACTATAAAGGGCGTGAATACAACACCCAACAGCATGAGGGGAATTGGATGATCTGTGGCTTTCATTCCGCCCGGCGTCGGCCGGCGCGGCGGTACTTGGCTGTTGTCTGCCTGATTACGACCTTTGCGACCGCCATCGCGGCCGCGCAGTCGGCCGAACAATTGCTGTCCCAGGCAATTGACGAGCAGGCCAGCGTCGACACACGCTCACAACAGTCCCAGCTCCGGGTAGCACAGCTTGACGAGCAGACCAGCGAATACTTCGGAGAATTTCGCGTCGCTTTGCAGCAACTCGAGCGGCTTCGCATTTATAACCGCAATCTCGAAATCCTTATTGCCGACCAGGACGACGAGAAGTCTTCTATTGCGCGCCAGCTCGACGATTTTGGCGACATGGAACAAGGAATCGTTCCCCTGATGTACGACATGATCGCGGCACTCAAGAATCTCGTCGAACTCGACATGCCGTTTTCGGAAACGGAACGTAAAAGCCGTGTCGAGCGACTCGAAGTCAATATTGGCCGTTCCGACCTGACCGTCTCCGAAAAGTACCGCCAAATCATGGAGGCGTATCAGATTGAGACCACTTATGGCCGCAACATCGAAGCTTACATGGGTTCGCTCGAGATCGACGGAGTGGAGCGCAAGGTAGATCTGTTGCGCGTTGGTCGCATCCTGCTGGCGTACCAGACACCGGACCTGTCGAGGACAGGCTTCTGGGATAAGACCTCAAAATCGTGGCAGCCGTTAGCCAGCGGCTATCGGCGCGCGATCACGGATGGATTGCGCATTGCCCGCAAACAGGCTGCACCGTCATTGCTCGAGTTGCCATTGCCGGCGGCGAAGGCAGCACCATGAGGCCGAAGATGCAACGATTGAGCACACTCATGCTACTGGCCGCACTGGCCATCGCCACGCCGGGGGTCGCCCAGGAAGCAGTCGATTCCCTCGAGGAGCTGCTGAACGAAGTACGCACCCAGGGCCAGCAATCCTCGCGCGAAAACCAGGCTCGTGAACAGGCATTTCGTCAGAATCGCGACCAACAAAAAGCCATCCTCGACAGAACAATGGCGGAGTTACGCGACGAACAGCGAAGGAGCCAGCGTCTGAAAGCACGCTTCGACAGCAATGAACAGGAACTTGAAACGCTTCACGAAACGCTGCGGATACGAATCGGCGACATGGGCGAGATGTTCGGCATCGTGCGCCAGGTCGCCGGCGAGACCAAAGCAACCATCGAGAGCTCGCTTGTATCAGCACAGTTCAAAGACCGGGGTGATATCGCCAATCGGCTTGCGCGAGCAACGGCGCTGCCATCGATCGACGACCTGCGCGAACTGCAGGTGCTGTTGCTCGAGGAGATGATCGAGTCGGGCAAGGTGGTCCGATTTCGAACCGAGGTCGAAGATGTCGCGGGCGTAACCGAGTTGCGTCCCGTTGTCCGCGTCGGCGTTTTCAACGCCATATCGGACGCCGGCTTCCTGACCTACAACCCGGGTGACGGCAGCCTGAGTGAGTTGCCGCGCCAGCCTGCGAGTCGCTACGTTAGTGCCGCAAAAAAATTCTTCGACGCGACCAGTGGCAATGTCACGATGGCCATCGATCCCAGCCGAGGCAACTTGCTGAGCCTAGTGATCCAGGCGCCGAGCTTCCTGGAGCAAATCAGTTTCGGCGGAGGAATTGGATACGCAATTCTCGTAATGGGCGCAATCGGTCTCGTTATCGCGCTGATGCGTTTGGTCTCGCTGCAAGGCACCGCGCGACGCGTTCACGCCCAGCGAAAATCGTCAACGCCGTCGATGGATAATCCGCTGGGCAAAATTTATGCGATTTACGAGGCCAACTTGAATGCAGGTCCCGAAACGCTTGAGGCAAAACTCGACGAGGCCATCATGCGTGAGACGCCGAAACTGGAGCGTTTCCAGGCAATTTTGAAAGTGATCGCCGGCGTCGCGCCGCTGATGGGATTGCTGGGCACCGTCGTCGGCATGATCAAAACCTTTCAGACCATAACCCTGTTCGGCACGGGCGATCCAAAGCTCATGGCCGACGGCATCTCACAAGCATTGGTAACGACAGCCGAGGGCTTGATGGTCGCTATCCCGCTGGTGTTCCTGCACTCACTGGTCTCAGGCAGGAGTAAGGAACTCATTGAGATACTGGAAGAGCAGAGCGCGGGCATAGTCGCGCGCTCCACCGAGAATCGATAATCGAACTGGCCGCGCCATGGATTGCAATTCGAAGCTTCTTCGAAGCTGGCGGCGACGTGTTGTGGGCCATTTTCGCGGCGACGATCATCATGTGGACACTGATTATTGAACGCTTCTGGTTTTTCCGAACCGTATTACCGCCGAAAATTGCTGCTGCACACCGCGAATGGCTCGAACGGTCGCAGAAAACATCCTGGGCATCGCGGTCCGTTCGCCGGCAATTAATTTCCGAAATATCGGTCGCAGCGAATCACAATATTGGGACGATCCAGGTCCTGATGGCGATCCTGCCGCTGCTGGGCCTGCTCGGCACCGTCACGGGCATGATCCAGGTGTTTAATGTCATGGCGGTGGTCGGCACGAGTAACGCACGGCTCATGGCGGGCGGCGTTTCGGCCGCGACAATACCGACAATGGCCGGGCTCGTCGCAGCGCTGTCCGGCCTGTACCTCGCCGTATACCTGCAGCGACGAGCCAACAAGGCGACGCATGTGATCACCGACATTCTGGCGGACTAGGCGAGCCGATGCGCCGTAAACATCGCGAATCGGATGAGGCCATCATCAACGTTACACCGATGCTCGACATCGTGTTCATCATGTTGATTTTCTTTATTGTGACGACGTCCTTCGTCAAGGAGTTTGCCGTCGACATGAGCCGGCCGTCGAACGAGCCGCCGAAAACTGAAAAGCTGTCCGAGGTGATCTTCGTTCGAATTGACGATACCGGGCAAATTTTTGTTCGCGATCGCCTGACCGATATCCGCGCGGTGCGGGCCAATATTGTCAGCGGGCTCGCACAGAAACCGGATGCATCCGTTGTCGTCGCCGCGGCGCGCGACGCGGACGTCGGAATTCTCGTTCGCGTGGTCGACCAGGCGCGCATCGCCGGGGCCCAACAGGTTTCGCTGGTTGCATTGTCGGAGTAGGAATGGCACGACGCAAACGACATCACGCTGACGAAGAAAGCGACATCAACATGACGCCGATGCTCGATATCGTGTTCATCATGCTGATCTTTTTTATCGTGACTACCTCGTTCGTCAAAGAAACCGGGATCGATCCACGCCGGCCGGTCGCGGAAACGGCCACAGCCAAACCGCGTGGCAACATCCTGATCGGCGTTGATGTCGACGGTTTCATCTGGGTCAACAAGCGACGCATCGAACTCGGCCAAATCCGCCAGCTGGTCGAAGACGCGGTGAACGAGAATCCCGAAAGCTCTGCGATCGTTATTGCAGACGAGGGCTCGGCGACCGGCGTGGTCATCGATGTTATGGACCAGGTGCGATTGGGCGGCGTCTTTGATATCGCGATCGCGGCCGAGCCGGAGTCGACCTGATGCGCCTGATCGTTTCATCGGTCCTGGGAGTTGCTGTGGCAATCGCGTTGTTTTTGCTCATGCACGGGCTGATCACGGGCGATAACGATGTGGATCGCGATCATGACAATGCGCTGCGGCTCGATTTTATACAGGTCGATCAGGACGAACTCGACAATATTCGCGATCGTCGCAAACCGCCAGAGCCTGAACCACCGAAGGAGCCACCGCCGCCACCCAAACTCGAAATACAGGAGCAGGATCGGCCGCAGCAAAACATGCCACGCATCGAGATGCCGCGCATCAACGTCGGACTCGCTGGCGGCGCAGGCCCCTTTCTTGGCAACTGGTCTGCCGGTGACCCGTCTGCCGAAGGTGATGTGATTCCGATCGTGCGCATCGAACCGCAATACCCGCGCGAAGCGTTGATCGAGGGAATTAGTGGCTGGGTCGACATCGAGTTCACGATTGAGGCAGACGGATCCGTTTCCGATCCAAAAATTGTCGCGTCCAAGCCGCGTCGCATGTTTGATCGCAATGCCGTCCGCGCCATTTACAAGTGGAAATTCAAGCCTCGCATCATCGATGGCAAGCCCGTCGCACGACGCGCAACGCAACGCATCGATTTCAATATCAGCGAATGATGAGACTAACCGTTTGCATCCTGCTGCTAACCGTCCCGGTGCTTTGCTTTGCGCAGGAAGAGCTCAACGACGATCGCAGAATCCACAAACGCACCGAAGTCAACGCGGCCATGTCCGAGCACGTCTACAAACGGCTGGCGTCGATTCACGACCACATGGGCGAGGACGAACTCGACGACGCATTGAAAGGACTCGGGAAGCTTGAGACTCAGCGCCTAAGCAAGTACGAGAAAGCGATCGTGCAACAGACCTTCGGCTTCGTGTATGCGCAGCAGGGCGATGAAGCGCAGGCGATCAGGCGTTTCGAGCAGAGTCTCGCACTGAAATCCCTGCCGGCGATAGCGCATCAGGGCATGCTCTATTCGCTGGCCGGCCTGTATGCGGCGGAAGGCCAGTACCTGAAGAGTATCGAAACGGCACGCGAGTGGTTTCGATACGAGGAGAACCCAAATCCGGAAGCCTATATGTTAATCGGCTCCTCGTTCACCGAACTCGAACGATACGATGACGCGTTGCCCTATGTTTTAAAAGCCATCGAGAAATCGGAGAAGCCGCGTGAGAACTGGCACATGTTGGCGCTCGCAATTTACTTCCAGAACGAACAGTTTCGCGAAGCGGCGGGCCTGCTGGTCACGATGTTGCAGTACTGGCCCGACAAGGCACGTTATTGGGAAATGCTGGCAGGTAGTTACCTGGAACTGGAAGATGACAAGCGCGCGCTGGACACGATGATGTTGTCATACACCAACGGCATGCTCACCAATCCGACCCGGATACTCGCAGTGGCGCAGCTCAATATGATGCACGACATGCCGTATACCGCCGGCAGCATACTCGACGAAGAGATCGCCAAAGGGGCGCTCGAGAGCGATGAAAAGAATCTGAAATTATTGTTGCAAGCCTGGCTGTCGGCGCGCGAATACGACCGTGCCGTCGACGTCATCAATCGTCTCGAGCCCTTCGCCGAAGATGGCGAGTACTTTCTGCGGGCCGCACAGATTTACAATGAAACGGGGGCCTGGGAGAAGGTGGTCGACAACGCGAGCAAGGCGTTGGACGCTGGCCTCGAGAATCCGGAAGACGCCCTTTTGCTGGCCGGTAGCGCGTACACGGAACTCGATCGCTTTGACGATGCGACGCGGGTTTTCGGGCGCGTCCGCTCTATGGGCGACAAGGACGATCGCCGCAACGCGGAATCATGGATCGCGTTTATCGACGAAATGCGCGCGCTGCGTAACGCGTCGATCCGCTGAAATCAGCGATGCTTTCACTGCAGGGCAGTCTCTACCTCAAATAACTCTTCTAATATCCTGTGCCACTCCGCGTATCGCTGCGCGACCCAGGCCTCGAGCTCGGCGATACGAGCCTCTACCGCTTCAACTGTCGGGCCCACTTCATTATTGAACGCAACCGCCAGGCGATCCTGTTCCTGAGCAGTGACTCTGCTGAATTTGTAGTTGTCGTACTGGTTCTTCATCGCTTCATAGCTGCCACGTGGTGCGTCCGATCTTGTATTTTGTGCCCGCCTGGCATCTTGATTCTGATACTCGATGACTTTGCGCCGATATACGCGCCATAAATCGTAAATCGACGCGATTTCGGCGTGGAGTTCCCGAAATTTCGCGTCCACGGTATCCGTGATCACGTACTCGGTGCGGCGTATGCGGTCGATTCGATCAAGCATCGGATCATTCCTGGCGGGCAGTCGTCGTATTGTGAACGTGCCATCGGCCGCTCTGCTCAGATAATCACCGAATGCGGACGGCGCGAGCTCATTGGCATAGCGCAACAGAGAAATCTCGACGACATCCGTCAATGTCTTGTTGTTCAGCTGGGCGCGAGCCACCTGCAGACTGTTTGCAATTTCAACAAATAGACTCTGGTTTTCCACCGCGCCGGCAAATGCTTCGTCGAGCCATACGCGACCGCTTGCATCGACGGCCCGAATTTTGAGTTCCAGGGTTTCACCGTTCGATCGGACAATCGTACCCGACACGAGCAACTCCGCGGCGACATCGGCCCTGGGCACCACCCGCACAGCGCCCCACTCTTGCGTCTTGACCAGCGTGTCACGCAATACAAATGGCAGAAACTTCGCCTCGATCTCGCGAACCCGTGGAAAAACCTGCTGGGCGCGGTACAAAGACTGGTTTGCAGGCAAACCCGGATCGAAGACGGCGATAGATACATTGAGCGCTACGTCACTGTGCGCATCCGCCGCAAATAGCGACATGAACAGGATGACTATATGTGCCCCCGACGGTCTCACGGCACTAGCTCACCTGTAGTACACACGCGTTTCATACTAAAAGTCTCTATGCAGTTGAGGACAGAGGGCGGCCGTACGAATTTCGTGTAATAGCGCCGCAGGGTCAATGGCACCCGTGACGTACTGGATGACACGGTTGTCACTGCCCTCAATTGCTCACCATCTTCGGAAATCGTAAATCGATGAGTAACTTGCAAGCCATCCGGCAGGACCAGGTTTGAGACCAGCTGTTCCCCGTCCCAACCGCAAATTTCAACGCCGTAGTCACTCTGTGTGTCTTGTGCTACGCCGTCGTAGAATGCGCAGAACAAAGCGAAATCATCCTCTCTCTCAATGCTGATCTCGTATTCGCTTTGCGAAATTGTCAAAACATCCGGGCGCGTAATTGATTCCGCGAGGCGCGCAAGTGCCATTATCGAGGCCACATCCCTTGACGACGGCATCCCCATGCCGGGACCCGCGGGATAGCGTTGATCCGGCGATGTACGACTCAGCTTGTTGTACGTGTCGCGAAGCACCGCGTTGATGTCGTCATCGCGCGCATAGTTTCGTTCCCACGAGCCACTGAGATCAGCCGGTAAAGCACCATAAATACGCTTCATCTCGTCGTCGATCACAGGCTGCTGCGAACAAGCCGCAATTAACAGATACAGTGAGAGTAAGCCCCGCTTTCGCAACATTTGTAGTGTGTTCCTCAGTTCCTGCAATTTTCTGTCGCCAAATGCAGAGCGATTGGATGTCCTAAGAACGAACGACGAGCCGGACGGTTGACAAGCAACGATGTCCGATAGACAAATCGGTGCCCCATGACAGGGCACTGATTGCTTGATTGTTTGGTGCCGGCACCACGAGTCGAACGCGGGACCTACTGATTACAAATCAGTTGCTCTACCATCTGAGCTATGCCGGCCTGGTCTGGGATATCCATTGGGTAGCGGATTATTCGCCAATCAGACTTGCGTGACAAGCATCCGTGCAGACGAATGCTAGAATTCCGGGCAAGTCGCCGCACTCCTGAGCAATACCTTTTCCTCACCGTATTTTTCGATCATGGCTCCCGCACCTCTGCCAGGCAGCAGCCCGATATCGACATAGTAAATTTGGCGCTCACGCGTTTGTGGCGTAATGGCAGCGGGCAGTCCAAGCGACTTCGCTTGCAATTCAACCTTCTCAGCGCGATCCATGTCTCCGAACAGACCAAGCGATATGTACATATCGTCGTCGTTACCCGACTCCAGGTAGGCGTCCGGTAGCCCGCCACCATGCAATTTGTTGAGCATATTGGCCGCCGTTGGTCTGTCGGCGATGCCCCGAATCTGCACCCAGTGGCCAACGAAAACCTGCCCAATTGCCGGTCGAAGAGCGGCTCGCATTCCTTCCGCCGAAAACTGCGACCGTGCCTCGTTGGCATCTGCGCTGGCCCGAAATGGTCCAATCGTTACACAGGACCGGCCGATCAATGCTTCGAGATCGGATGGCTCGCCAGAACCCAAAACCGCGCCGACGCTGGCCGCGACTTCGGCGTCATGACTCGTTGACACGTTGAGCGGCGGTCCGAGAGCTTCTTCCTCGACGATGACAATTCCCGATTCGTCGGTATCATTTGCAAACATTCCCCACACAAAATAGAGAATATTGGCGAGCAACAGCAGCAGTAACAGGTTTCTCATTGATTACTTTCCAGGATACGCGCAAGACCGTGCAGAACCAGGTGTGGCCGGTGCAACACCTCGTCATCAATCGACTTAAGAATGCGCGAGGCATCACCGCCGGTCAAGACGATCGTTGGCTCACTGCCATGCTCCTCAACGGCCCACGCCGCCCGCTCGATAGCGCCAACCACCGCATTCATGATTCCCTGTTCGACGGCTCGCGTAGTGTTGCTTGCGAACATGTCCAGGCCACTTGCCGCCTTCGACACCCTCTGGCCAACGCTGGGAACGTCGCTGGTTCTGGTGGCCAACGCATCCGCCATTAGCGCAATACCTGGCAGAATCTGTCCGCCCAGATGTTGGCCGTCGTCATCAATCGCATCGATCGTTACCGCTGTGCCCGCGTCGACGATGACGATGGCGGCTTCACACTCTGACCATGCCCCAATCATCGCCACCCAGCGGTCCACGCCCATGCGTCGCGGTTGCCGATAACTGTTGGTTACGCCGCAAGCCTGTTTTTCGGTGCGCGCGAAGCGCATGTCGCAGCCACAATGCATGCTGATTACGCCCGACAATCTTGTCGCGTAGCTTGTGCCCGCCACGTTGCTGGCGAATGCCGCGTCGACCCGGCGCGGCAATTTTGACGTCAGCGCCGCAAGACCCTGTTCTCGCAGTGTGTCGTGGCTTATATGGCCCGTGCGGCTGATCGATCCATTGTCGAGAACGCCCCATTTCAGCCGCGAATTTCCAACGTCAAGTAACAGCGCTTTCAATGTGCTACCTCGGTCAGTCCAGCCGTGACGATCGAACCAGACACCACTCGTGCCTTTTCCTTGCCCGTGTCGACAATCAGTGCTCCATCCGTGTCGACACCCGCTGCAACACCGGTGATTCGCCCGGCCGGCAGGTCGACAGTGACTTCGCGGCCCTGCAGCCAGTCGTGTTGCGCCCAGTCCTGGGAGAAACCCGCAAAACCAAGGGCCTCGAATTTTCTCATTGCTGCATAAATTGCTTCAATAATTCCTGCGGCAATCTCTTCACGCGCCGGAACCTTCTCGGCGACACTGCTGATGTCAATCGCCCGGCGCGCCCACTCGGAGTCCATGCCGATTACTTCGCCGTCCGGCAGATCGATGTTCAGCCCGATTCCTGTAACGACGGTCACGCTGTCGGCTACGCGTGTTCGTATCTCAGTTAGAATTCCACCGAGCTTGCCATCCAGGGCGACGATATCGTTCGGCCATTTCAAGCTAACACCCTCAATCTCAAGCTGTTGCAATGCATCGACAACGCCGATGCCGATTGCCAGCGTCAGACTCGACAATTGTTCGGGCTGCTCATCGAACGTGTAGGCCAATGACATACACAATCCGCTGCCTGCCGGAGATACCCAGTGTCGGTCATGTCGACCGCGACCCGCAGTCTGGTGGTCGGCGATCGCGACCCGAAATCGTTCGGCTTTCGGCGGCACTTGTTCCAGCAAATAGGTATTTGTTGATGCGATGCTGGCAAAACATTCGAGGTCATCCAGCTGCGCACTCGTTCTTTCCGAGAGCAACCGTCGAATCAACGTCGCATCAATTATTCTCATCGTCGGCTGCTCGACGCTTGCTACTAAACACCATGAGCCTCGTATTGCGGTGCTCGGTCCCTGCCTTCATGCGCTCAATATTGGCCCGGTGCCAGTACACAATGAAGCCCGCCATTACCGCACAATAGATGAACAATGGCTGTTCCATGGGCAGATTGATGATTCCGACCCATATTGGCAATGCAACGGCAGCAGACATTGTCGCCAGTCCAACGTAGCCCGTGATAATCAACACCCATGCCCAGATCAGGACTAGCGGAATGATCAGGCTCCAATTGATCACAAGCAATGTACCCATGAACGTCGCCGCTCCCTTGCCACCCTGAAATCGATGGTAGATCGGCCAGACGTGACCAAATACGGCAGCCGTGCCACAACAAATCTGCAGCCAGGTACGGGACACTTCGGGATCGGTCGGCACAAACGGCAGTTCAAGGCCCGGCACGACGCCGGCGCCAATAACGCCTTTGCCAATGTCGATTACGATGACACCAAGCGCGAATAGCAGGCCCTGGGTGCGATACGCATTGGACCCGCCCGCATTTCCGCTGCCCATCGTACGAATATCGACACCGCCGCGCAGTCGTCCAACGATAATCGAGCCCATTAAAGAGCCGATAAAGTAACTAATCAGAAATTTGACGCCGAGTTCAAGCATGGATGATTCCGTTTTGCCCGCGATGACTCAGCCATTGTAGCATTGGGCAACTCCCATCCACGGCGGCGATATGGCTGGCGATACAGTTTCGTTGTTTGTCAATCCAATAGCAGGGCGCGGCCGTGCGGGACGCAGACTCCAGCGCATCAAGACATTATTTGCTGAAAGTGGTGTGGCGATCAGCGTCGTCGAAAGTCGCTCAGCAGGTGACATCGAAACGGCTGTCGCGGAGAGTGTTAACGCCGGCGCCAGGAAAGTGGTCGTGGCCGGCGGCGACGGAAGTGTTCATGAGGCCGTGAATGGAATATTGCGGGCCGGCTCGAACGCATCGCTGGGAATCGTACCCACCGGCACGGGCAATGATTTTGCAAAGGCCTGCGGAATTCCATCAGCCTGGGAGCATGCGACCCGGCTTTTGACCGAGCGCCTCGCGGCGGGTGCTCCGACCCGTGCCATTGATGTCGGTCGCATGAATGATCGATATTTCGCTAATGGAGCGGGAATCGGTTTCGATGCGAAAGTCACTCGCATTGCGGAGTCAATTCGCTGGCCGATCGGGAATATTGTCTATCTACTGGCGATCTTGCGTTGTATGTACGACGGCATCGCGACACCGGAGCTTGTAATTCAGAGCGAGGACGACATCTGGCGTGGCCCGGTTACGCTAGTCAGTATCAGCAATGGCCCGTGGGCCGGCGGAATGTTTCACATTGCGCCGATGGCCAACAACGCGGATGGCGTACTTGACCTGTTGCTTGCAAAGCCCGTGTCCAGAACACGAATATTTTCCTTGCTGCCCAAACTGATGCAGGGGCGGCATCTGAACGAACCCGAAATCGTCCACCAGGCTGTACGCACTGTGACCGTCACAGCAGCCGCTGCGGTCGAGTCGCATCTCGATGGCGAAGTTCAACCGCCACAGACGCATTTTGAAATCGAGGTGTTGCCCGCTGCCTTAAACCTGCTTTGAGGCAGGACGGGATCCGAGGTAAATCGCGAACAGTGCGATGGCCGCTCCGATGAGTTCAACCAATGTCATCGGCCGCGCAAAAAAAACGACGTCCCAGGTAAAACACCGAACGCATCGCGGCGGGTGCTCCGACCCGTGCCATTGATGTCGGTCGCATGAATGATCGATATTTCGCTAATGGAGCGGGACTCGGTTTCGATGCGAAAGTCACTCGTATTGCGGAGTCAATTCGCTGGCCGATCGGCAATATTGTCTATCTGCTGGCGATCTTGCGTTGTATGTACGACGGCATCGCGACACCGGAGCTTGTAATTCAGAGCGAGGACGACATCTGGCGTGGCCCGGTTACGCTAGTCAGTATCAGCAATGGCCCGTGGGCCGGCGGAATGTTTCACATTGCGCCGATGGCCAACAACGCGGATGGCGTACTTGACCTGTTGCTTGCAAAGCCCGTGTCCAGAACACGAATATTTTCCTTGCTGCCCAAACTGATGCAGGGGCGGCATCTGAACGAACCCGAAATCGTCCACCAGGCTGTACGCACTGTGACCGTCACAGCAGCCGCTGCGGTCGAGTCGCATCTCGATGGCGAAGTTCAACCGCCACAGACGCATTTTGAAATCGAGGTGTTGCCCGCTGCCTTAAACCTGCTTTGAGGCAGGACGGGATCCGAGGTAAATCGCGAACAGTGCGATGGCCGCTCCGATGAGTTCAACCAATGTCATCGGCCGCGCAAAAAAAACGACGTCCCAGGTAAAACTCAATACGGGTTGAAGCAGCAACGCAAGACCCGCCTCGGTCGTCGAAACTTTCAGCAGGCTGCTCGCAATTAACAACAGTCCGAAACATTGCGATAGCACGCCGTATCCCACCAGCCACGCAGCATCCAGGTAACTCGGGATTGCCAGCGACTCGCCCTCCGCGATCGCCGCCGATCCCAGTAGCAACGCAGACCCTAGCGAAATGACAGCGACCTCGCGAACTGGCAATGGATCGTTTGAGTCAATACGGGCTGCGCGCATCGTCAACATATAACCCGCATAGACAACAGCCGTGAGCAATCCGAATACAACACCGAGACGATAGTCTTCCGGCAGACTGTTCCAGTCGAATCCGATAATGAGCGCAAGGCCGACTAATGCCAGCGGCACGGCGAACAATTGCACCATGCGTGGACGCTGATGCAACAGCAGCACGCCGGCCAGCATCATGAAGAAAACCTGAAAACTGGAGAGCAAAGTGGCCAGCCCTGGGCCTACATAGTCGATGCTTCGATGCCAGAACCAGATATCGAGCGCGAACAGGACGGCGGACGCTGTAAGAATTTGCCACGCACGCTTTGATAAAGTCAGGCGCCGTCCGGTTGCCAACAGAAACAGGGCAAGCGCTACGCCGCCAATGGCAAGACGATAGAAACCGCTTGTGGTTGGCGATACGTCAACCAGTTTCACCCACACCGGTGAAAAGCTGATCATGATCGCGCCGGCGAAAAGGCGCAGGCGCGGATTTGCGATATGCGGACCCAGACTCAACCCGGGTGCAACCAACTGTCACGACTTGCGATCGTGGCAGCATCGGCATGCTCGTCGAGTTGCAAGTAACAAGTATTACTCGGCCCGTCTGCCAATCGGATACTCGTTGTGATCAGCTCATCTCCACGGAAAACGACGAGCTCGAGATCGTCACCGGCACGATAACTTCGCAGTCGACGATCGAAGTTGCCGGCCGTTAATGCCAACCCGTCAAGCGCAACCGCAACATCGCCCGGAGCAACACCTGCGTCCTCCGCGGGCCCACCGTTGTCGACGGAAGCAAAAACCAGTTTGCCC
>PVMK01163199.1_pt1 | contig 13272 bp, 15 predicted proteins | sample 1853481 | NCBI WGS metagenome assembly PVMK01 (sample SAMN08533507, study PRJNA380276) | Marine sediment metagenome, whole genome shotgun sequencing project.
TACGAGGCGGCTCGTTACGAGATAATTGGTTGGTGGTTGTCGTCCGTTGACGTTGGCTGATCTCATGCCGGAGAGCCAGTGGCAGTTGATGCATCGGGAGGTCGTTGTCAGTGCCGCAATACCGTCGGAGGTCATTGTGTCGACTTGTCTTCGATGATCAGCGCCAGCATCGACTCGAGATTTTTCTGAAACGTCCGTCGGCTCGCGTAGCCGCTCAGCCAGGTCTGCAGTTGCTGGTAGTAGATGGAGTAAAGACACCGGGCGAACAGTTTCGTATCGACACCCGCGCGCAACTTTCCTCGTTCTTTGGCGTTGTCCACGAGATAGGACAATTTGCCGACAATCGCGTTGGCGATGTTGTTCATGTCGGCTATCCGCGCCTCGTTACTCAGGAATGTCAGCTCTCGAATCAACTCCCGGGCAATCGCCACGTCCCGGCCATGATATTGAATGAAACCGTTGAACAGTCTCATGGTTTGTTTGAGTAACGAATCGGACTTTTTGATCTTGCGGTACGTATCTTCGATCAACTGGGTCATCTCGTCACGAAACACCAGTATCAGCAGATCTTCCTTGGACTTGGCATAGAGAAACAGCGTGCCTGCGGCGATACCCGCTGCATCTGCGATTTTCTGAGTCGTCGTGTTGTCGTAGCCCTGTGCATGAAAAAGGTGTCGCGCGGCGTCAATGATCCGCTCGAGCTTTTCGCGTTTGTTGCGTTCACGCCGGCCTTCACTCACAGCAACGTCAACGCCAGGGTCTGATTCAGTCTTCATTGGTGTTGGGTTCCGATGGTGTGACCCGGATAAAGATTGACATCCGACTGGCGGTCAATTTAAATGACTGCGCTCATTTTTACAAGTTTGGTTGGAGAAAAGGGGAGGCACGATGCCCGCACGTACCGGCGCGCAGTTCTTGGAGGGCTTGAAAAACGACCGAGAGGTCTGGGTGGACGGTGAGCGCGTAGACAACGTCGTTGAGCATAGCTCGCTCTCCGGCGCCGCCCATGCCCTGGCGGAGGTCTTCGACCTGCAGCACGATCACCCGGAGTGCTGCTTGATGCCGGACCCGGAAACCGGCGAACTCATCAACATCAGTCACATGATTCCTCAGTCTGTGGAAGACCTCCGTCAGCGACATGGGTGCCTGGAGAAAACGGCGGAATACTCAGTGGGGCTGATGGGGCGTACGCCAGACTATTTGAATGTCACCTATGCCGGATTTGCCGGTCGTGCCGAGGAATGGGCGATCAATGGCAACGAACAAGGGGCTCAGAATCTCGTCGACTATCAGAAGAAGTTGCGCCGGGAAGACCTCTCGCTGACGCACACGCTGGTGCAACCCACCATCGACAAGGCGCTGGGGGACGCGCCTCACCCGGGTAACACCATTGCGCTGCGAAAAATCGAAGATACCGAACATGGCATCATCGTTTCGGGTGCTCGTGTCTTGTCCACGCTTGCGCCCTTTTCTGATGAGCTTGCCGTTTATCCGGGTCACCCCCTGCCGGAAGGGGCAGACGACTACGCACTGTCTTTCTGCATCCCGATGTCGACCCCCGGTTTGAAGTTCATCTGCAGAGATTCGGTGTCGACATCGAGCAACATCTTCGACCACCCGCTCTCCCATCGTTTTGACGAGCAGGATGCGTTCGTCATATTCGATCGCGTTGAAGTCCCGCACGATCGCGTTCATGTGGACTGCAATCTCGAGGTGTATAACTACGTGATGAGTCAGTCCTGGTGGCAGAACATCATGCAACAGACCACGGTACGGGCACTGACGAAACTCGAATTTGCCTGGGGTGTGGCCAGCCGCATGGTGGATGCCATCAACGCCAACCAACCGCCCACGTTACAGATGCTGGGTGAAATCTGGTCGTACGCAGAGATGACCCGCGCGTGCTTGAATGCGGCGATCGAAGGTGCCAAGGACTCTGGAAGCGGCATGTGGTTGCCGGACAGCCGGCCTTTTTCTGCGATCCGTGCAACGATGCCGGGATGGATGGTGCGTACCAACGAAATCATTCGGCAAATCGGCTCGCACCACATCTTCACCACACCCTCACGCGGCGAGTTGGACGATCCGGGATTGCGCCCCTTGATCGACCACCACCTGGCCGGTGCGGGAGATGTGGACGCCGAAACGCGCGCGCGCGTGTTTCGCCTGGGGTGGGACTTTGCCGGAAGCGGTTTGGCCGTTCGCAACGAGCAATACGAGCGGTTCTATCTGGGTTCGGCGGGGCGCAACTACCAGATGGCGCATATCAACGCAGACCGAACCAGGGCCGATCAACTGGTTGATCGATTTCTAACCGAAGACTTGAGTTGAACGCATCCACGCGGGTGCAGGGAGACACGATGGACGGAGTAACTGAGCTGGGTTACGTACGCTTTGGCGTATCGGATTTGTCGGAATGGAGGGATTTCGCTACTTCACTGTTGGGATTGCAGATCGTGGAGGATGGCGCACCCGACACGCTCTTTCTACGTACGGACTACTGGCACCATCGCATCATTCTCGAACAGGATGCGTGTGACGATTTGACGACTGCGGGCTTCCGCGTGGCGGGCGCTGAGGAGTTTGCCGCCCTGCAACGACGCCTGAAAGATGCCGGGGTCAACTTTGAACAGGGCAGCGACGAACAAGCGGCGCAACGCTGCGTGCTGGACGTGATGAGCCTGTCCGATCCCGCGGGCAACCCGCTGGAAATTTTCCATGGCCCGCAGATCGATACCCACAAACCCTTTCACCCAAGCCGGCCAATGCATGGCCGATACGTGACGGGCGAGGGTGGCGTGGGACACATGATTCTGCGTAATGCAGGCCTGGATGACACCTATGCGTTTTACAGACTGTTGGGCATGCGCGGTGGTATTGAGTACAAGATCACGACGCCAGACGGCAATGTCGCCGAGATTTTGTTCATGCACTGCAACTCGCGGGACCACACCGTGGCATTTGGCCCACCCAGCACCAAGAGTATCAACCACCTGATGCTGGAAGTAGACAACCTGGACGACGTGTTCATGACCTATGAACTCGTCCAGGCAAGCCAGTATCCGGTGATGATCAGCCCCGGCAAGCACGCCAACGACCATATGTTTTCGTTCTATTTCGCAACCCCATCGCGATGGTTGGTGGAGATTGGCTGGGGTGGGCGTCCCGCGACTCATCAGTCCGAATACTACACACGCGATACCTATGGGCACGATTCCAGCAAAGATATGGGCCCGGGGATGAGCATCGACACACCCAAGGAGTAGGACCGTGAGCGAAGTGACTTTGCCAGAGGTAGCCTCGCCGCTACATTTTATCGGGGGAGAATTTGCCGCGGCTGTAGCCGGTGGTACGTTCGAAGTGATCAACCCCGCGACGGAAGAACTGACCACCATGGCCGCGCGCGGTGACGCCGCGGACATCGATGCTGCTGTGCGTGCCGCAAAAGAGTCGTTCGACGATGGCGCCTGGTCTCGCGTCAAACCCGAATTTCGGCGCAAAGTCATGTTCAAGGCTGCCGACCTGATGGAAGCCCGGGCGGACGAGATCGTTAAGCTGCAGTCTCTGGAAATGGGTGGTCCCATTGGCCCGGAGCACAAAGGGCCTCATCCCATGATTTCGCGTTCTGCGTGGAATTTTCGCTTTTTCGCCGAAGAGCAGGAACTGGCCGGCAACCATTCGTTCAACCGCGACGACACCCTGCTGACCTACACGATGAGCGATCCCGCTGGGGTGTTCGGGCTCATCACGCCCTGGAACGGGCCCTTCATGCTGTCCACCTGGAAGATGGCGCCGTGTTTGGCCTATGGCAATTCTGCGGTGCACAAGCCGTCGGAACTCTCACCCCTGTCGATCCGCATGTTGTGCGAGATTTTTCAGGAAGCGGGCATGCCCGCGGGTGCTTACAACATGGTGCTCGGATACGGGCAGGAAGCCGGCATCCCGCTGGTCGAGCACGACGATGTGATCGGTGTTTCGTTCACCGGGTCACCGGCGACAGCGCGAGACATTGCTTCACGAGCAGCGAAATCGTTAAAGAGAACGTCTTTCGAGTTGGGCGGCAAGTCGGCCAACATCATCTTCGCGGATGCCGATCTGAAAAAGGCGATTCCCGCGGCGGCGATGTCGATCTTCATGAACGCCGGTCAGGCGTGTGTTGCCGGATCGAGGATTCTGGTGCAACGGCCCATATTCGAAGAGTTTCTTGCCGGTTTTGAGAAAGCGGCAGCGAACTGGAAAGCGGGTAGCCCGTTCGATAGGTCCACGCGGCTCGGTCCGCTCGTTTCCAAGCGACAATACGATCGAGTCATGGGGTATCTGGCATCCGCCCGGGACGAAGGCCGGATCCTGTTTGGCGGCGATCGACCCGAAGGCCTGGACACCGGTTACTTCGTGGCGCCCACGGCCATCGTTGACGTGGACAGCAGTGCGAAGGTTTGTCAGGAAGAGATATTTGGACCGGTGGCCGTGATCATGCCGTTTGACGATGCGGATCATGCCTTGGAAATTGCCAATGATTCAGACTACGGCCTGGCCGGATACATCTGGACCGATTCCCAGACCACGGCGCACTACGTCAACCATCGTCTGCAAACCGCAATGATCTGGATCAATGCGGGCTTTGACCGGGATTTACGACAACCGTTCGGGGGCATCAAAAACAGTGGGCGAGGTCGGGAAGGCGGTAACTTCAGCCGTGAGTTCTATACCGAAACCCGGTTTACTTCCTTCCCGCTCGTTCCCCGCTGACAGTCGAGTTTCGTTATGACTAACACTGTTGACATTCCGAGTGTGCTCACCGATTCGCTCGTTGTTTCGCTGAACACCATTGCGACTGCGACGCTTACCCATCAGCTTCAGATGCGTGGCATACGCAGCACTTTTCTAAGTGGCCTGAAACCCTTGCACCCGGATAAGCGGATGGTGGGACGTGCGCGCACGCTTCGCTACGTCGCGTTGAGAGAAGATCTGCAAAAGGAGTTCGGAGGCGGCATCAACGCGCAGAAACGTGCCGTGGAAAGCACGGAACCTGGTGATGTGCTGGTGATTGAAGCACGCGGTGTTCCGGACGCGGCGACCATCGGCGACATTTTTTCGACCCGAGCTTTCAGCCTGGGAGGTGCAGGTATCGTCACGGATGGTGCACTGCGCGACACCCCTGCAATCGCCGCCATTGGTGAACCGGTTTACCACCTGGCGTCTCACGGCGCCCCGCTGGGGCGTCATCACATGCCTTTCCCCATCGACGAACCTGTCACCTGTGCGGGCGTGGTAGTCGTGCCTGGTGATGTAGTCGTGGGCGATGGCGAAGGTGTGGTGGTGATCCCGGCAGCGTTGCTTGAGGAGGTGGTCAGCGATGCGCTGTCTCAAGAAGAAAGAGAAGATTTTGCACTGGAGCGAGTCGCTGCAGGTGAATCGACGATTGGGCTGTTCCCACTGGCCAAGGAACGGATGGAGGAGTTCGAGGCGTGGTCCTCAGCTCGCAAAAGGGATGCGTAGCTTCGGCCGGGCCCAAACGAAAGGACCGCGATAGATGGGTGATCGTCGAAGCATTTCCATTGAAGGTCTTAGTCACCGGACCGCAATTCCGGTGGCCACGCGCATTGGGCCGTTGCTGACGTCCAGCGTAATCGCGCCGTTCAATCCCGATAGTCGAGAGGTTCCCGCTGCCATAGAAGACCAGTACGCGAACATTTTTCGACATGTGGGACTGATGCTCAGTGAAGCCGGCGCACAGTGGTCTGATATCGCCAAGATGGAGTTCTGGATTCCCGACGCCGAGGGGCGTGCTGCACTGGAAATCCCCTGGCTCGAAAAATTTCCCGATGAAGCATCCAGACCTTCACGCCACACTCACGTGGATCAGGGCGAAGTCGCCACTGCGTCCTTCATTGCATACATCCAGGAATAGGGCATACATCCAGGAATAGGCCGTTCGCATGTTATCCGACGATCAAATTAGACAAGTAGCCAACGCCTTATGGCAGGCTGAACAAACCGGTAGTTGGACCGAGCCGGTGTCCAATGCATACCCTGACGCCGATGTATCCGATGCCTACCGGATCGGGCTGGCGGTACGCGATATCAAGCTGGAAAACGGCCGGATGGTTAAGGGTCACAAAATCGGTCTCACCTCCAAAGCCATGCGAGATCTCACCGGAGCGACGGAACCGGATTACGGATTCATATTCGACAACTGGTTTGTGCTCGAAGGTGACACCGTCGATCGTGCCGCCATGAATCGCCCGCTGGTGGAAGTGGAACTGGCATTTGTCATGGGCCGGGAATTGGTTGGGCCATCCGTCAACGCCGCCGATGTCATACGCGCCGTCGACTTTGTCTTACCCGCGCTCGAGATCGTGGACAGCCGATACAATGCCCGCGGCGCCAACATGCTGGTGGACAGCATTTCCGATGCAGCGTCTTGCGGCTTTGTGGTGCTCGGCGGCAATCCGGCGAGATTGACGGACGTGGATGTGCGCCGCATGAGCGCATCGTTGTCGATCAACGGGGTGATCCTGGAGAGTGGCTCCGCGGCTGCGGTGATGGGTAATCCCATCAACGCTGTGGTGTGGCTGGCCAACAAATTGCACGAATTCGGCGTGAACATGCAGCCCGGTGACGTGATTCTTTCGGGATCTTTCGTCAAAGCGATCCCTTTCAATAGCGGTGATTCGTTGGTGGCTTTGTATGACCAACTGGGTGAAGTCACCCTGTCGGTGGCCTGAATGTACGACTTGAACGGTAAGGTGACGTTTGTGGCGGGAGGGGGCTCTCTACCGTCCGTGCTATGACTCTGGTGGGTTAGACGAGGCTCCGTAGCAGAGCCGTAGCATCAAGCACGAGCGAGACCGCAATCAGCGCGCTCACCCAGATCAGCCACCCCTGATAAACCGCATCGAACCTCTTGCTGAGGGACTCACTGCGCTGGTTTCTTGCACTTGGTCGCCACAGGAGAAACAACAGAACGGGCCACAGCGACAGGTGCAGCGCCGCACCTATCGTTGCGCGGCTCAATTCGGGAAGAAGCGCTTTTCCGACGATCAACCCAAGGGCCGTGGCCACCATGACGGCGACGACCCATCGAGCGCCACGGTTCCACGGTACGAAAACGATCCCCGCAAAGAACGAGATGGCCATTACTCGCATCCACACACGCACGGCGTACGGGTACGCGGCCGCTTCGGATCCCAGCACTTCGATGGCCTCGCTTATCCCGTCCATTCACGATCCTCATGGCACTGACGCCAACGGTGTGGGTCCCGCCAGGATACATCATCAATTTCCAGATAGAAAAAACACGAAATATTTGTCTAGCAATTTGTGTCGTATAATTTCATTATATGTGAAGGATGCGACTCATGACTGATGCCAGTGCCGGCTGGAATTTTTTCAGCAACTACGCGCATGTTCTCGTTTGCCTTGCGGAGAACCCGGACGCCCGACTGCGCGATGTCGCGGAGCGTGTCGACATCACCGAGCGCACGGCACACCGCCTGGTCACGCATCTGGAAGAAGCCGGCATTCTCATGCGCCTGAAGGAAGGCCGGCGCAACAGCTACGTCATCGATACTGATGCGCGTCTGCGGCATCCCATCGAGTCGCACTGTACGGTCGGTGAGTTACTCGCAACCATCCTCAGTCCAGCAGATTTCAAAGCGTTGAAGACGTGAATCCTTCTACGCGCCAGGTACACCTTCCGTCAGGAGTGAACGAGAAACTCTCAGAAGGACCGAGCTCATTGTGGATGACGGCCGTGGTGATTCTGAATGTCGTCATCTTTGCCGGATTCGGCTACGTACTCTGGACTGACATCGATTGGGGCTTTGAATAATCCGGTGCTTCCATCATCCCGTTGCGCACCAGGAGGACACATGGCGGACGATCCCGAGCAACTGCTGGCGAACAACCGGGCGTGGGCGACGCAGGTGGAGCGCGATGACCCCGGGTTCTTTCATCGTCTGACAACCCAACAGAGGCCGCAGTATTTGTGGATCGGATGCTCGGACAGCCGGGTGCCGGCCAACCAGATCACCGGACTGCCGCCCGGCGAGGTCTTTGTTCACCGCAACGTTGCAAACGTGGTCCTTCACACCGACCTGAATTGCCTTTCCGTCGTGGAATTCGCTGTGAAGGTGCTCAAGGTTCGCCACATCATCGTGTGCGGTCACTATGGCTGTAGCGGCGTAACGGCTGCCATACAAGTGGAGAAGTTGGATCTGGTGGACAACTGGTTCTGGCTGCGCGGCATTCGCGATCTGTATGAGGTTCATCGTGACGAGTTCGCCGGGCTCGACCAGGATGCGGCAGTTGCGCGCATGTGTGAGATGAATGTACACCACCAGCTACGCAGCCTTTGCCATACCAGGGTTGTGCGCGAAGCCTGGAAGGTCGGCCAGCCCCTCACCGTTCATGGCTGGATCTACAGCATCGAAGACGGACTGCTACGCGATCTGGGCACCCACGTGGATGCGGTTACAGATCTTGCCACCCTGGATCGGTTCGACTCGTGGACTTGACTTCCCACTGGGTCGGCATCACCGCCATTGGGGTGTTCGGCTTGTCATATGCCCTGGTGATCGCCGAGGAGTTCACGCACCTGAGGAAATCCGTGCCGGTCATCTTCGGCGCGGGAATCATCTGGGCAATCATCGCGCAGCAATACGCGGGCGGCAGCCTGAACCACGACGTGGAACACGCGGTCGAGACCTTCCTGGTGGAATTCGGCGAGCTGTTCCTGTTCCTGCTGGCAGCGATGACCTACGTCAACTCGATGAGCGAGCGGGGTGTGTTCGATGCGCTCCGCTCATGGCTCGTGCAGCGCGGGTTCACTTACCGACAGCTATTCTGGATCACCGGCATCATCAGCTTCTTCATGTCACCGGTCATCGACAATCTCACCACGGCGCTCGTGATGGGCGCAGTAGTCATCGCCGTTGGCCAGAAGAATGCGCGTTTCATCAGCCTCGCGTGCATCAACATCGTGGTGGCGGCCAATGCCGGCGGTGCGTTCAGCCCGTTTGGCGACATCACGACATTGATGGTCTGGCAGAGAGGCATCGTTGAATTCGGCACGTTTTTCGCGCTGTTCATTCCAGCGGTAGTGAACTACCTGATTCCCGCGGTCATCATGTCGCTGGCGGTGGGCACAGAGCGGCCGAGCATGGATGACGAACGAGTCGTCATGAAGCGGGGCGCGAAACGCATCATGTTTCTGTTCGCGTGCACCATTGCCACGGCGGTGTCGTTCCACAACTTTCTTCACCTGCCGCCATTCCTCGGCATGATGACGGGATTGGCCTACCTCAAGATCTTTGGCCACTACTTGAACACTACCCACATCCCGACACCTGCGGATCGTCCCGGCTACGGCCAAGCCGGCGACGTTCAGGCGTTCGACAGCTTCCGAGAGGTGGCCAGGGCGGAGTGGGATACGCTCCTGTTCTTTTTTGGCGTGATCATGTGCGTCGGCGGCCTGGGTTTCATTGGCTACCTCGAATTGATTTCAGCGTACATGTACGTCGAGTTGGGCCCGACCATCGCCAACTCGATGGTCGGGATATTCTCCGCAATTGTCGACAACATCCCGGTCATGGTCGCCGTGCTGCAGATGAATCCAACGATGGACATAACCCAGTGGCTGCTCGTCACCCTCACGGCGGGTGTCGGCGGCAGTATGTTGTCCATCGGCTCGGCGGCCGGTGTGGCGCTCATGGGCCAAGCTCGCGGGTTGTACACGTTTTTCGGGCATCTGAAGTGGATGCCGGTTATCGCGCTCGGTTACGCCGCAAGCATCTGGGTTCACCTTCTGGTCAACAGCGGCTACGAAGGAATCATGCCTTGATGGATTGACGAGCGTTGATGCCCGTCAATAGCGCACGGGAGTCTGCTGTATCTCGTCGCTGGACGACGTCGCCGAGCGGTCATTCGCGCTGGCTATCAAGGTCGACCACCGAAACAGCCATCGCGTTGGCGGCGGCGAGCATGCGGCGGTCATAGCTGGCGAGTTCGAGCCGCTGTCCGTTTTGCAGAAGGTAGTCAAGCGAGGCCAGATGCAACGCATCGAACGTGCGAACGGGAACGGGGAACGGTTCCAGCGCGCGCGTGAGTACTGGCGCGGATAGTTCCAATAACGCAATCCGTCCGACAAGTCCCTGTGCCGCTTCGCCATGGGAATCCACGAGCTTGCGGGCGTGGAGCCGGGTCCACAACTCATACTCGAGCAGCCGGCTGGCAACAAGAACTTCGCGCCAAAGCCATGCGGGCGGACGGCGATCTTCGGCGAGAAGTTGTGCCAGTGCGACGGACGTGTCGAGGTAAATCAACGTTCGCTCCTATCGTCCTCCAATTCCGCGAGCAGCTCGTTTAGAGGTGCGACGGGTTTTGACGTTGGAGGCGTACCCTCGTCAGGCAAGACCGGTGGCGTCAACCAGCCCTTGCGAACTGCCTCAGCAAGAACGGCATCAGCGAGCAGGGGGCTGCGGGTCTCGGATGGAGCTGTGATTTGCGCAACGACGCGGTCATGGTCCGTCACCAGCACGGTTTCGCCAGCGGCAGCCAAGCGCACATATTCGCTCAGCTTGTTCTTGAGCACCTTAAGACCGACGGATTTCATGTCAGCAAAGTAGCTACAAGAAGCTACCACGTCAAGGAATGCGATCCCGTGCAGGTACTTTCAGTGTCCTGTGGCTTCGGCGAGGATCGCCTGTTTCTGTACGTCGTTGAACGAATTGAGCTCGTGCATGTGCATCATCCGCAGATGATCGCGCCCAGCCTCGGTGAGCTTATCGAACCAGTCGTCTTCGCCGAGGATCTCACCGAGCCGCGGCGGATTGCGGTGCAACATCTGCACATCCACTGTTTTCGGCTCCAGACTGCGCAGGATGCCGCGATTGAAGTGGCAGTGCAGCGTCACCCGTTCGCCTGGTTCGCTGCGATCGCCCTGCCAGTGCCACACGCCATGAGTAAAATACACCACCGAGCCTTTGGACATTTCGATCGGTACGCCTTCGGCGTGCTCGTCCTTGCCCGGCGGGCGCCGCTGCTTGTGGCTGCCGGGCACCAGCCAGGTCGGTCCGGACGCGACCGTCCAGTCCTCCAGTGCCCAAACGCCAACGCCGGTCAGCGCGAATTCGGGGTACGGTTGCGGCACCTGCGAATAGTCTGTGTGCATCGGTATCATGCCAGGGCCTGGCCCACGCTTGATCGAGCTGATGGAACCGATGACCGCGCCGCGCCCGAGCGAAGCATCCACCAGAGTCAGCAGCGCCGGGTTCAGAACGATGCGTTCGAACTCACGGCCGTGATAGAGCATCCACTGCATCGAGCGCATGGCGGTGCCTTGCGACTCGGGGGCTGCAACCAGGGCACGCACCGTCGCCGCCCGCACCTCATCGGCGAACTCGGGTGAGATGGCCCGTTCAATGACGGTGTAACCGTTTTTCTCCATCTCCTGTACGTGACGCGTCAGTCCCTGACGAGCGGCGCGATGGGCGAGGTCGGGGTTGTCCACGGTGCGTCGCGCCATATGGTCATGTAAAACCGCCAACAGGCTTCGGGCCTCGGGATTCTGCAGACGATCGCGTGGGCGAATGGCATCCTCGCCGAACGTGTGCGTGACCTCACGCAACTCGTCAGCCATCGCGCCGGGTATCTGCGCCCCGACGATCTGGGCTGCCGTAAGCGCGGCCTGATAATCGCCTTCGATGAAGACATCGGCATCCGGCGTCACGTCGCGGCCCACGGTCAGCGATTCGCCATCGTAGTTCAGTGTCCATGCCGCGACGTTGCCTTCGAACTCGAGGTGCGGTGGGGCGTCGGCGAATTGCTCCGAGACTCGAAACGGCCCGAGCTCATCCGAGGTGCCCAGACGGGCGGCCAGAAAAGACTTGGCTTCGTCTAACCATTGGTCGGACAAGAACTCGAACTGGTGCGGTAACGTATGCATGGGTTTGATCCTCCAGCCACCGACATTAGCGCTAATGCCGAATGGGAGACAACCCTGAGCGTCGCCGGCGCTCACGAGCCAAAGATTTGGACAGGGGAGAGGAAGGATAACGAAGATGACCGATAGGCGATTTGACGAACCCAGCCTGACAGATCACGAATGGAGCTTCGTGGATAAGGCAAGAGAGTTTGCCGTTGAGATAGTCGAACCGTACGCCGAGGCGTGGGAACGATCCCGGACCTTTCCGCGCGCTGCACTTCGTGAGGCCGCGTCGCGGGGTCTGGCGGGGCTGATCGTGCCCAGGAACCTGGGTGGGGCCGGCGTGAGTATTCCGGCAATGGTGCGCGTCATGGAAACCTTGGCTGCCGCGGATTTCGCGTTTGCTTTCTCTCTGATCGTGCACAACAACCTTGCGGCAAACATCGCGCGCAACGGTAGCGAGAAGCAGATTGCGACGTTTCTGGCGCCCATGCTCTCCGGCGAAAGCGTTGGAGCGTTCCTGCTGACCGAGCCCAATGTCGGCAGCGATGCGGCTGCCATCCGAACTCGCGCCGTGAACCACTCCGCGGGCTGGCTGCTGAGCGGAGAAAAAGCCTGGGTCAGCAATGCGGCCGCTGCCGACGTGCTGAGCGTCTATGCGAATACTGACCCGGAGCGTGGCTGGCGAGGCATCGCCTGCTTTCTGATCGACGCGGGTCGGTCGGGCGTGACTCGTGGAGAGCCATACGAGTTGCTGGGCGGGCACGCGCTGGGGGTTGGGGCGTTCGACTTTCACGAAGTGGAGGTGGCGGCCGACGAGCAGCTGCTGCCGCCCGAACGGGCATTCAAAGAAGCCATGGCCGGTATCGACCTGGCGCGCGTGAGCGTGGCTGCAATGTGCTGCGGTATGTTGGGTAATGCCCTTGGCGTTGCGGTGGAGTACTGCAAGACACGCGAAGTCTTTGGTCAGAAGACAGCGGAATTCCAAGGTCTGCAATGGTTGCTTGCCGATGTGGCAACGGACCTCGCCGCTGCACGCGCACTTGCCTATCAGGCCGCAGCCGCGATGGATTTCGGTGCACCGGCAACGGCACTGTCGGCTCATGCAAAGAAGTTTGCGACCCGCGTTGCGTTGCAGCGAGTTGGCGATTGCATGCAGGCGATGGGCGCAGCCGGATATCGCTCAAATCGGCCGCTGGCGCGGCATCTGGCCTGCGCGAAGATGGCTCAATATCTGGACGGCACCAGTGAAATCCAGAACGTGGTGATCAGCCGTGAACTCTTTCGCACCGGGCGCCCTGCATGATCAGTCTGCCCCGGTATCCGGTCGATCTCGCTTGAGACCC
>PVMK01174766.1_pt1 | contig 13272 bp, 14 predicted proteins | sample 1853481 | NCBI WGS metagenome assembly PVMK01 (sample SAMN08533507, study PRJNA380276) | Marine sediment metagenome, whole genome shotgun sequencing project.
AGGCCGCTCGAGGAGCATATTCTGCGCTCCGGGCCGGTTGCACTCGCAAAAATTATTGATTGACTGATTGTTCGGACAGGGGAATCGGACACTTGGCGATTCTATTGTGCGTTGTAATTTCAGCTTAGCCGATCCGAGGCAAGGCGCGCGCCCTGTGGTGGGCAATATTCGTTCTCCGGAGCAAGCGGCAACCCCCGGCTGGCCATGTTGAAGAGCAATTCGAGCGCACGGTTGCTGTGCTGTGCGATAGCGCATGCGAACACGGTCGCTTTCACGGCACGACGGGAAATTTTGACTTCGTTGCCATTCGTATAGCCCGGATTATTGTGAATTTTTTTCAATGTTAATACCGCCATGCCAATGGCCCAAAGGCAGAAACGCCGGATCCCCGGTTCGCTCTTTGGAATCAGCTGCGTATATTTCAAAGCCGCTTTCAACTGCGCATGTGCAATCCCGATAAGTTCTTCGACGCCTTCGGTAATCGCTTCGCTGTTTCGATTGCGCATGGCTTGTGGAAGTCCACCGTCGATGTTGGTGAAAATGCTTCGCGGAAGCCAACAGGTGTCGGATTGCTGATCTTCCCAAATATCCTTGAGAATATTGGTCATTTGCAGACCTTGCCCAAAGCAAACGGCCAGCCCCATCATTTCATCTCGCCGCTCTGCCAATTCATCGCAATGTTCACAGAATAAATCTGTCAGCATTTCACCCACGATCCCGGCAACGAAATAACAATATGTATCCAGATCCACGAGCCCCGGGAGGCCATCAAGCGTGTTGTGGTCCTGAAATTTGGGCATCCCTTTGCACATTGTCGTCACGCAGCGAATGACCGCTTTTTGCTGGGTCGCCGAAAAGGTAGACGTGATCCGAACGACAACATCCGTATTCGCTACCAGATTCCGTTCTGCCTCCGGTGTTTGCAAAGACAGTTTCGGCGCGAGCCGCCCGGCGAAATCTTCGGCACTTGCTTTACGATCGATGACCGCCAGGAATTCGGACATAAAGGCCGACTTGATTTCAGGGTCCATTTCGACGTCATCTTCTATCGTGTCAGCGAGACGGCAAAGCAAGTAAGCATTGCCCACCACATCGACCAGATCGAGCGGTAATTGGGGAATTGTCAGCGCAAATGTGCGGGAAACCAGCGGCAGAACTTTCGCCTGATAGGCTAGATCATCTGTTTCAGACATTGTTTCTTTCATGGCTAACCGAGATACTTGGTTTGCTCTATGACTCGAATTGCGGGTAGTTTCCCTGTCTTTTCCCGAAATTGGAAGAATTTTTTGCCGTGGACGACATGAATTTTGCTGAAAGAGTCCCTGAATACCGATCTCGCGTTGACGCGGCGTTGGAACACTATTTGCCGTCTCCGAGATCTGAGCCGGCTTCGTTTCATCAGGCCATGCGCTATTCGGCACTCGGGCCCGGAAAGCGTCTACGGCCCCTGATGGCCTATGCCACCGGAGAAGTCCTCGGCATCGACCCGCTGCGGATCGATCCCATCGCCGTCTCAATCGAGATGCTGCATGCGTATTCGCTGGTTCACGATGATCTCCCGGCGATGGATGACGACGACCTGCGCCGCGGGCGGCCTACGGCTCATATCGCCTATGATGAAGCCACCGCCATCCTGGTTGGCGACGCTTTGCAGGCCCTGGCATTCGAGGTGTTGGCGACAGATGCCGTGTATGAGGGGTTGCCGGAGGTCAGGTGCCAATTGGTGGCCGCGCTTGCCGATGCGACGGGCTCAATGGGTATGGTCGGGGGCCAGGTCATGGATCTGGCCGCAGAGGGGAATTGGGTGGACGCTGAACACCTGGAAAAGATGTATGCGCTAAAAACCGGCTGCCTGATTCGCGCCGCAATCGTCATGGTTTGTCAATGCAAAACCGGTATCGCGCGGTCCGACTTCGACGCGCTGGATCGATTTTCGCAGACGATAGGTCTTGCGTTCCAGGTCAAGGACGATCTTCTCGAAATTGAGGAGAGCACCGAGACAATCGGCAAAAGCCAGGCCTCCGATGAAAAAAACGGTAAGGCGACCTATCCGGCGTTATTCGGGCTGGAAACCGCCCGGACCCGGTCGGAAACACTCTACCGGGATGCGCTGTCCGAACTCGATCCACTGGGGGGAAGCGCGGCGCCGTTGCGCTGGCTCTCGGATTTTGTTGTTCGGCGCAACCATTAAAGGCGCTTTCAGTTGTAGGTCAGAAGGCTCTCGACCCGGCATCCATTCAGCTTGTCCCGGCCCCGCAGAAAACTCAATTCGATCAGAAATAAGCAGCAGGCGATATCGGCGTCATTACTCTGAGCAAGCCTCACGGTCGCCGCGGCTGTTCCACCGGTGGCGATCAGATCATCGACGATCGCGTACCGGGTGCCGGGCCTGAGCACGCCACTGTGGATTTCTATTCTGTCCGTGCCGTATTCGAGATCATAATCCATCCCGACGGTTTCTCCCGGGAGCTTGCCGGATTTGCGCACGAGGTGCAGCGGAATCGACATTTCCGCTGAAACCGCGGCGCCGAAAATAAAGCCGCGGGACTCGATCGCGAGAATTTCATGGGCTCCGGCGGCATCGAGACGCTCGGCGAGCAGCGTGACTGACTGACTAAATGCGTCCGGGTCGGCGAGCAGTGGCGTAATATCCTTGAATATAATCCCCGGCGTCGGAAAGTCAGGGATGTCCCTGATGAATTGTTTCAGGTCATCGGTCGTCACGGGACGGTTCTCCATACGGTGGCTTTGGTTCTGCGCAGGTTATCATGCTGCCGGTCGACCAGTTTGCCCGCCAACCGGTGAGGCCCGGCGTGGGCCTTGCAAATATCGTGGAAAGACATGATATTCGACGGCTAAGCACTGACGACACTATTGACGAAGGAGAGATTCGGTGAGAGCCCACGTTGAACTGATCCAGGAGGCCGACCTTTGTTGGCACGAGGCCGAGTTGCCACGTGGTGATGGCAAGGTCAAGCAGCGAAACCTGTCTTACGATGAAGAAGACGGGTCGGCGTCGATGCGGGTTCTTTTCGATAGCGCGTGGCATCGCCCGGCCGGTTACCACCATGCGGATGTCGAATGGTATGTCATGAACGGCGCGATGAAAATCGGCGACCGGCTCATGGGCAAAGGCGCCTATTTTCGAGCGCCGGCCGGCCTCTGGGTCCCGGAGGTTTCGGTGTCCGAAGGTAGCGAACTCCTGATTTTCCGTGAATACGGAGACTGGGGGTTTTCCGTGTCGAAAAAAGACCGCTCGGAATTTATACCCAGGGGTGGAAATACGGCATCCGACGAGCAGGGCGAACTGACGATTGTTGACAGTTCACGCATGGAATGGATGCCCAATGTGTATGAAGGCGACACGCAGCGATTTCTGAAACTCAAGCTTCTGTATCACGACCCTTCGCCCGAGGGAGAAAACACCAAGGGATTCGTTACGATGCTGGCGTGGGCGCCTCCGGGCTGGTCGGACAATCGCATGGTGCATCATCCGGTGTTCGAGGAGGCCTACAGCCTGGAAGGAAACCTCGTCTATAACTTCGGGACGCTCGATGCCGGCACCTATTTCTTCCGGCCGGCAAAGGTCAAGCACGGCCATTTTATCGCTGGAGAAGAGCGGGGTTGGGCCGGTTTTTTCAGGCTCGATGGATCACTCGTCAATTGGATAACCATAAACGAGCGAATCGTTATCGAGGGTGACGCACTCAACTACGACACGGAAACACAGGCTTCGGTTATCGCGGGGATTCCGGTCCGCACGCAATCGGCCGGTGACTGGAATCTCGACGGCCAATAACGACGTTCAGAACGAATTGTTTGGGGCCGAGCGTGATGCCGCAATTTTGCGTGATGCCAGGGCGCATGGGTAACCCGGGGATCGACGACTCCAAAAGTATAAAAACACTATAAATAACATTAATATATTAGTAATACTTAATTAGATTAGTTAACTGAAAAACCCGGATATGACTGGCACAATCGATATCGTATGTAACCTTTTCACGCCCGAGGAAGTGCAAAAAGGTCAAACCGGGCTCGACGATGAGTTCAAGGCCCAGGTGCGCATGCCGGAGGATATTCGTGGCGGCGTGCCGATCAAAGCCTATCTTGGACGAATGGACCGCGCCGGCGTCGAACGCTCGTTGCTCGTTGCGGTTCGGGCCGGCGACATCAATGTTCGCGGCGGCTTTGAAATACCCTATAAGCGCGTACACGAAATTTGCACGGAATATCCGGAACGATTTTCAGGCCTGGCCGGAGTGGACCCGTTCAGGGGCATGCAGGGTTTGCGTGATTTGGAGCAGGCCGTCACCGACTACGGCTTCGTCGGCGCTCATCTGTATCCACACTGGTGCGGACTGGCCCCCGATCATGCCAATACTATCCGTATTATGCGAAATGCTGCGAGTTGGACATTCCGATCATGATGCAGGTCGGCCATAACCTCGTGTATTCGAGAGAGCGCAGGTTACCGAGCGTCGGGCGGCCGATCTGTCTTGACCAGGTTGCGATCGATTTTCCCGAATTGCGTTTGATCGGTATTCACATCGGCATTCCATGGACGGATGAAATGATTTCAATGTGTTGGAAGCACGAGAATGTCTACACGGCCGGTGACGCTTACGCGCCCAAATATTGGCCGCAAGCCTTTGTGCATTATGCGAATAGCTTTGGGCGTGAAAAAGTCATGTTTGGAACGGACTGGCCGGTCATCGATCCCGAACGCGCCGTGCGGGAAGTCGAGGAACTGGGATTTCGGGATGAGTCCAAGCAAATGTTGATGCGCGACAACGCCCTGCGGGTGTTCAAGCTCCCGGGCTGATGGTCGAGCTACCAGTTTCCTTCCGTCACCTGTCGATCGCTGACGGGATACGCGCAGCCGCTGGCCGAGCGCCGGAAAAAATCGCCTATCGGCACGGCGACCGCACCCGCAAGTATGCTGATCTCGTTGCACGCATTGACCGGGTTACGGCAGCAATGACGGGCGATCTCGGGCTTGCCGTCGGAGACCATGGTGCGATTGTCGCCGCCAACTCTATTGAATACATGGAAATCGTCATCGGCGCTGCGCAGGCCGGTGTGGCTCTGGCGACGATTAACCCGAAATTAGCCCCGGCCGAGATCGCGGCGATCTGCGAAGACGCCGAAGCCCGGGTATTGTTTGTGGACGCGTCAAGCGCCGAGGCCATCGCTGACGTCGGCATCCCGACGATCGAAAAGATGATCGTCATCGAGAATGAATTCGACGCCTGGATTGGCGCGGCGCGACCCGTCAAGACGGCGCCCCAGGTCGACGAATGGGGCACTTTCACGATTCCCTACACTTCAGGTACGACGGGAAGGCCGAAAGGCGTGCTCGTGCCGCATCGTTCGCGAATTCTGAGTATTTTTGCCATGGCTTCGGAATACGGCTGCTACTCACCCGACGACCGCTTCCTCGCGATCGCGCCGATGTGTCACGGAGCAGGCATGATATTCGCGCTGGCGCCGGTGTTTCTCGGCGGCTACGCGGAGATCATGGACAAATTTGACCCGGAACAGGTCATGGTTAAGTTGAAGTCTGCGGAAATGACCGGTTTTTTCGGTGTGCCGACCCATTTTCACGCCATTTTTTCGTTGGAAAAAACCGTGCTGGAAGCGAATCGGCCAGAACGGCTCAGAACCGTGATCTCCAATGCGGCCGCCCTGCCACAGGCGATGAAGGAAACGCTCGTCGATTATTTTGGGCCGGGTCTCTTGCACGAGACTTATGGGTCGACCGAGGCGGGTATCGTGTCCAATTTGCGCCCCGCGGACCAGCTGCGAAAGAAGGCCTGCGTCGGTCAACCGATCCCCGGGACGCTCGTCAAAGTAATCGATGATGAGGGGCGGGTATGCGCACCTGATGAAGTTGGTGAGCTATTTTCCACAAGTCCCTATTTATTCAATGGATATTGGAAAAAACCCGACGAGACTGCGGAGGCGTATCAGGATGGATGGGTGACGGTGGGAGACCTCGTGCGCAGAGACGAAGAGGGGTATCTCTACATTGTGGATCGTAAGAAAGACATGGTGATCTCTGGCGGCATCAACATTTATCCGCGTGAGGTGGAAGAGGTGCTCGTAACCCATCCACAGATCAGCGACGTCGCAGTCATCGGCGTGCCAGACGAGAAATGGGGTGAAAGTCTGAAAGCGTTTATCGTTTTGCGCGCCGAAGCGTCGCTGGATGCGGAAGCAGTGGCCGAATTTTGCGAGGGACGGATTTCACGGATCAAGATTCCACGCAGTGTTGAAGTCGTTGACGCGATACCCCGGAATGCGACCGGCAAGGTGCTGAAAACGGAACTCCGGCAACGGGGCTGAGAATTCGGTATTCCGAGGACCCTGCTACTATATCAATCCGCTGAAGCGCAGTTGACGGGAGGCCCATGTCGATGTTGTCCGAGACCACGAGCAGGCGCAGTTTCATTGCGGGTACCAGCGCTGTCGCACTGGATCTGTCCCTGAAATACGCGAATCCGGTGCGGGCTCAGTCGCCGGAGCAGCAGCCCTACGGCGCCTGGGAAGACCTCATGCGTCAGAAGTGGACTTGGGACAAAGTTGCCCATAGCACGCACGGAACCAATTGCACGGGCAATTGCGCATTCAATGTCTACGTCAAGGACGGCATCGTCTGGCGTGAAGAGCAACAGGGGGAATACGGTAAGTCGGCCGTCGACGTGCCCGATTACGGGCCGCGCGGTTGTCAGAAAGGTCTGCGCCACGCGAAATATATGTATGGCAACCAGCGCGTCCTGTATCCGATGAAGCGGGTCGGTCAACGGGGCGAAGGGAAGTGGGAGCGGATCACCTGGGAGCAGGGATTGGCCGAGGTCGCCGACAAATTCATCGACACGACCGTTGAATTCGGTTTCGAATCGGTCACCTTTGGTTTAGGCACGCAGATGGTTTTGAAGCGGGCGGCATTTGCATCGCTGGGACGCTTCGCGACGATTTCCGGCTCGCCGCTGCCGGAGGCCTTCGCCGGGGTCGGCGACCTGCCGACGGGTATTCATATGACGGTTGGTGAAGCCCTGATCGGCGACACGATGGCCGCGGTGTTTAAGTCAAAGTGCTGCCTGGTCTGGTACTGCAATCCGGCAGTCACGAGAATTCCGGACGCCCATTTTTTCTGGGAGGCCAGATACAACGGCTCGGAAGTCATCGCGATCTCCCCCGAATTCACACCGACGGCCATGCATGCCAGCAAGTGGGTCAATCCGAAACCGGGCACGGATGCGGCGCTGGCTTTGTCCATGGCTCACGTGATCATCGACGATCGCAGTTTCGATGACGATTACATTCGCGAACAGACCGATATGCCGTTCCTCGTGCGTACCGATAACCGGAAGTTTCTGCGCGCGACCGATCTGGGTGTCGATCCGGGTGGGGAGCAGGGCGCGGAGTCAAAATTCTATTTCTGGGATGAGGCGACGCAGGCGATCGTGCCGGCTCCAGGCACTGGTTTTGTCATGCCACCGCCCGGCGCGCCAACTCCGGAGCCAGCCGAAAACCTGAGCCTCGGGGACCTTCGCCCTGCGCTCGAAGGCCGCTGGACGGTCGATACGATCAACGGTCCGGTCGAAGTTACGACGGTGTTCGAATTGACCAAGGCACACGCTGCGGGGTTTGCCCCCGAGCGGGCACAAAAGATCACTGGTGTTCATCCCGATACGGTGCGGGAAATCGCCCGACAGTTCGCCGCCGCAAAACCGGCGATGATTTTCTCCGGTTACCGCGTGTCGAAGTGGCTGCACGGCGATTTGGTGCAACGGACAATGATGCTTCTCTTATCGCTGACCGGAAATCTCGGTAAACCGGGCGGCGGCTTTCAGATATGGAATATGCCGAAAGAGCACGAACAGCTCGCGTTTATGTTTGAGGGGCTGCCGCCGACACTGCGGGTCGCGACCATGTCGCGCTGGGACTATGCCCACGGCGATTTAAAGGAGCTGAACAGGGAAATCTATGGTGACGCGACAGCCGAGCATCTGGATCGCTATTACCAGGAATCGATTGATAAGGGCTGGTTCCCGGATTACACCAAGACGCCGTGGAAGATGGGCTTCTACATGGGTAGCAACACGGCGAACTGGCGCGTTTCCGGCAAGCGCTTTCGTGAGAAGGAATTCGAGCAGCTCGATTCGGTGGTCGCGTTTGCGACCGACATGGGTGTCACGGCAATGTATGCCGATTATGTATTTCCGGTGTCTCAGCATTACGAGCGTCACGACATGATGCTCGAGCCCCGCACGCCGTACATCCAGGTTATCGATGCCGCTGTTCCACCGCTCGGTGAGTCAGTCGACGACTTCGTCGTTTTCTACCGGCTATCGAAGGCGATCAGCGAGCGGGCCGAAGCTCGAGGCATCGTGCCGGTAGACGACAATTTCATGGGGATGCCGGTCAAACGGGATTTCCGGCAATTTCATGCGCTGTTTACGCTGAATGGCCGATACCAGAGCATGAAGGACGTTTTGAATAACCTGATCGCTCACAACCCCGGCATTCCGGCCAGCAATTTCGATGAGTTAGCGGAGAAGGGCATGCTGCGCGGTAACGACTCGGATGGTGTCATTTACGGCCCGGGATCGGTCTACCGCGATACGATGATTCGCAGCGTCAATGAGAAAAAGCCCTATCGCACGTTGACCGGTCGCCAGCAATACTATGTCGATCACGATTGGTTTTTGCAGGAGGGCGAGGCGCTGCCAACCTATCGGGAGCCGTTGGGCATAAAGGGATACCCGTTGCGCTTTTTGATGGGCCACGCACGGCACGGTATTCACAGCATGTGGCGCGACGATCCGTTGATGGTCAGCCTGCAGCGCGGTGAGCCGGATATCTACGTGAACCCATCGGATGCGAGGGACCGGGGTGTTGAGGACGGTGACCGGATTCGCGTATTCAACTCATTCGGCTCGTTTATCGTCATGGCCCACGTGACTTCTGCGATCCAGCCGGGCATGACCTATATGTATCACGGCTGGGACCCGATGATGTTCGAAGGCCGGCAGAATTTTGGTGCCGTGATTTCGAGTGCGGGACTGATCAAGCCAACCTCGCTGGCGAGCGGGTATGGCCACATCACGTATAAGCCGCTGGCTTTCGAACCCAATGCGACCTTTCAGGACGTGACCTGCGATTTCGAGAAACATGCGGCTGCCGGATAGGCCAGTCAGAGCAGGATATTGGATCAGCTTTTCGATTCTATTATTGACAAGGTGCGGGCGCGGTTTCCATTGAATGCAGTCCCGTTGGCCCCCGAGCTCGCCGAGCCAAAATCGTTCCTAAAGGTATTGACGGCGAAGCACTACAACTGGCGTGCCGAGAAATTCAGAAAATTGTTCGGTATGCGGTTCACCGTCAAATTGCCGCCGCTGGATCAACTCAATACAATTTTTTACCCCGAGACTGTTTACGATTCGCCGATTTTTCTGTTTTTTTGTCTCGTGACCCGGCGAAAACTGATTGCGCATCTGAATGTTTACTGCCCATTCAATGATGAGGCGTATCGCGCGGTGCATGTCGACCCGTTGACCGAAATCCTGACGAGGTATCCGTCTTTTGAATGTCCAGATCGCTATCCGGAGTGGATGCAGAAATATCGCCAGGATTGCACGATCTATGGCATGTTTGCCCGGGATCGTCTGAATGACTTGTCCCACTGTGCGTTCGATTTTCTCGAGCATTATCTTCAGACGATCGGCGACGCGGTCCCGGTCGAGAACGCATCCCGACTGCAGACGATCGAACGATTTCACGACCGGTTTATCGAGGATATACGCACCCAGGACAAGGCGCAGGGTATGATCGCCAAAATGATAGGCAAAGAAAAAGCGCGCCGAATTTTCTACGAAATCACAACTTGACATAACTGTCAGGGAGTCCGAAAGAGCGCGGTGATCATTTTCATGATGAAAAAGTATTCAATCAGGTCCTGGTGCTACATGTTATTGGTGCCGCTCTGTGCTTGCCTGTTGGTAGCCATGGCCTGGGCGCAAGATGAGCCGGAGGGCGATGCGGACAACCCGTGGCCGCGAGAGATCCAGACATCGGAAGGCACGCGTCGTCGTGTACCAGCCCCAGCCGCAAGAGCTCGACGCAATCGTCTTCAGGCCCGCGCCGCGGTATCGGTCACACTTGACGGGGGCTGACGAGCCGGTATCGGGCGTGGTCTGGTTTGACGCCCGAATTTCGACCGACCGGGAGGATCGAACCGTCGAGATCGAAGACCTGAAGGTCGCGCGGATGCGCTTTACCGAGCAGGATGTTGGGAAAGCGGGAGCGAGCTTCGCGCCTTGCTGGAAAAAGAGATTCCGCAGTGGGGGCTGGAAATCTCGCTCGATCGGCTTGCTGACGACGCTGGAACTCGTCAAGCAGCGCGCCGATATCGCCGCTCAGATCAGTACCGACGCGCCGGTGATTATTTTTGTTCCCGAGCCCGCTGTGTTAGTGACGTTGGATGGCGAGCCACGCCTGAAAGCGGTAGAAAACCGGCCGCTGATGCGGGTCGTCAACACGCCATTTTCTATACTGCTCGATACCGAGACCAATACCTACTACCTCAATGCCGATGCGAAGGTCTGGTACTCGGCTGCGGATATCAAGGGAGACTGGACGGTCGCCGAGTCTGTGCCGAAGGCGGTCGCCGAACGGGCTCCGGAACCCGATCCCGAGGAAAACGGTGATCCGGAAGCAGACGATGCCCTGGTGGCCGATGATGACGAGTCTGAGCCGGGCCCGCCGCCGACTATCTTTGTCGCAACCGAACCCACCGAGCTCATTTCCAGTACGGGAGAGCCGGAATACACACCGATTTCCGGCACCGAGCTTCTCTATATGAGCAATACGGACAGCGATCTGTTCCTGCACCTGACTGATCAGCGCCATTTCGTGCTGCTGGCAGGCCGCTGGTATGCGAGCAGTTCCCTGGATGGGCCCTGGTCGTATGTGCCGGGTGCGGATCTTCCCGATGACTTCGCGAAAATTCCGCAAGACGGTCAAATGGCGACCGTTCTTTACGCTGTGCCCGGTACCGATGTTGCCCGCGACGCAGCGCTCGATGCACAGATTCCACAGACGGCCAAGGTCGAACGCGACAAAGCCAGCCTGGAAGTGGAGTACGATGGCGCGCCGAAATTCGAGGATATATCCGGGACGACAATGGATTACGCCGTGAACACGGCGTCCCAGGTCATTCTTGTTGACAAGGAATACTATGCCTGCGAGGACGGCATATGGTTTGTTGCCAACACCGCCACGGGACCGTGGCGTGTAGCGACATCGGTGCCGAATGTCATATATACGATTCCGCCCGAATCCCCGGTTTACAACGTCACTTTCGTGTATGTGTACGACTCTACACCCGAAGTGGTGTATGTCGGTTATACATCGGGCTACAGCGGCACCTATGTCTATAACACGACGATTGTCTATGGCACGGGCTACTATTATCCGAGCTGGTACCACACCTATTATTATCCGCGTCCCGCAACCTGGGGCTTCCATGTGCGTTACAACCCGTGGACGGGATGGCATTTCGGATTGAGCTATTCGACCGGACCGTTCACGTTCGTGATCGGTGGCGGAGGATGGTACCGCGGTGGCTGGTGGGGGCCTTACCGGTATCGCGGGTATCGACACGGTTACCGGCACGGTTACCGTCGGGGTGCGCGCGCCGGGTACAGGGCCGGCTATCGTGCCGGTCAGCGAACGAATGCGCGGAACAACCTGTATCGCAGCAACAATAATCCGAATCGCGGCGCGATAGCGAGCAAACAACCCGCGCGCGACCGTGCCAAACCGGCAACAGGAAATCGCTCCAATAATGTATATGCCGACCGTAACGGCAATGTCCACCGCAAGACCGATCAGGGTTGGCAGGAGCGCACAGACCAAGGCTGGCAGAATCAGACGCGAGACAAAGCGAACACCCAGGATCGCTCTGCCGCCACGCGTGAGTCCGCGTCAAATCGAAACCGCGATAACAGGGGGTCGTCGACCCAGCAACTGAATTCCAGCCACCAGGCGCGGCAACGCGGCACTCAACGTACTAATAGCTACAACCACGCGCGCTCCGGCGGTTCCAGGGGGGGTGCGAGAGGCGGAGGCGGCAGAGGTGGAGGTGGCCGCCGGTAGCGGCGATTTGTCTCGATCGAATGTCGTGGCTCAATGAGTCTGATACTCAGGAATACCCGATATGCTTCAGTACACAGCGGTTGGCATGCAGAACGAATCCCGGATGGCCCTGACTCGCGATGACTATTGGACCGATCTAAGGTCATCTACGACGCGATGATGGCGAACGGAGGAATCTATCCGAGTAACCTCTGTATGGATGGACCGCCACTTACAGAGGAACAGCAGCTGGAACTGGTTAAGAATCAAGTCAATAAGATGGTGTCCCTCGGCATATACACTGCGCCGCCCGGATGGGAGCCGTACACTGTTAATCAGGAAGTGGCTGAACGAATCGCGGAGGCTGACAAGCGATCCGGGCGGTCTCAGGACGGGAGAAAAAAGACATGAGTGAGCAGGGTGTTGATCTGTCCCAGATTCGCGGGGACTGGAAATTTCACATGGATTATCTGACCAATGCGGTCACGCAGACGATGAAGCGGCAACTGAAGGATTGGGGCGAGTTATCCGCTGGCGCCAACAATGCCGGAATCGAGGAAGCGATGACCCGTCAAAAGGCCCTCTGGGACGAGCTGATTGCGAACGCCAATGACAAGGGCACGATCCCGACGGCGGACTCGAAAGTCGATGAATTCATCGCCGCGTGTCGCGAGGCAAAGCCGCTTTGTGATGAGTTTCAGGACCAGAACGACAGCGAGTTCGCCGAGGAATTTTCGGAGGCCTGCAGGCAAACTCGCGGACTCTGTGACGATCTCGAAATGATGCGAGATCAGCGCCCGGACGATCAGTGATAGTTGATCAAAACCGTGGTTGATCAAAGCCGTGGTTGATCAGAGCCTGGAGCCCGACTCGGGGCTCCGCCAATCGTCTAAATCTTGCTCTTCGTAAACGTGCCGCGTTTTAGTAATGTAGCGACTGATTCCTTGAACACCTTGTCCGCGTCGGCATGTTGCATCGGGGGCTTGTTTTTCGGCCACAGAGGCCGGTCATAGAGTTTCTGATAGATCTCCGTACGCAGATACGGAATCCAGTTCGGAACCGGGCGGTTTCCCGGAAGTGACGCAGCGCTTCGATATTGACCTCGGCCGAAATATAACAATCATCGAC
>PVMK01116466.1_pt1 | contig 13266 bp, 11 predicted proteins | sample 1853481 | NCBI WGS metagenome assembly PVMK01 (sample SAMN08533507, study PRJNA380276) | Marine sediment metagenome, whole genome shotgun sequencing project.
AATCACCATATGGGCGACTGATCCCTTGGGTAAAGGCCTGCTGCTTTCACACGTTATTCCGTCGGGTTTAATCCCTTCAGCAGTTGCAAAATAACTAAGCGAATTGCTTTTGCGGTCATAAAGATGGATACTACAACGATCATAGGGGAAGAGCTTCTTGAGCTCAATGGCTAAGGCCCTGAAGAGCCCCTCACGTGTGTATTGACTCAGAATTGCATTGTTTATTCTCAGAAAAGACAAATATTTTCTCGATGAACTCCAAGGCATCTCTTTCTCCAAATTCCTTACTGGGTCAGGGTTAGGTTGGAACAGGGAAGGGCCACTTGATCAGATCATTCATAATAGATTTTCCAAAAGGGTGCAAGCCAAATATTCGGCACTTGAGCCTAAAGTTGGGCGCAGGATTCGGGCATGCCGAACCTCTTCATTTCTATGGAAAATGTTTTCTCTATAAATTCATCCGGTTAGGTTTTGTGCAGATGGTGGCACAGGTATTGCTTGAAGACTTAACAGGGTTCCAGTGGAGAAATGGCTTTGATGCAATTCGATGACCAGAAAACTTTTCTAACGGGAGGGTCTGATGAAAAAGCATTTGGAGGGTGTGAGGGTCATCGACTTGACCGCGTATCTGTCGGGACCTTTTGTGAGTTTGAATTTGGCTGCTATGGGTGCAGAGGTAATTAAGATTGAACGGCCTAAAATTGGTGATCCATGCCGATGGAATCCACCATTCGCCGGCCCTGATGGTGTCGGTTACCGCAGTCAGAGTGAAATCGATGTGTCTCTGCTATATTTGAAGCGAAATCGCGGTAAAAAAAGTATTTTCCTAAACATGAGAAACGAGAAGGGGAAAAAAATTCTTGAACGCCTGGTAGAAAAGGGGGACGTGGTCGTAGAGAACTTCGCACCCGGCAGTATGGAACGATTAGGTTTTGATTACGAAAGATTGAAAGAGATCAACCCGGGGATTATCTATTGTTCTATTTCGGGCTATGGGCAAGATGGGCCATATAAGGACCGTACAGCCTTTGATCTTACGATCCAGGGGACCAGCGGCATCATGGGAGTAACCGGTTTTCCCGACGGACCTCCTACACGTTGCGGGGCCTGGGTGGGAGACATGATACCTGCCATGTACGCCCTTTCCGCCATTTTGGCTGCCCTCTATTCCCGTGAAAAAACAGGAACGGGAGAAAGAATAGACATATCCATGCAAGACTGCTGTTTTTCCATGATCATGGATGAAGCGCTTGACTTCCATCTTGAGCAGGGGATCCCCATGAGAACAGGAAACAGGAACCCCAGACTGGCGCCGTGGAACGCCTATCACGCGAGGGATGGATATGTACTTATTTGCGTGGCCAACAATGTGCAATGGGAGGCCTTTGTGGACGCCATCGGGAGAGAAGATCTGAAGGAAGACCCTCGATTTCAAAATCAAGAGGGACGTTCCAAAAACTCTGATGTAATAGAAAGGATTGTGCTCGACTGGCTTAAGAGTTTAACCGTTGAAGAGGCTCTTGAACGCTTGCGAAAAAAGAGGGTGGCGTGTGATTCCGTGATTGAGATCGAGGATGTTCTCAATGACCCTCAACTGAAATCCAGGGGGATGATACGGGAATTGGTTCATCCCAAGAGCGGCAAGACCGGTATAAAGACCGCAGGATTTCCCGTCCATTTTACCGAGTTGGATGCAGGCCTTACGGAATCAGCCCCTTATCCCGGCCAACATAACGAAGAGATTTATAAAGGACTGTTGGGGATTTCGGAAGAGGAGATGTTAAATCTAAGAGACGAAGAAATAATTTGAAAGGGGGTGATAAACAAAGGGTGGACCCGATCGGGTAAAGGTCCAGGGTTAGAGTCGCCAATTTTCACTTAGCATTTTATAAGGAGGGAGTTCATCATGGTGAGAAAAAAAATGTGTTTGTTGTCCTTACTGGTTACTTTGATTTTTGTTGGCGCGTGGTGCACGCCGTCGGCGAGTGCCGCCCCCATCAAGATGCGGGTTCAAACAGCTGCACCAAATGTCAGTCTATCATATAAATCGGTGGTTTGGCTCGCCGATGCGGTTCGGGAGATGTCGAACGGACGACTTGACATAGAGGTCTTACCGGCTGGCGCCATCGTCCCGACAGCTCGGATCCCAAGCGCGGTGGACAAGGGTTTGGTTGAAGCAGGCGCCACGTACGCCCAGTATTTAGCTGGAAAGCACATGGCTGGTGCCCTCTTTGGCGCGCCGTCCGCGGGTGGCGGGAGCGATGTCGCTATAGATCAGTTCGGCCATATGACGTGGCTGATATTTGGGCCTGGCCGTGAGCTCCAGGAAGAGTATTTTCGTGATATCATCAAGCTGAACCTGGTGGCCTTTCCGGTGGGCTTCCATGGTCCGCTCAGCGTCGGGTGGTTCGCTAAGCCAATCGAAAACCTGAAGGATCTTCAGGGCCGCCGCTATCGATCGGGCCCGGGTCTCATAGCCGAGACCTGGAAGAAGATCGGCGTTCCGGCAACATTTTTGCCTGGTGGTGAAATTCTTCCGGCGGGTCAGCGGGGCGTGATAGACGGCGCACAGTGGGGAAGCCCCTACGACGATATGCCCTTGGGTTTCCATCAGATATGGAAACACTACTACCTCCAGGGCGCACATTTCCCAATCTCGACATGGGAGTTGTTAATCAACAAGGATTTCTGGAACAAACTTGCGCCAGATTTGCAAAAGATGATCGAAATTAGTGCCCGGGCCTGCGTTTTGGAAACCTTGCATCGATTACTTGTAGATAACGGCAGACTGTTGAGGGAGGCCACGGAGAAGTACGGGGTCACCGTTCACGATGTGCCGCCGGACATCTTCGAAGCATACATGAAGGCCACTAACGAGGTGCTGGAAAAGTATAAGAAAGACCCCTTCTTCAAGAAGGTTTTGGATTCCCAACGCGAGTACGCTGACCTGATCCGCCCCTATTGGAAGGCGTCGCTCAATAGCTCCGTTTTTATAGTGGAGAGCAAAAAGTAGTAAATGTGCTGTAAGGATCGGGGGCAACTGTGCGGCACCCGGCGCGGCGGCGTATGCCATTCTGAAACTGAATGGGGAGTTTGTTGTGCCGGTGCCGCGAGCTTCGGCTCTCCAAAGGGGGGTGGAAACGAGGTGTAGATAGCGTGAAGTGGCCAATGATGGCGTCACAAGTGGGAACCGAACGTTCGGTGAGTACGTCTTGGATTGGACATAGGCTGAGGTTTTTAGGATGCACGTACTAAAGAGGATCGTACAAGTTCTGGACAATATCACGCTCTGGCTAGCACGGCTCACCTGGTGGCTGGTAATTCCTCTCATGGCAGTTCTCGCCTATGAGGTGATAGTCCGCAAGTTATTCGTCGCCCCGACGGTTTGGGCGATGGATATTAGTTATATGCTCACCGGCATCTTAGGAATGATAGGTGCGGTCTACGCGCTCTATCGAGGTGGGCATATCGCCATCGACTTCATCACAGAGAGGTGGCCGCTCCGAACCCAGGCGGCTTTGAACACCGTTTTTTATATCACCTGTTTTTTCCCGGGGATCACCATCTTCCTGTGGTTCGCTTGGCAGTTCGCGTATGACTCCTGGCTTATAAAGGAGCGGGCACTCACGGGTGCGTGGATGGCCCCCATATATCCGCTGAAGATGGTGCTGGTCGTGGCGATGGCGTTCTTAATCCTTCAGGGAATCTCCGAGTTCCTGAAGAACCTGTACGTGTTGTTCCGGGGGCATCGGTTATGAGTCCAGAGGCGCTCGGCCTCGTTTTTATCTGCGTCCTTTCAGTGGCGCTGTTCATCGGTTTTCCCGTTGCATTCACTCTCATCATCTTGTCAATCGTCTTTGGATACATCGGTTTCGGTTGGGTCGTCTTCGACCTGATGGTGTATCAATACTTCTCGCTGATGGAGGATCCAATCTGGGCGGCCGTACCGCTCTTCCTTTTCATGGGGCTGATTTTGGAGGAGTCGGGGATGATGGAACGTATCTTCAGGGCATTCCAGCTGCTCCTAGCACCGGTCCGTGGGTCCCTCTACCTGGCAGTGGCAATAAGCGCCGCGATTTTTGCCGTCGCCACCGGGATCGTTGGCGCGTCGGTCGTACTTCTCGGCGTCATGGCCGCGCCGACCATGAATAAGTGCGGGTACGACGTGCGCCTGTCGGCTGGAATCATCACTGCGGGTGGAACACTCGGCATCCTTATCCCGCCGAGCGTCATGCTGGTAGTCATGGGTCCCGTCGTGGGTGTATCAGTAGTGGATCTGTTCGCGGCGGCCATAATTCCCGGGATCCTGCTGGCCGGGCTCTTCGGCGGGTATGCCCTGCTGCGCAGCTTTATTCAGCCTCATATGGGTCCGGCTCTTCCCAAGGACCAACGGGCGAGTTCATTCACCTTCATCCTGCGGGAGCTCGCCGTGGGTCTCGTACCTCCCGCAGGGCTGGTCATGTCGTGTCTGGGGAGTATCCTTTTTGGCTGGGCCACCACAACGGAAGGCGCGGCCATGGGAGCATGCGGGGCGTTGATCCTCCTCCTGGCGTACCGCCAATTCACGTGGGCCAGGGTCTATAAGGCAGGGATGCATACCCTCGAGGTGACCGGCATGGTCGTCTTTCTTGTTGGAGGTTCCAATTTCTTCGGGGCCGTCTTCTCGCGCCTTGGGACGCCGACCATGATTACCGAAGCCCTCATCGGACTTGGTCTGGGGCCATTTGGGACCATCTTGATCGTCCTGTTAATCATATTCATTCTGGGGTGGCCGCTTGAATGGATCCCGATCGTCCTCATCGTGGTCCCGATTGTGCTCCCTGTGATTCAGGCATTCGACATCAACCTCGTCTGGTTCAGCATTCTGGTGGCAGTATGCCTCCAGACGGCGTGGCTGTCCCCCCCGGTGGCCTTGGCCGCCTACTGGCTGAAAGGTGTCGTGCCTGAATGGGAACTTAAAGACATTTATATCGGCATGTTACAGTTCATGGGCCTTCAAGCGTTGGGGACGCTGCTCCTGCTTTTCTTTCCCCAGATCACCCTCTGGCTTCCTTCCGTGATGAATCGATAAGGCCTTGGCGTGCGGTTAATAACGTGGCAGGCTTTTCGGGTCTGCTTAGAAAATCTCCAAGCTCCTAGGCGCGGTCCATTGTCATGATCATAAAACGCAGAAGAGGAAGATGGCCATTCAAAAAACGTTTTAGTTTGGTCTTTTGTGAGCTTGAGGATCTTAAGTTTTTATCATGCCTATCCGGTTGACACAGGTTGGCGTTTTGGGGGATGATTCTGCGTATGTCAAATTACCCCTGGCCTCTGTTGGAGTTTCAGCATCTTTTCCCTTTCAACCGGCGATTCTGGCCGGTGGCGGCTTTGGATAACGTGCTGAAGATCGCCGCCGGAGTGAAGGCGCTGACCTACAGGGACTTTTCGACTGCCACTGCAACACTCTATAAAGACAGGAGAAAAAGATGACTAAAATGAAGGAAATAATGGTTGATTATTGGGACAAAGCAATACCGATTTCTGTGCCTGAAAACACCATTATACCAAATGTTCCTGAGCCTCCTCTTCTTAAGGATCCAGAAAAGGAGATACGAAAGGTTGTTGAAAATCCGATTGGGGCACCATCATTAATCGATCTCGCTCGCAAGGTAAAGGGCGGAAAAGTCGTTATAGCTCATGATGATCTGACCAGGCCAAGCCTGCCCCGGAGATTAATTATTAAGGTGATTATGGAGGTACTTAATCAGGCTGGGATAAAAGACGAGCGCGTATTCCTGTTGAGTGCCAATGGTAATCACCCTAAGTGGCCAGAGAGCCATTTTAGGGCAAACTACGGCGAGAGTATTTACAATCGATTTAGGTCTCTTGGAAGCTCTTCGAGGATATTGAACCACGACAGTCATGACCAAGAGAACCTAATATATATGGGAACAACAGAGCTGGGAGATTATGTCGAAGTCAATAAATTACTAAATGAGGCGGAGCTGTTTTTATATTTGGGAACCATTGCTCCAACAAACTGGGGGGGCTTTTCAGGAACTGGTGCTGTTATTGGATTGGCCAGTTCTAGAAGTATACTATCAACCCACGGATTCCCAGTAGTAAACAATGTAGAGTCGTGCCATGGCGAACCAAGAAGCATGCTCTACAGGAAGCACAAACAGGCGATAATGAGGCAGATAGAGACGTTCACGGGAAAGAGGGTATTTTATGTGGATGCCATTTTGGGAAATGGAAACAAGCTCTCAGGAGTCTTTGCAGGTTATTCGCCTGAGATTAATGAGCCAACATGGAAATTGGGAGAGAAATTGTCGTGTGTGGAGGTTCCACAGGCGGATGTATTTATTGTAGGCGTACCAAGGTTTGTTCCTTATGGCGAAACGAGCAATCCATTGATCAGCCTTGCCTTTTCCGCTTCCCCGCCCCGTGTTTGGCGTAACGATCACGTGGTCCGAGAGGGAGGAATTGTCATTGCTCTAACACGGTGTACGGGACATATCGACGAACGCGCCCACCCATCGTACATCGAAGTGATGAAACTCATGAGAGGCTGTCATTCTTTTTTTGATCTAATGAAATACGAAAATGAATTTTTACACAGAGAGGATCTAATTTTCAAATATCGATTTTGCCATGCCTACGCCCCTATCCACCCCTTTTGGCTGGCTTACGAAAGTCAGTACATAATTGATCGATCAAGTAAGGTTATTTTTGCAGGGGTTCCGGGGGCGGAAGTTCACAATGCCCCTCCTCAGATTGAGGGGCCTGGGGGGCCAGGGGCTGTAAGAGATATGGGTTGCGTACCGGCGGCATCATTCGAAGACGCCTGGAAAATGGCAGTCAAGATAGTAGGAAAAAACCCAACCGTTGTGGCAAGCCCTCACTTTTGGACGGGCCCTCGACCAATCTTTTGTGTTACTTAGAAAGAAACAGAAGAGAGGGAAATAATAGGAATGGAGGTGACAACGTTTTTTGGTCGGTTGACTGACATCTATTAATCAAAAATAAAGGAGATTGATGATGCGAATTAATTTGAGATGTTTATGAGTGGACACTGATCTTCTTTGATTTTAAGTTTGATGGTCTCGTAAAAAGTCTCCAAGGCCGTCACTCCCGCGAATGCGGGAGTCCAGAAGTGATGGATTCCCCTGGATTCCCGCTTTCGAAAGAATGACAAAAACAGGTAATTTCTGACTTTTACGAATTCATTAAGTTTGGTCATTAGAAATCTATAATTCAAGACTAATTATTCTATAATTCAAGACTAATTATATGGAGGATTCATTTATGGAGGGAATAGACCAGGATGATGTTATTCAGATATTGAAGATGTTGGAGGAATCGACCTTTGATGAATTACACCTGGAAATGGGTGGACTCAAATTGGTTGTAAGCAAAAGCGGTAAAAAGGCAAGCCCAGTGGAGGGGTTGAAGTCCGACGATCGCGAAACGACCGAATCGAGGGTTGCCGAGGAACCTACTGTTCAGGCAAGAGAAGAAAGGCCCGATATTCCGCAACCGTCGGATATTGAAAAAAACGGTTTTATCGCCATCAAAGCCCCAATGCTTGGCACCTTCTACGGGGCACCCAAACCCGGCGCGCCGCCATTTGTGGAGGTGGGCCGAGTGGTATCCGAAGACGATTCGGTTTGCATCATTGAGGTTATGAAACTCTTTAATACGGTCAAGGCAAACGTTCGGGGGCGCATTGCCAAAATCTACGCAGAAAATGGGCAAATGGTAGAATACCAGCAGCCTCTTTTTCTGGTGGAAGAACTCGAGGGGCCGGCTGAAACGGGTGAGGAGGAAAACGCTTCATGAATGGCATCTCCCGCGTTTTGGTAGCCAACCGGGGTGAAATTGCTGTTCGTATCATTCGAGCATGCAGGGAGCTCGGTATAGAATCAGTTGTTACGGTCTCTGAAGCGGATAGCGAGAGTCTACCGGCAAAGTTAGCCGACAGAGCCGTTTGCATCGGCCCCCCTGCACCCATGCAGAGTTATTTGAAAGTAGACACCATTGTAGCGGCCGCCCTGGGAACGGGATCGGACGCCATCCATCCCGGATACGGTTTCCTTGCAGAGCAGCCCCAGCTTGCCGAGGTCTGTGTGGAGCATGGTCTCATTTTTGTGGAGCCCAAGGCAGATCATATCAGGAAGATGGGTGATAAGCTTTACGCACGAAAACTGGCAGATGGACTCGGGATTTCAATTATTCCCGGATCAGAGCTTGTATGCAATCTTGGAGAGGCGGCAGATGCAGCGGAAAGGGTAGGGTATCCTGTTTTATTGAAAGCGGCCGCGGGTGGCGGTGGAAAGGGGATGAAAATCGTTGAGCAGCCCGAGGACCTGAAGACCGTCTTTGACGAGGCTTCGGTCGAGGCGCTGAGTGCATTCGGGGACGATAGGATATATGTGGAGCATTATATCCCAAATGCACGACATATAGAGGTCCAAATCATCGGGGATCGTTTCGGAAATGTCGTACATCTGTTCGAACGCGATTGCTCACTTCAACGCCGCTATCAGAAAATGGTCGAAGAGGCACCGTCTCCTGCTGTGTCTCCTGAACTCAGGGAAGCGTTTTGTGAAGCAGCCGTCAGGATTGCTAAACAGATCGGGTACGAAAATGCCGGAACAGTAGAATTTCTGTTAGACCAGGATCAAGACCGGTTCTATTTTCTTGAAATGAATACTCGCATTCAGGTAGAGCACCCGGTGACTGCGATGATCAGCGGTATTGACCTGGTCAAGGAGCAGTTCAGGGTGGCTTCCGGGGATTCCTTCAGCGTATCACAAGAGGAAGTCAAATTGACCGGTCACGCCATCGAGTGCCGGATAAATGCGGAATCACCAAATGCGGGTTTTGCACCTTGCCCCGGTAGAATTAACGAATGGAAACCACCGGAAAGAGAAGGGGTCCGGATTGATTCCCACTGTTACCCGGGATATTTCGTTCCCCCGTATTATGATTCGCTTCTTGCAAAACTTGTCACCTGGGGCAGAGACCGCGATCAGGCCATCAGATCTATGCAGGAGGCCCTAATGGACTTTGTTATTTCGGGCGTTGATACGACGGTACCTTTTCATTGTTTTATTATGAAGAACCCTGACTATCTCGCAGGGCAAGTAAACACAGGTTGGATAGAAAATAAATTGGGTAAGGAGTATGACAGATGAAGGAAATCAGTTTCATTGATACCACATTGAGGGATGGTCACCAGAGTCTCTGGGCAACGCGGATGAAAACAGCCCATATGCTGCCCATTGCTCCCGTAATAGACAGGGCAGGGTTTAAGGCTGCGGAATTGATGGGAACGGTCCATTTTGACGCCTGTCTACGTTATCTGCGTGAAAACCCATGGGAGAGGATAAGACTCCTTGCCGAGGCCATGCCAAATACCCCGTTGCGGGCCCTGATCAGGAGCAAATCTCTCACCAGTTTCAATATTGTGCCCGATGCCGTTATCAAGCTCTGGATTGAGCGGTGCGCGGCCAACGGGATCAAACATCTGATGATATTTGATGCATTACACGACTGGAGCAATCTTATAAAATCGGTTGCAGTGGCCAAAGCCGAGGGGATTGAGGTAGTAGTCCCATTGGTTTACTCCCTTAGCCCTGTTCACACGGATGAATTTTATGCACGTAAAACCGCTGAAATGATCAAAATGCTGAAACCGGATTACGTTATGATAAAAGATTCCATTGGACTCTTAACCCCTGAACGGACCAAGACCCTGGTGCCCACCATAAAGGAACAGATCGGAGACCTGCCCCTTGAGATGCATTCTCACTGTACCACCGGACTCGCCCCCCTGTGCTGTCTCGATTCAGTTGAGTTGGGCGTCGGGATCATAGACACATGTGCCTCCCCCTTGGCCAATGGCCCGTCCCATCCTTCAGCTGAAAACATGATAATGAACCTTCGCAGACTCGGGTATACTCCCGGGGCAGACGAAGGAGCAGTCAGGGAAATGTCCGAGCATTTCACATATGTTGCCAAAAGGGAGGGTAAACCCATGGGGGTACCCGTTGAATATGACGCCTTCCAGTACATCCACCAGATACCCGGCGGTATGATCTCCAACCTCGAATTTATGCTTTCGGAAAGAGGGATGGCACACCGGCTGGAAGAGGTGCTGGAAGAGATTAGTGTGATACGTGAGGAATGGGGTTATCCTGTTATGATTACGCCATTCTCCCAACTGGTCGGTACCCAGGGTGTGCTGAACGTCCTCTTAGGGGAGAGGTACAAGGTGGCCACGGAGGAGGGCATAAGATATGTCCTGGGGCATTACGGAAAAACTCCCGCACCCGTTGATCAAAACGTGCTGGATAAGATTACGGGTCTGCCAGAGGCGAAAGGCCTCCTGGACTGGGAGCAACCCCAGCCCTCCATTGAGGATTTGAGAAAAGAGGTTGGACGTCCGGGCATATCCGACGACGAGTTATTGCTAAGGGTTCTGTTCCCGGAGGAGCACGTGGAGGCAACCATTTCCGCGGGTCCCATAAAAAAGGACTACCCAAGGGGAGATAAACCGGTTATGGCCCTGATACATGAGTTGACAAAGCAGAAAGACGCCTCCAGTATTCATGTCCAGAAGGAGGGTTTTTCCCTGAGTCTTGAGAAAAATACCCCCTGAACACGGATCATTTATAGACCGCAAGAACCTTATTCCCGAGATGGTAAAACAAGAACACCTTAAAGTCATTTGAGGAGGAAGCCATGCAAGAAGTAGTGATCGTCAGTGCTGCTCGAACGCCCATCGGCGCATATTGCGGCATGCTTAGAGATGTCCCTGTGGAAAGTCTTGGTGCAATTGTCCTTAATGAAGCGATCAAGAGGGCCAATCTCAAGCCGGATGAAGTTGATGAGGTGATAATGGGGCAGTCGTTTCCAAACGGAGAATCCCCCAATGCAGCACGACTGGCCCTTCTCGAGGCCGGGTGGCCCGTTGAAGTCCCCGGTTTCACCATAGACAGGCGTTGCTGCTCCGGGCTGCAGTCCGTGTGGTCCGCTACCCTGCAAATAAAGGAAGGCGATGCAGAGTCAATCGTTGCCGGCGGGCTTGAAAGCATGAGTCGCGCTGAGTTCTACATCCCCGGTGAGTTCCTCAAATGGGGAGTAGGCGGTATGGTTGACCCGAAATGGGGATTTTTCCCTCGGCATCACGGCAGCCTCGGGCTCTGGGGTCTCCCCTTTTATGACAGGATACAGCGCGGCAGGCCGAGACACCAGCCCATAGAGAGATTTGGGGAGCTGAATTCAATGATGACCTGGGCAGAAACCGCGGCCAAAAACGAGAACATAAGCAGGGATGAAGCCGACAGATGGTCGTTCCGATCCCACCAACGGGCCATTGCCGCCATTGATTCGGGAAAATTTAAGGCGGAAATTGTCCCTGTTGAAGTAAAGCAGAAGAAGGAAAAGGTCTTGTTAGATACAGACGAAACGCCACGGCGTGAAACCACCCTGGAGAAACTGGCAAGTCTCAGAACAGTCTACGAGGACGGGATCTGCACGGCAGGCAATTCCTCCAGTGAAAATGACGGCGCGGCCGCCCTGGTCTTGACAACACCTGAGAATGCCAGCGAGCATGGTGTGGAACCGATGGTCTATGTCAGGTCCTTTGCCGTTGCCGCAGCCGATCCCACCCTGACTTATCCCGCAGTCCCGGCGGCTGTAAATAAGGCCCTTAAGAAGGCCTCTTTAAACATGGATCAGATAGATCTCATAGAGATCCAGGAGGCCTTTGCCGCGCAGGCGCTGGCAGATGCCAAATTGATGGGTATCGGGGAAGAAGATCTGGACAAAAAGGTAAATGTCAATGGGTCCGGAATTTCCCTGGGACATCCTATCGGGGCAACGGGTTCCATACGGCTCACAACACTTATCCATGAAATGATAAGACAGGGCGCCCGCTATGGCCTTCTGACCATCTGTGGTGGTGGGGGGTTGGGGATCTGTGCCATTTTCGAAAGGAAGTAGCGAGCTATGAAAAGCCCGTCCTAATCTAAGCCTTTGGTTAGACGGTCATATTTTCATGGAAAGGAGTCATCATGATAAACATAGATACGGTCTTGGAAACTGCACGGGAGTTAAACGTAAAAGCAGCTATTGAGATCCCTAAAGATGTGCAACAGAAGGTTGAACAGCTGACGGCAGAGGAGACAAACCAGCACTCTCGATACGTTCTGGGGAAGATCCTGGAAAACTATGATGCCGCCATCAAAGACCGGCGCCCCATGTGCGCAGACACCGGTCTTCCGCGGTATTATGCCAAAATCGGCAATAATGCCATGATAGAGGGCGGCATGGTCGGCCTTGAAAAATCTCTTCGACAGGCAACGGCAGATACCACGGCCAGTATCCCCTTACGCCCCAACAGGGTGCACCCTTTTTCAAGAAAGGATTATAACAACAATGTGGGTCTTCACGCACCCAATGTCGATTATAGCTTTGAGCCTGATGCGGACTGGATGGATATCACGGTGGTCCACAAGGGAGGGCTCTTTGGAGGCGATTACCGAATGCTGTTTCCTGCGGACGGGATTCCAGGCCTGAAGCGGTTTTTTCTTGATACATTCGCCGAATTCCTCCGCCGTGGTATGTCGTGCCAGCCGGCAGTAATCGGGATTGGTGTGGGCGGCACAAAAGACACATGTGTCCGGCTTTCAAAGGAAGCAGCCTGTCTGCGTATTGTGGGCGACAGGAATCCGGACCCGGAAATTGCCAAGCTGGAAAGAGAACTCATTGAGCTTGGAAACCGTTCGGGCTTCGGACCCATGGGGTTTCCCGGAAATTCCGCGGTGTTGGATATCCATATTGAAGCGGCGCATGCTCACACCGGCGGAATGCCCGTGGGAATCCAGCAGTTCTGCTATGCTCAGAGAAGAAAAACGGCCCGTCTTTTTGCTGATAATAGCGTTGAGTACCGGGAAGACCCTGAATGGTTCACCCCATACTACAGGAGGGACACCATAGATTAGTTTCCATCCATAAATGGACCCTTTTCCCAATCTCGGCGTCAAACTGCGGGTTTCCTTGTGCGGTCCCGCTGAAAGCGGGATACGTCTCGCGTCCCGCCCGGGCGGGATTTTTCTTGACCTTGGAAAAAACCCCTCATTTATGAATTGGAAACCCGTAGTGCCTGTAATAGAATTACTGGATGGACATTAGATTGAAAAGAGGAGTACAGACATGACAAAACAAAATCAAAACGAGATTCGTGAAGTCAGCATAACACTCCCTGCCACGCGA
>PVMK01117035.1_pt1 | contig 13266 bp, 12 predicted proteins | sample 1853481 | NCBI WGS metagenome assembly PVMK01 (sample SAMN08533507, study PRJNA380276) | Marine sediment metagenome, whole genome shotgun sequencing project.
ATTGCCCTGAATAACGGGACAACGCATGGAATCGAAGCCAGCGACAAGGGAATCCAGATCGACCTGACAGCGCAAATTCACGAAGCTCTGACAAAATACAAGGTCTCCGGTGCTCAGCACGGCACCTCGGGTAATAATTCCGACCGGTTACGAGAAATAGCGGCCAAAACCAGAACCACCAAAGCAAATGTCGCCACCGCCCTTCAAATGATTTCATGGGGCCTGGAGGTCAACGATTACGGCAACGCCCAGCTGGACGATAAGGGTAATTTTATCAAGGTTAAAGATCAGGGCGTTACGGAAGCCGTGTGGTCTGAAATGGTGTCCTACGCTCAGGAACAGGGTTGGCAGGGCGGCAACTATAAGAAGCTCAATTTACCCTTTGAAAACAAATTGCTCGGACAACCAGCTGATATCAGGAATCGGATGGCCAGCAGGGTTGAAGACTTCATCTATAACATGCTGGTTAACGTCTTAAACACCTCAGATACGGCACCGCTTGCCGTGGCTGCCATACTGGATGCCGGATCCTATGATGCGGACCCGAAAGCAGACCGGATTGAAGACCCCGCAGAGTGGACCCCTGAAAAAATCGTCGCCCGGGCCGCTGGAATTGAAAGCAACAAGGGACCGGAGGGTGACTTCGACGACTAGTATGCTGATTCCTAATTACTCCGCCCTGAAAAATAGCACATTTAGGGTTGCAAATTGTTCATTGAAAACTGAAGTAAGTTGTTAGATCGAAGGTCCGGCGGATTAATTATTTTATGCTGCGCATTTTTTTATGCTTTTTTTGACTTTTTAATTTTATCCCAGATGCTGATGATTAATTAATCCGCCCGGATCAACTTCAAAATATTTTCTTCAATTTTCAAAAAACAAATTTACTATACCCAACCCTGTTATGGCTATTTTTCAGGGCGGAGTAATTAACGTTGCACAGAATATTATTTTACCTTCTTTAGGAAGCTATAGCGTTTCAAGGTTTCAGGTTTCAGCAACAGCATTTCCCGTATCTCGCAGGAGACTCCGCCAGGACGTAGCCTCTTTTTTGATCAAACTGGCCGCTTCGGCGGCCAGCGGCTGGGCGAACCGCAGAACAGCAGAATATCGAACCGCAGCCTGCGACGAGCTCAGCCGTGTCGAATTTCGAAGGATGGAATCGCTGCGCTCTGTCTCTTAAATCAATTAAAATCGATCGAATTCGTCCTTCAGAGGCATCTCGACGGCCCGCAATGCCTTGAAACTGGTCCGAGACAAATTTAACGATATTCATAACTCAAGGTTTACGCTAACCAAACGCACTATGCATGGCAGGCGGGTATTCGCTTTTTTATCCTCGCATTGCCCCATTTCAGCCCTTCTCAGGACATTTGCCAGTCCAACGACCAGTCTGTATTATTTCCTATAATATCAAATTATTACCTTATTCTAACTCCGTCATTTTTCCACTTCCCCCAATTTTTTACTAAAGTTCTCCCTTAAAGTCTCCGATATACAAGTCAGGAGGATTTGGGAATGTTTGTTCCAAGCTATCAAATGCATAATGTTTTAAATGTCTTCAGCAAACAGCTCAGAGACAATATGATCCCCGGCAACAAAAAAAATACATTTGAAAAGCTGCCTGCCGATCAGGTAAGTTTGACCCCGGAGAGCAAAAGGCAGGCAACAATAGAAAAGGTATCAAATGACATTATAGAAAGAATTACCCGATTAGGCTCACAGACCCGATCAGATCAGGAGCCCAGCGAGCGTGCGAAAGAAGGGGTGGAAAAAAAGACTGCGGCTGGGGACACGAAAGAAACAACCTTTGTTTTTAATGTCATTGATACCATCAATCAAAAAACAAGAAATACGCTTTCGGTGGAAGATTCCAACTTTTTAATCAAGCGGCTCGAGCAGTTGTCAAAGAAGGCGGGGGATAAAAAGATGGATTCCTGGGTTTAAAAAGGCCAGAAGGCCTGTAACCAGACCGGAGTAATAAAAAGAGGAAAGTCTCAGCTGTTGAAATCAAAAACAGCTAGGCGTTAAGAAAGGGGGATATCATGATTAACGCGATTGGCGAAGCCACCATGCAACAATTTGTCAGGTCTAATTATGTCAGCGGGACCTATGACAAAGATCTTGAAGGCCAGAAGACCGAAAAGATCAAAAAACAGCGACCGGTAGAAGAAAGTGAAAAGGAACATAGACCCGAATTGGATATGAAGTCCGAGGAAGATTTGAAATCCCGCAACATCCTGGTAGATGGTAAATTGCTCGTCGAACAATATGACGGAAACGGCAGACTGATCCGTGTAACTCCTCCCGGGTACTTGCCCCCGGGTGCAAAGGTTTAAAAGATCGATACTGTTGGGTCTAAATTAAATGAGGCGTCGGGAGTTTCTCCCCAATTGCCTTTTTGGCGAACCGTTAGCGCTTGACCAGTTGTTAGCGGTTCGCCCATCCTCATTTTTTCGACCATCTAGCGGTCATCTAATTCCGGGTTGTTCCCAGAAATCAGCTTTTCCATTTTCTTAACCTGCAGTTCAAATCTTTTTACGGTTCCCGCCAATGCCGTTTCCGGGTGAATTTTAGCCAGACGGCAAAGATTTACCAGGGTAAACAACAGTTCCCCAAATTCCTGTGACTGCAGTTCTTTGTCCTGCTGCTTCAGTGCACCTTCTAATCCCGCCCTAAATTCTTCCGGATTTTGTGTGCCACCGGCCACCTCCGTATACTCCAATCCGCTTTTGGCAGCACGATCTGAGATGCGATAGGCGCGCATCAGGCTCGGGAGATGGGCCGGTACTGAATCGAGGACCGAAGTCTTTGGAGATGACTTTTTTTCGTTTAACTTGATTTTATGCCAGTTTTGAATAACCTCCTCGCTGCCGGTGACGGTCTGATTCCCAAAGACGTGGGGATGGCGCCGAATCATTTTGTTGGTGATCCCCCTGGCAACATCCTGCAAATCAAACTCTCCAGTCTCCTGAAACATTCTGGCGATAAAGACAATATGAAATAAAACGTCGCCAAGCTCTTCACAGATTTCCCCGGTGTCTCCCTTTTCAATCGCATCGGTCAATTCGAAGACCTCTTCGATCAGGTAGACACTCACGCTGCGGGGAGTCTGTTTCTTGTCCCAGGGACACCCATCTTTTCCCCGCAGGGTTGCTACCAGCCGAAATAATTCATCCGCAAAAGAATCAGTTTGATTTATTTCGGAATCTTCCATGCTTTTTTTAGTTCTCCCAGCTTGGCTTTAAAGTCTTGTTTCATTTCCTTAGATATCACATTCGCCATCTTTTCTGAAATCCATGACACATGGGGAGCCAACTCGGAGTTTTTGATAAAAGCAGTTCCCTTGGGAAGGAATGCCGTGAGGGTAATGAACAGGATGGAAACGATTAAGATGCCCTTCAGGACGCCAAAGACGACACCTCCGAAACGGTCGACCCAGCCTAAAAAGGCAATATTCAGCAGATATTTTATGATGACGCCCAATACACCGACAATTATAAGGACACCACAAAATATAATTAGAAAACTCAATATGTTAAGGTATGCAGTATCATGTATCAAACCCGATAGCAGACCGGCCAACACGCTATAATAAGTATAGGCGGCATAAAATCCGCCCAGAACACCGATGATGGATGACACCTCCTTGACAAGCCCTCTGAAAAGGCCTCTAACCAGACTGTAGCCCAGGATAACAATAATTAAAATATCAAATGGATTCATAGTGCTAAGCGTTCGGTTGGTGTGGCACAAATCAATGGGTTGAAGTAACAAAGCAGATTTGTGGAGTCAAGGCATTTTTCTTTTTTTAAATCAAATGTAATTTGGCATTTGCAATCGTTTAATCAGGTATGATAAAAGTAAGGTTTAAAATATGAATTTATGGGACCAACGACAGCATGGTAGAAAACCCCACAGACACCCAAACCAGTATCGAATTTGCAAATATTGATCTTGCCCGTCAGTTATTCGGTGAACATAACAACAATTTGCGCAAAGTAGCAACGGAAACCGACGTTAAGATTAATGCCCGAGGCAACACCATCTTTATCGACGGTGATAAAATCGCAGTCGCTCTGGCCGGAAATATCCTCAACCAGCTTTACGGGCTCTTAAAGGAAGGGTATCCCATTCACCCGAACGATATCGACTTTGCGGTGAGACTTCTAAGCGGCGATGATCGTACGAATTTAAAAGAGATTTTTCTGGACCGAGTGTACATTACCTCGAAGAAAAGTGCCGTAACCCCCAAAAGCCTGGCGCAGAAAGAATATATTGATGCCATTAGAAAACATGATATCGTTTTTGGCATCGGTCCGGCCGGAACGGGCAAAACCTATCTGGCAATGGCGATGGCAGTCTCGGCCTTATCCAAGGGAGTTTTCAGCCGAATCATATTGACGCGTCCGGCAGTAGAGGCAGGAGAATCCCTGGGGTTTTTACCGGGGGACCTGGCCGAAAAGGTGGATCCTTATCTTAGGCCTCTTTACGATGCACTTCACGATATGATGCGGTTTGAAAAGGCCGCAAATTTGATGCAAAAGGGAATTATTGAAGTTGCCCCAATTGCCTTCATGCGGGGGCGCACTTTAAATGATTCCTTTGTTATTCTGGATGAGGCCCAAAATACGACCTCCGAGCAGATGAAAATGTTTTTAACCCGCATCGGATTTAACTCAAAAGCGGTCATTACCGGCGATATCACCCAGATTGATTTGCCGTCTGATAGAACTTCCGGGCTCATCGAATCCAAGAATATTTTGCAGAATATAGAAGGCATTAAATTCGTTTTTTTCTCTAAAAGGGATGTTGTTCGTCACAAACTCGTCCAGAAAATAATTCAAGCCTATGAAGAACTTGAGGAGGCCCGAAACAAAACCAATTCGGGCTGATGTCATTTTTCCCAATAGTGCTGTACTTTAGGCGCAATAAGAGCTATCTGAACTGTCTAATTAATCCGCCCTGAAAAATAGCATATTCAGGGTGATAAATATTTCTTTCAAAACTGAAAATTGTTTTATGACCCTAGGTCCGGCGGATTAATTACTTAATGCTGCGCATTTAATTTTTATTTTACCTACACCTGATATCGCTATTTTTCAGGGTGGAGTAATTATGGGCAAAGAAAAAAGCAAAAAACCGGTTGGGAAAATGCTCGACTCCGACAGGCGTTTTCGCTGGGGAATCTTAATCTCCCTGGCAATCCTTTTTAGCCTGATTCTATTTCCCAGTCTGGTGACCACCAAGCATCAATATAATCTGGGAGATGTTGCCGAAAGGGATATAAAATCTCCCAGAGATTTTTTTATCGAAGACCAGGCGGCAACCGATTTAAATCGTCAGCTGGCCGAAAAAAAGGTGCTGACAGTTTATGATTACGATGCTGAGCTGGGAACCAAAATATCCCGCAACGTCGAAGAAATCTTCACCCAAATGAGAGCGGCTTCCAGGGCTCAAAACATAACTTCCGAGACGATTCCGACGGCTGCAGAAAACCCTGTTCAAGAGAAGGCAACGGTAAATGATCAAAAACCGTCAGCGAGTGTGATCACGGACAAACGGAAATACCTTGAGGAGAAACTCGGCATCCGGGTAACCCGCGGCGCCTTCAGTGCGCTCGAAACAGTGGGGTTTTCAAAAGAAACTGCCGGCCGCATCAACCGGATATTGTTAAAAATATTAAATAACGGGGTGGTAACAAATAAAGAAATTTTGCTGAAGGAATCGGAAAAGGGAATTATTCTCAGGGATGTGCGCACCAAAAAGGAGAAAGAAGTAAACAATCTGAAACAGTTTTACGGCCTCGACCAGGCCAAAACCATGGTCCGGATCGTGGGCCAGCCGTTCCTCAATGACCTGGATTATGGGCTGCTTAATCTGGTTGTGGATTTTGTACAGCGACTCATCCAGCCCAATATCACCCTGAACCGCAACGAAACCCAGGAACGCACAAAAGCAGCAACTGCCGAAACCAAACCCGTTCTATATAAAATAAAGGCCGGAGAGATGCTTCTGCGTGAAGGCGAACGGGTCACCGAAGTCCAGCTGCTCAAACTCAAAACCCTTGAAACCCAAACCAAAAAGAAGCAGGTGCTGTTAACCAGTATCGGCGCCGCTATGGTGCTGGTGTGCCTGCTGCTTACCACCTACATTCTTCATTTAAATGTGCCGGGGCGGTTGTCTGGCGAGCACAATAAAAGTTTGCTCTTTATGGCCAGCGTTTTTTTAACATTCTTTATTCTGGCCCAAATTAGCTTTAAATTATCCGAAGTGCTGACGCTGAACTCAACGCTTCCCATTCAAATGTCCTCCATCTGGTTTGGTATTCCACTGGCCTCGGGTGCCATGATTGTGTGCGTGTTCATGGGAATAACGGTCGCCATACCAATCGCAATGGTAATGGCCGTCTCCTTTGCGGTGATATTCGGCAACAGCCTGACCTTTTTTCTTTATTTCCTGATCAGCGGCACCATGGCAGCATACTGGATACAAAACTGCCGGGAACGCAAAGTCTTCATAACCGCCGGTGCCAAACTCGGGTTGCTCAATATCATGCTGGTTACCGCCATTAATTTCTATCTGGCCGATTTGTCCAGCTCCAAGTTTTTATGGGAATGGGCCTTTGGTTTCATGGGAGGGATTGGCGCAGGCATTGTGACCGCCGGCATTGTTCCCCTGGTAGAAATCGCCTTTGGCTATAAAACGGATATTTCTCTTCTCGAGCTGGCGAACCTAGATCGCCCGATTCTTCGAAGGCTCATGATCGAAGCACCGGGTACCTATCATCACTCGGTGATCGTCGGCTCCCTGGTGGAAGCCGCTGCATCTGAAATAGGCGCCAATCATTTGCTTGCCAAAGTCTGCGGATATTACCATGATATCGGTAAAATTAATAAGCCCCTGTATTTTATTGAAAATCAAAAAAACGGCAAAAACAAGCATGACAAACTGGCACCGTCTATGTCCGGTCTGATCTTGACTGCCCACGTCAGAGAAGGTGTCGAAATTGCAAAAGAACACAAGCTTGGTCAGGATATTATCGACACCATCCGACAGCACCATGGTACCAGCTTCATCAAATATTTCTATGACAAAGCCAGACAGCTGAAAGGAGAAGATCAAGTTAAAATAGATGATTTCAGATATCCCGGCCCCAAGCCGCAAACCCGGGAAACCGGCCTGCTCATGCTGGCCGATGTGGTTGAAGCGGCGTCAAGAACCCTTGATAACCCGACACCATCAAGGATCCAGGGTCTTGTCCAGAATCTCATCAACAATATCTTTTCTGACGGTCAGTTGGATGAATGTGAGTTGACCTTAAAAGACCTGCATAAAATCGCCAGGAGCTTTAACAAAATGCTGTATGGTATCCACCATCATCGGATCGAATATCCTGAAAAGCGGGCATCAGCCGGCGAGATTCGCAAAGGAAGGCCGAAAAATGGAAGTCGCGATAGACAACAGGCAAAGCAGGCACAAAATCTCGCTGAAGAAGATAACGCAAACGGTTCAGGTCATCTTAGACGCCTTGGACTGTCCTGACGGCGAAATTTCCATCCTTATCGTGGATGATCCACAGATAGAAAAACTAAACCAAAAATATCTTAACCGCCAAGGCCCTACAAATGTCATCGCCTTTGCCATGCGCGAAGGGGAATTCCCGGACCTGACCCCTGATCTTTTGGGCGATGTAGTCATATCAACGGATACGGCCGCAAGAGAGGCACAGGTTGCCTCCATGAGCATGGAGCGGCGATTCAACGAACTGCTGGTGCACGGCATTTTGCATCTGATGGGCTATGATCACGAAACATCCAGTGAAGATGCTCGTGTAATGGAACAGAAAAGCAAGGAACTTTTAACTCTACTTTATGAAAAATGATCCGGATAAAAGAAAAATCCGAAGCTCGAAATACGAAATCCGAAACAAAATCTAAATTCTAATTTCTAAATGTTCAAAACGATTCTCCAAATTAATTGCCAAATACAAAAAAATGATGGACCTCGTTTTGTTTGGAATTTTTGTCATTTGTTTTTCGGATTTGTTTCGCATTTCGAGATTCGAATTTCGAATTTTTTAGCTTATAAACTTTGCAACTAACGGGAGGCCTTGCGTATGTCCGGATTAGCGGTAAAAGTTGACCAGGTGGCAGCCTTAAGAGCAATCCGTAAAAGTCAGATTCCTGACCCGGTGACGGCCGCCACGGTGGCAGAACTGGCCGGAGCCGATGGAATCATCGTTCACCTGCGCCAAGACCGCAAGCACATTAAAGATAGAGATGTCCGCATTTTACGCAGTGTGGTCCAGAGCAAGCTTATCCTGGAGATGGCGTCAACATCCGAAATGGTTGGTGTCGCCCTTGATATTAAGCCGGATCTGGTCACCCTGGTGCCTGAAAAGCGGGATGAGTTCACATCTGATGGGGGACTGGATCTCTTTGTGCACCGCGACGATATATCGGAAACCGTGGGAACTTTGCAAAACAGTGGTATACCGGTGGGGCTCCTGGTGGCCCCGCAACCCGAGCAGATAAAGCTGGCCCACGGCAGCGGTGCCAGCATGGTTGAAATCCATACCGGTACCTACTGTGAAGCCAAGACAGCTCAGAAAAGGCATCAGGCCTTTCTGAATATTATCGATGCGGTAAAACTCGCGCATAAACTGAAATTCAGTGTCAAAGCAGGCCGGGGGTTATGCTACAAAACGATTAAAGCATTCAAAGGCATCCATGAAATCGATGAATTCAGCATTGGTCACAGCATTATTTCCCGGGCCTTGATGACGGGCATGCGGGATGCGGTGGAAGAAATGCTACGGTTGATTAGGGCGTTATGACGGGGTACGGGGTACGGGTTGCGCGTTGCGGGATACGGGGTGCGCGTTGCGGGGTGCGGGATGCGCGTTGCGCGATGCGGGGTGCGGGTTTACCTGCCCTGTCAATCGTCCTCGTCGTCGAATCTGCGGAATCGTTGACAATGCGATCTTCATAGCTATCATGGTCACGCCATAGATCGAATTGGGGTGTAACGAGGGTACGAGTACGACTTGACGATTTGCGGAGCCTCTGGTCAGCAGGTTAAATACTTAGAATTCATCTATTGATTGTGGAGCATAGTATGATCCTTGTCACAGCAAAAGAAATGCAAGAGATGGACCGCAAGACCATCGAAGACTTCGGCATGCCCGGCATGGTTTTAATGGAAAATGCCGGGCGGGGAGCAACCCGCTTTTTGCTTGAACAATTTAGGGGTATTGAAAATAAACGGGTCGGCGTGATTGCCGGGCGGGGCAACAATGGTGGCGATGGATTTGTCATTGCCCGCTGCCTGAAACAAAAAGGTATTCAGGTATATGTATATCTGCTATCCGAAGCAAACAGGGTCCAGGGCGATGCCGCAGCCAATCTCAAACTCCTGCAACCGCTGGAGGTCCCAGTCGTTGCAATCCCGGATAAAGCTTCTTTTAACAAACACCAATCCGAAATGGCCGGATTGGATGTATGGGTCGATGCCATTCTCGGCACCGGTTTAAAATCGGATGTCAAAGGATATTTTAAAACCATCATTGATTTTATCAATGGCCTCAACAAACCCGTGATGGCCGTCGACATCCCCTCGGGGCTGAATTCAGACACCGGCCAGGCATGCGGTGTGTGTATCCGGGCCAAGGCCACGGCGACCTTTGCCTTTGCCAAAACCGGCCACATCGTCCATCCGGGAGCGGCGTACGCCGGATCGCTTAAAATCGTTGATATTGGAATTCCGTCCCATATCGTCAAAGAGGTAGGACCCGGCCAATGGCTCTTGACAAGGGAAATTATCCAATCCTGTTTAAGGCCCCGGGTAGCGGATGCCCATAAAGGGACGACCGGCCATTTGCTTGTTATCGCCGGGTCGCCGGGAAAAACCGGCGCCGCCGCCATGACCTCCATCTCAGCCTTGCGCGCCGGTGCAGGACTCGTAACGCTGGGCATTGCTGAAAGCCTGAATGCTGTACTAGAGCCACAGGTTCTGGAAGCAATGACGGCGCCGCTGCCCGCAACTCAAACCGGCGTCCTCGGAGAATCCGCCTTCACCGTCATCAAAAAACTAATGATCGGCAAAAAATGTGTGGCCATCGGACCGGGTCTCGGACAGGCTGAGAAAACCAAAAAACTTGTCCGTAAAATCATAGAGACCAGCACCATCCCGGTCGTCGTTGATGCCGATGGATTAAACAGCCTGGCCGGCCATGTGCAAATCCTGTCGAATGCCAAAGCGCCGGTAATTCTAACCCCCCACCCCGGTGAAATGGCCCGTCTTATGGGCGCCCAGGCCAGCACCGTTCAGCAGAATCGAATAAAATGCGCCCGGCAGTTCGCAGTCGACTGCAAGGTGCATGTAATTCTCAAAGGCGCCCGCACGGTTATCGCGCATCCCGATGGCAGAATGTTTATCAATCCCACCGGCAATGCCGGAATGGCCTCCGGCGGTATGGGCGATGTGCTGACCGGAATCATTGCCGGTTTGATAGCACAGGGGCTTGCCCTGGACCCGCCTGCCATGCCGGCGTATATTTACACGGAGCTGCAGCAGACAGTTTGGCGGAAGCCATAGGACCTTACGGCTACCTGGCCGGAGATGTTATGAAAGCTGTACCCGGTGAAATTAAGAAGATTGTGTGTGGCATGTAGTTCGTTATCTTTTTGGGTCATCGATAAAATACCAAGCACCAAAAGCCAAATCTCAAACAAATCCCAATGACCAAAATTCAAAATCCCAAATATTTCATCTTCAAGTGAGTCCGATGCCATCATCAAGGGCAGACCTTGATTTGCAAGGCGAGGGGATACAACTTTAGTGAATGTTTTGGTCATTGAATATTGAGATTTGAGATTTACCTGCCCTGTTAAATCGTCTTGTTGGGATTTGCGGAATAGGTCAACAATGTGATCTTCATAACTAACACGGTCCGCCATTAATCGAATTATTTAACAGGGTAAATAATTTGATGCTTGAGATTTGGGATTTTATTGTTCTATAAAACCTCCTGATGCAACTGGTTTAAAATTTTTACCTATTACCACGCAGATCTATTTCTATGGCCAGCAAAAAAAATGACATAATGACTCACTCGGTATATGAAACTCGGAATCTGGGTCAAAAAATCGGTACACTGATAAAACACCCGCTGGTCATTGCCCTCGCCGGAGACCTCGGCAGCGGCAAGACCGCCTTGGTGCAAGGTTTGGCAAGCGGCCTCGAGGTTCCGGCCGAATACTATATCACCAGTCCGACATTTACCCTGATCAATGAATATCCAGGGCGCTACCCTCTGGTTCATGTGGATCTGTATCGCCTGGAAAATATCCACGATTTTGAAGACATCGGTCTGGACGATCTGATGTACGATCAGGCAGTCATAGCAATTGAGTGGGCCGACAAGCTGTCTGACGGCCTGCCGGCGGAGCATCTTGCGATTACTATGGAGATCATCGATACTGATTGCCGCAAACTAAGTCTGGTTGCATCTGGACATAACGAGGTGAATTTGATAATAGCCCTTGAAGATGCATTGGCGGGTAGCTTATACCCAACCCGCGATAACCCGAAAGCACAAAAAAAGGATGAACATGCGCATACATGCATCATGATGAACTTTTACTCGATCAACTTCGATGACGTCCAACATCGAATTTTGAATGAAAAGAAGGAACAGAAGAATATTTGCGTTTTTATGGAGCAAAAATGAGCTTAATCGTACAGAAATTCGGAGGTACTTCAGTAGCGGATCCGGAGCGCATCATGAATGTCGCCAAACGGGTTGGCAACACCTATGATCAGGGCAACGATGTTGTGGTTATCCTGTCTGCCATGGCCGGGGTCACCGACAGTTTAATCGGAATGGCACAAGCAGTAGCAGAATCACCGGACAGCAGGGAACTCGACGTGCTTCTGGCCACCGGCGAACAAACTACCTGCGCCCTTCTGGCCCTGAACTTAAAATCAATGAACTATCCCGCTCAATCTTTGATGGGACATCAGGTTGAATTGATGACGGATCACTGTTTCGGCAACGCCCGAATTCTGGATATTAAGGCCGATCGTGTCCGGGAGCTTTTGGATAGACGCCACATCGTCGTGATAGCCGGATTTCAAGGCTGCGATCTCGACGGCAATATTACCACCCTTGGCCGGGGTGGATCCGATACATCCGCTGTTGCCATTGCAGCTGCAATAAAAGCGGATGTCTGTGAAATCTTCACGGATGTGGATGGAATTTATACCGCCGATCCCAATATTTGCGACAAAGCCCGCAAGCTTGATACAATATCCTATGACGAGATGCTGAACATGGCCAGTCTGGGTGCCAAAGTACTGCAAATCCGGTCGGTGGGATTCGCCAAGAAGTACAAAATACCGGTGCATGTCCGATCATCATTCAGTGAAGAGGAGGGAACTATGGTTGTCGATGAAAATTCCGGCATGGAACGTCTGGCCGTTTCCAGTGTTACCCATGATCATAACCAGGCACGAATTACCTTGAAAAAAGTTCCGGATCAACCCGGGATCGCAGCAAAAATTTTTTCGCCCATAGCGGATGCAGGGATCGTTGTGGACATGATCATTCAAAATACAAGGGCCGGAGGAGAAACCGATTTGACGTTTACGGTCCCTAAAAATGACTTTCAAAGGGCCCTTGAACTGCAAAAGAAGGTGGCTGCCGACACCGGTGCTGAAGAGGTGTTCGGAGACGAGAAGATTGCTAAAATTTCTGTCATTGGTGTTGGTATGAAGGATCACTCAGGCGTAGCATCCACAATGTTTTCAACCCTGGCCCGCGAAAATATAAATATTATGATGATCAGCACCTCTGAAATCAGGATTTCCTGCGTAATCGAAGAAAAGTATACCGAACTGGCGGTGAGAGTGCTTCACACTGCCTTTGGACTGGATAAGGAATAAAACCATTTCGGATTGCGGACCTAGGATTGCGGATTTGAGATTTAATACAGAGGACAGAGAACAAAGGACAGACGACAGAGGACAGAGTTGGCTGAAGTCGGAATGCGGAAGGTTGAAGTAAGGAAAGGTTTGCAGGTCACGCGGCAAAAACCTGACAAATCCGAAATCCACAATCCCAAATCCCCAATCGAAAGACTCGCAACTCGCAACACGTAACCCGTAACTCGCAACATGCAGCGATGAGAAAATTTAGCCCCGATCAACTGATATTGGCCTTAATTCTGGGGGCCGTTATCCTGGGCCTCACCATCTATCGGT
>PVMK01162741.1_pt1 | contig 13266 bp, 10 predicted proteins | sample 1853481 | NCBI WGS metagenome assembly PVMK01 (sample SAMN08533507, study PRJNA380276) | Marine sediment metagenome, whole genome shotgun sequencing project.
CGTCAACTTCATTTAGATATCATATAAATTATTAAACTAATGAAAAGAACCTGTTATACAATAGATCATCCATATAGTTAAGTCCATATTTGATCTCCCCCAGGATAGAAGCATCTTTTTTTAGATCTGAGATCACAATCTTAGGTTTAAATGGTGTAATATCGTATATCTCATTTTTGAACTTTTCAATAAAATTGTTTTCCAGTTCGATGATCCTGCCATTTACTATAATTACTTCCGTATCAATAACAGCAATCAAGGAAGCTATTCCCATTGCCAGCATTTTAATGATATCTCCGTCAATGATCTTTTTTACTATATTACCGCCCGGACCATTATAGTACTTGCAGATATCACCAAACCCTATTTTGTTAATGTCTTTATTAGGATTTATCCCAGAGGGATTCTTTTGTTTTTTTAATTCCCGTCTGACAGTATTTGTTATGCCGACAATATCTACTTGAGATTCGAAAAGCCCCTTTCCCCGCTTATTTTCCTTTATTTTATTGATGTCATATTTTTTTAATATAGGTAAATAAGCAATTTCTCCCATGGATCCATTAATCCCTACAGCAAGTTTATTGTCTATTATTATTCCAGCTGCAATTCCATAATGAATATAGAAATACACTAGATTATTAATACTACTTTGATTTTTCCAGTGCTCACCAAGTGCTCCAAGATTTACCGAATTATCTATAATAACTTCTTTCCTGTATTTTTTCTCTATGATCTCAGCCAGGTTTACGCCCTCTAATTTCGGTAAGTAGGGAGCAAATAATATTTTTTTTGTCTTTGGATTGACGATCCCGTGGGTTCCTATACTGAAAAGATAGATTTTTTTGAGGCTTATTCCAGAATTATCCAGAGCTTCTTCAATTATATTAAATATATTATCCAGTATCTTTTCTTCACTGTTTATTGGGAAGTTTTTCTTCTTGATCTTGTAAATGATATAACCACAAAGGTCGGTTATAGCAACAGTAATAAATTTAATCCCAATATTTATAGCCATTACATAACAGTATTCTTTTTTAAATTGTAAAATAGTAGGTTTCTTGCCCCGGTTTGAATCTATTTTTGCACTTCAGTAATTATCTTTTTATTGATCAAGATGTCTACAAGACCGGATATGGTTGATTTAGAGAGCCCTGTTTTAGTGCTGAGTCTTACGCGGGAAAAATTCTTATTTTCCTTTATGAGTCTAAGTATCAATCCCAGGTTATGCTCCTGTATCGACTCCTGCGTTGCTTTTTTTCTTTCCATGATTATCAGTCATTTAATAAGTTTCTTGATAGAACTAATCCTTAAATAAATTTAACATAAATAATATATTTGGTAAAGATTATTATTATTTTGACAATAGAGATTTAAGTTGTATAATGTTTAGTACGATGATAGAACTATAGATATTTATCAACTTATTATACGAGGAGGGAATTATGAGGGCACCTAAGGTTGGGTTTCTTGCTATCACCTGTCCTACACACAAAGAAGCAAAAAATGAGACTGGAGATGACTGGGTAGACAAAAAGAACCTGGAGAAAGTTAAAAATGCTCTTGCTAAAAGCAGCCTGGATCTTATAGTAGTGGATGATGTCCTAGGGTCTTTTTATGAATTTGATGACATCGAAAAAAGATTTAATGATGAGAATGTGGATGTGATATTTCTATATATATCTACATGGAACTGGGCAGACCAGGTGACTCAATTTGCAAGAAATATGAACAAACCCTTAATCGTTTATGCCATAGATGACTCCAAGGCATGGTCAATCGGTGGCCTTGCTGCTACCAGGGGAGGGTTTGATGAGATAGGTATTGAAAATCTGGTAGCTTATGGAGATATAGATGACAAATCAGTAATAGACAGTATTTTCAAATACTCAAGGGCCTGCATGGTAAAAAATATTCTAAGCAGATCCCGATATGGTTCAATAGGCGGACAGGGTATGGGTATTCTAACAGGGATAGTAGATCCCAATCAGTGGCTGAAGGATTTCGGAATACTTACAGGATTTACAGATCAGTATACCCTGGTATTGGAAGCAGAAAGATTCCCTATCTCAGAAGTCAAAGAATATTATGAGTTATTGAAAAGTGAATATAAGAGTGTCCCGGAATTTAATAAGGTATTCGAAAATTCCATAAGGACTTATCTGGCAATGGAGAAGTTAATAGAGAAAGAAAGATATAATTTTACCGGTGTAAAATGTACATTCGATCTTAGTGACAACTACTGCTCTGCATGTCTTGCTCAAAGTAGATTGGCTAATAAGGGATTTATTTCATCATGTTTAAATGATGCTAATGGAGCATTATCGGCATATATACTGGGTATTCTAAGGATAGGCGATGAACCGGTATTTACTGCAGATGTAAACCTGGCCATAAAGAAGGAAAATATGATTAAACTAATCGATGATGGTGCCGGTTCACCTAAGCTGACAGCAAATCCTAAAGAGGAAGTAGAGCTGCTTACACAACCAACTCTTGAAGCAAAAGCAAGCGGGATCTGCACTAAACTATTTGCCAAACCTGGAGATGTGACCCTGATCAGACTGGCACGCATAAATTCCAAATATGTAATGCACCTTACTACGGGTAAGGCAATCTCTGTCAGTGAAAGTGATAAGGAATCTATTATGGCCGAATGTGGGTATCCGATATGGCCACATGCATGATCAAGATCGATGGCAATACAGATAATTTTGTCCAGAATCTCAGAAGTGAATACATACATATGACTTATGGAGATCTAAGTGGAGAGATAAGGCACTTCTGTAATCTATTTGATATTAAATTATTGGAGAATTAAGTTAATTTGTACCGGTTGGAACTTAAACAATCTTAACACGATAGGAGAGGAAAAATAATGAGACCGAAAATGACTTCAAAAGAGAGGATACTTGGCGCTATTAATTATAGTGATCTGGATTATATCCCCTGTGCATTTATGATGTTTTTCAATCTGACCAATAAGTTTAAAAAGCAGGATAAAGCAGTTGAAGAAGAACTGAGGATGGGTCTAGATTCTGTTGTCAATGTAGGTACCCTGGAACATTCTTTCCATCCGGATACAAAATATACTGAATGGATTGAAAAAGCCGATGGTAGTAAATACTTTTACAGGAAACTGGAAACTCCTATAGGACCTTTGACTCAGAAAGTGATCCAGAGGAATGATTGGCCCCCGGAAGATTTTTTTCCTATATTTGATGATTATATTATCCCGAGAGCCAAAAAGGTTTTTTTAAATGTAGAAAAAGACCTTGATAAATTAAAATATTTATTAGGTCCGTTCAGTAAGGAAAATATTGAAAAACTAAAAAACCTGGCGATAGATGCAAAAAAAATTGCAGATAAACACGGCCTTCTCCAGATTGCCGGAGAAATGAACAGAAATTTATTTAATGAAGGAAAATATTCCCTGATTTCCGGAGCTGATATGATGTCCTGGCTGTCCGGTTTTGAGAATATTATGACACTTTCTTTGACAAAACCTGAGATCATTAAAGAGTATGTAAATATTATAAGTGAATGGAACATGCGGCAGATCGAGATCTATCTGGATATTACCGATGTCGACCTGATAGTCAGAAGGGCCTGGTATGAGACAACTGAATTTTGGACTCCTGATGCTTATAAAAATATAATTGTTCCTACTATTAGAAATGAAGTGAAACTGGTCCACCAGGCTGGTAAAAAATATGGTTATATTTTGACCTCTGCATTCCTCCCAATAATAGACGATATACTGGATACAGGAATAGATGTATTGATAGGGCTTGACCCGAAAGAGGGGAAAGGCACAAAAATGGATATTGTAAAAGAAAAGTTTTCAAGCAGGAAAAAAGCTTTATGGGGTGGAGTAAGCGGCCCGGTCACTCTTGAAGAAGGGACTGCCAGAGAAACTGAGGAAGCAGTAGTAGAAGCAATAAAGACACTTGGTAGTGGCGGGGGATTTATTCTCTCCCCGGTAGATAATGTCCGTGAGGAAACTGAAAATGTCTGGGCAAATACATATAAGTTTATAGATACCTGGAAGAAATATAGGAATATGTTTTAGTAATAGGAGAATAATATGAATGATAATTGTACGTACAGAGAAATAGGCAGTCAGATCAGGAGCTGGAAAGAGAACTACGATGTAATCACTGGTGAAGGTACAAAGATCAGTTCTGGTCTATTTTCTAAAGATTTCGACAGAATAGTATTTTTTGGATGCGGGACATCATATAATCTTGCAATGGCCGCTTCTTTTTTTACGAATACTGTATCGGATTTTGATTCGATAGCTCTCCCGAGTTCTGAATTACTTTTTAACTCAGAGACATATATTGACAAGAACAAAAACTATCTACTGGTTGGTTATTCGAGATCAGGAGAAACGACTGAGAGTATAGAAGTAATAAACAAATTCAAAGATTGGAAGACGATAAGATCCTTTTCGTTCACCTGCCGGGAGAAAAACAGCTTAGTAGATATCTCAGATAATCACTATTTATGCAGGAGCGCTGAAGAGAAAAGTATTGCAATGACAAAATCTTTCTCCACCATGTTGTTTTCATATTGTATTATGTTGACAAAATATCTTGACAATGAAGATAGACTAAAAGAATTTTCCGATTTATGTGATTATCTTGAAATTAAAATGTCCTTACTATTCGATGAGATAAAAGAATATATTGATTCAAATGATTTTAATTCATATGTTACTTTAGGCAGCGGTTTTAATTATCCATTAGCAGTTGAGGCAGACCTGAAGATGAAAGAGATGTCTCAGATCCAGAATTACTCATACCATATATTTGAATTTAATCATGGACCCAAGGCATTGCTTTCAGAGGATTTTCTGGTTTTGTTTTTAACGATCAGTAAAAAGTTAACCAATATTGATATTATAGTAAACGAAATAGTCAAGGCTAGATCAAGGATCGCTATCATAGGAAAAGGTGTAGATGAAATAAAAAAAATAGGTAATATAAAATATTTTCTTGACGATGCCAGTTTCAAGGATGAACTTGTAGAATCATTTATTAATATACCTGTTTCTCAAATATTTGCTTATGCAAAGACTATCAAACAGAACTTTGATCCTGATAAACCCAGAGGCCTTGACTATACCACCAAATTAAAAGTTTGAGATTTACTGCCCGGATTGAATTAAAAGAAATGAAAAATAGGAAAAGAATATTAAATGCTATTAATAGGAATAATCAGAATATACTCCCGACAAAGATAGATTATTCACCCGAGATGAAAGAGGAGATAAAGGATATCCTGGGAATTGAAGATCGATTGATCGATGAACAGCTGGGTAATCATATCAAATACCTCTAACTTGATGACAAAGTCAGAAGGGATGAAAAAGAAGGAATCCAGTATGATGTCTGGGGAGTAGGATGGGATTTAGTGCTTACTGAGGGATTTCACATAAGACATCATCCTCTTATTGAATCCAGGGATCTTAGTGAATATGCATTTCCACAACCGGATGAAAAATTACTTTCTTCTATATTGAAAGTAGATCCTGAAGAGAAAAACAATTATTTTATGCTATTTGACCAAGGATGGACCCTTTTTGAAAGAAGCTGGCTTCTTAGAGGTTATGAAAATACTTTAACCGATCTATATTACAGGGAAAAGGAGATAAATTATTTGCTGGATGGTATAACAGAATTTCATATTGAAATAGCAAAAAAGTCATAAAAACCGGAAACATAGATGGTGTGTATACTGATGATTATTTTGGAACACAGCGGGGTCTGGTAATGTCACCAGAGATCTGGAGGAGGTTTTTTAAGAAGAGGTATAAGAGAATATGGGGAATTTATAAAGAAAAAAACCTTTCTGTTTTTCACCACTCTTGCGGGAATTTAGAGGGTATAATCCCGGATCTTATTGAGATCGGATTGGATGTACTTTCTCCAATACAACCCGAAGCAATGGATACTCAAGCATTATCTGAAAAATTTGGTAGGCATTTAACTTTTTTTGGTGGAATAAGCACACAAAAAACTCTTCCCTTTGGGACTCCGGAGGATGTCCGTCCGGAGATCATAGACAGGATAAGAGTGCTGGGAAGACATCATGGATACATAATTTCCCCTTCCCATGAGGTTACTTCAGATTGTACGGATAAAAATTTTTTAATGCTTTTATCAACATTAGATGATTGTAGGAATGGATTGAAAGAGAAAGAAGAGTAACATATCTTAATAATATCATACTGTTTCAGAATGTCTGCCAGCGGATTGAAATACAGTGACAAATATATTATATTCTTTTAGATATAATATATATTCAATAAGGCAAGGGCTCTAAATGGATAAAATACTGGCAATCAATCCGGGAAATACTTCTACAATCATGAGCCCACACAGGCTTTGGGATCTACAGCGGAAAGAAGATAAATCCAAAAGATAAAAGATCTACTGAGAATCTGGCAAGGTATATCATAAGGGCATCGTTTTCACAGGAACGGATGAAATATTTTTCGGACAAGGTAAAGAAATAACTGAAGATGAGTTGGAAGAGATGGTATCAAAACCCAATTACTATGCCTCCATTATGCTAAAAGTGGGGGATGCCCATGGTGAAGTGAGCGGATCACTAATTGGCAGGGTCATTCTATTACGGCTCTATAATCCAGGGATCTCCGGTGCCGTTCAATGACCTATCCAGGGGATGTGCACCGGTTGAGGTTCCTAGCATGTCTGTAATAACACTTATGCAGGTAAAAGAGATGGAAAAAGTAAAGTAAAAACGGATTTAAAATATTTGTTGAAAGAAATTTTATAATAAATTCTAAATTTACCCTTAATTGTTTCTACTATTAAAACAAACTTAGTAAAGAAGCTGGCTATATTACTGGTTAGGGCATAAGTTTAAATGGAGGTTTTTTAACCTGATGGACAAATTAATATCAGCAAAGGAAGCGATTGGCAAAATAAAAGATGGTGATTGTATTGGTATAGGTGGATTTGTTGGTATAGTTAATCCCGAAACACTCACTAAGACACTTGGAGAAAGATATCTAAATTTAGGTTCACCAAAAAACCTTACTATTATATATGCTGCAGGGCAAGGAGATGGTAAAGATAAAGGCATTAATCATCTTGCTCATGAAGGATTGGTTAAAAGAGTAATAGGTGGGCACTGGGGATTAGCTCCAAAAATGGGAAAATTAGCCCTGGAGGGAAAAATAGAAGCATATAATATACCTCAAGGTGTTATATCACAGCTATACAGGGAAATTGCAGCAAAAAGACCGGGAATAATAACTCATGTAGGTTTGAAAACATTTGTCGATCCAAGAGTATCAGGGGGGAAGATAAATTCAATTACAACTGAAGATATTGTAGAATTAATCAAAATAGATGGTAAAGAAAAACTTTTTTATAGAAGTTTTCCTATTAATATTGCGTTTATCAGAGGTACATCCAGCGATAAGGGCGGCAATATCTCAATGGAGAAGGAAGCTGCTTCCATTGAGATGTTATCAATTGCACAAGCCGTCACTAATTCTGGAGGAATAGTAATAGTTCAAGTTGAGAAAATAGTAGAGAGTGGTATTCAGAATCCTTGGATGATAAAAATCCCATCTATTTTTGTCGACTATGTGGTAGTTGCTGACAGTTCAGATCATTGGCAGACTTATATTGAAAAATATAATCCTGCATTTAGCGGTGAAAAGAGGATGCCTCTTAAAAATATACCGATTCTAAAGCTTGATGAAAGGAAGATAATATCAAGGAGAGCATTTAATGAGATAAACGAAAAAGCTATTGTAAATATCGGTCTAGGCATGCCTGAAGGAGTTTCGATCATTGCAAATGAGGAAGGAAAAACAGAATTAATAAAGATAACAGTCGAAGCAGGAGCTATAGGAGGTATTCCTGCAGGCGGTTTGTCGTTTGGAGCTTCATATAATCCTGAAGCAATAATAGATCAGCCGTATCAGTTTGATTTTTATGATGGAGGCGGAATCGACATAGCTTTTTTAGGTCTTGCCCAAGTTGATATAAAAGGAAATGTGAATGTATCAAAATTTGGTGACAAACTTGCTGGCTGCGGAGGATTTATTAATATAAGTCAGAATGCAAAGAAAGTCGTTTTCTGCGGAACAATGACTTCTAGAGGACTAAAAATAGAAATAGATGATGGTGAGATCAAAATATTAAATGAAGGAAAATTTAAAAAATTTATAAATGAAGTTGAACAGATTACTTTCAGTGGTGATTACGCTTCTGATATTTCACAAGAAATATTATATGTCACTGAAAGGGCAGTTTTTAAATTGGTAGACTCCAATATAGAACTTATAGAAATAGCCCCTGGTTTAGATATAGAAAGAGATATTATTAAACAAATGGAGTTTAAACCTTTAATAAGCAATAATGTCAAAAAAATGGATACATCTATCTTTAAAAAAGGTGTAATGAGAATAAAGGATTAATGTTACTTTATAAGTCAATATTATCCAAAATTTCTTCGATTTTCTTCATTTGCTCTAGACTAAGTGGACCATATTTAATAGCTCCTTCATTGTACTCTACCTGTCTGATATTTTTAAAACCAGGAATAGGGACAAGAATATCACTACTTCCCCAGATCCAAGCTAATGCTCCCTGGGCAATTGTCCTTCCGTTACTTTTTAAAATCTCTGTAATAGTTTCTAAAACTTCTAGATATTTTGGATTTGGTTTACCTTCTTTAAAATATTTCATCCAGCCAGGGGCATTCTTTCCCCTGACATCACTTGAAGGCAGCTTTGAGTTCTGTTTGTATTTACCAGTAAGAGCACCCATTGCTAATGGTCCGCGGATTACTCCTGCTATATTATTTTTTTCACAAAATTCAACCATTGGTAAGGCATTTTTATACTCAAAAACATTGTAATTAAACTGTACAGCAGTACAATGCTTACCTTGAGCAAAAAACTCTGCACGTTTAATATCATCAGTACTCCATCCGTAAAACTTTATTTTGCCCTCTTTAACTAATTCTTCAAGAGCATCTCGCACTATTTCAGCATCTTCTATGGGATACTCACCTAAATGGAAAAAATATAGATCTATATAATCTGTATTTAATCTTTTTAAGGATGATTCACATGCCTTTCTGATATAATCAGGAGTAGCATTTTCACCAGTCAGCCTTCTTGTTTTCTCATCATATGTATAACCAAACTTTGTAGAGATTATTATCTTCTCCCTTATTCCTTTAAACGCTTTCCCAAGAAGATACTCGCTATGTCCAGTCCCATAAACATCAGCTGTATCAAAATAATTCATCCCTAAATCAACTGCTCTTTTTAAGGACTCTAATGATACTTTATCGTCTGATCCTTCCCAGCCTACAGATTTGTCATCCATCCATAATAATCCTCCAATAGCCCAGCAACCCAATCCCAGAGGGCTTACCTTAATTCCCGATCTTCCTAATTTCTTTGTAAACATTAAATACTCTCTTTCTCCTATATGTCTTAAATTAATCTCGTTTTTTCAGCAAATGTTTTCAATCTATTGCCTACTCTTTATAGAATAATCTTTTCCCTCCTATATGATGTTAATTGTTTCAGTCCTTATTCATCAAAGTTGATAATTCTATTCTTAGCTGCAGATTTTTCTGCTGTTATGGAAAACTAATTTATCATAGTATTGTATTTAGTTTTTATAGTGTCAAGTTTTTTACTTTTATTTTACCATTATGTGCTCATCCTGATTTTATTAGCTAGCAAAGAAAAGTTTATTCAATTGTCTGTGGCAGGGGACAAAGTTAGAACCAAATTATTAAGCTTAAATTAAGATATTTTTATACCTGAAATGAGTATTAAACATAGATTTATATTGCAAACAAATGCAAGCGTCCTTTGCAAAAGGCCTACCCATTTAATTAGAAAGAATGATCTGAATTTATTAAATTAATTATATAATCTTTAGATTTAAAATGGGATGAACCCCTACAGCTAGACACGATATTAACTAAAAGTAGAATAGCTGATGTATTGGGTACGTCCACACATATGCAGAGGTGGCAAAAGAGTACAAGATATCACCGGTACTGATAAACAAGTGGAAAAAGGACTACAAGACCGGTAAGTTCTTTGAAAATGTAGACTCACAGGATATGGCAAAGCTTGAGCAAAGTTTCTAAATTTAATTAATTAATGTCATTTACAGAATAAATTAATTACATTATGCTTTGTTCTGAAATAATATAACAAATGTTAGATAAGATGAAAAAATATGGCCCTTCATGCTTTGATTAAAGGAGGTTAATCATAATGGTTAAAATAAATAATAAGATCGATTTTGATGTGGATTTTGGTGAAGTAGAAAAACGCAAAGATAGAATAAGAAAGATATGGAATTATGAGAGAGTAGACCATATACCGATAGTAGGTTGGGTGATGGATAATCCAGAAGATTTTACTCTTACTGAAATCTATACAGAAAAAGAAAAAAATTTAAGATTCGATCTTAATTCCTTAAAAAAATCATGGGAATTGATTCCAGATGACTATATTCCCTTCTTAAAGCCTGAAGTAGGATGCATAACTGTACCAACAATACTGGGAAGTAAAGCATCCTACAATGAAGGATTTGATAAGGAAGCAACAGTAGTAGAACCAATAATTACAAAAATTGAAGATTTGGAAAAAATCCATATACCATTAGATGAAAATGAAATTATTAAAAAAGGTCTTATGCCAGTTTGTTTAGAAAAAATCGATTATTATTTACAACAAACCAAAGGTGCATTTTCATTTACAGGGTTTGATTTAGCGAATGTTATGAATGGTTGTATTGACATGATGGATTCCAATTTGTTTTACATGTCTTTGGTATCAGAAAAGGACAGGATGTTAAGATTTATTACAAAACTATCAGAATTATATTTGAAAGTTTATTCAATTTTGATAAGAGAAGTCGGCGATATAAACAATATGACAACTACTGATTTTGATTGGGCATGGTTTCCTGAAGGGTATAAAGGTTACACAAGTGATGACCCATGTGCAAATTTCGGGCCTGATATTTTTGAAACATTTAGCAAACCTTTTAATAAAAAAATATACGATAAATTTGGATATGGAGGCCTGCATAATTGTGGACCGCATCCTAGTGTAGAAGCTTATATGGATTATGATGGCAAAAAGCTAAAAGCTATAAACTGTGCAGCTAAATATACCTATGGAGAAATAGATAAGTTTTTTTCAGCATTAAAGGGATCTGAGACCCTAATTTATTTCTTATATCAAGAGGAATTTTATAACCCTCAGGAGATTATTGAATTACACAAAAAGATTGTAGAAAAGGGTGTTGAGTACAATCTTATTTGTATAGCATCTTACTATCTAAGTTCTAGTGATTATAGTGATAACGAAATCACTGATACTTTTGCCCAGCTTATAAAAATTAATGAAGAGTACGCAGATTCAATGAAGTTGAAATAGAGTTATATGCCTTGGTAATAGCCAATATCAATGAAGTAGAATTAATGAAAGGAAATATCAATGTCTTTTTTAAATAATGCTACTGGATATTGGAATGGCGACTATGGTAGTACCCCAAATTACAGTGCAGGCACCAAAGGAAACATTGAGATCCTTCCTGAAGAGAAAAAAATACTTCGAGGGCTGGCTAAAAAGGTAGCAGAAATAGCCGACAGCCCTGTAGAAAAAGAAAAAATAAAACTCTGGAAAAATCATAATTTGCTAAAACCCACAAGTCCCCTTATATTCTGTGATCCTGAAAACGGATGGAATGAGATCATATTTGAAGATGACTTAAAATGCCAGAGCACACTGGCAAAAAACTGGGAGATGGTACTCTTAAAAGAGATCTTCTGGGGAGAGAAAATGCAGGATGATAAACCAGTTGAACCAAAGTTTGACATTGCCTATACCTATACCGAAAGCAACTGGGGGATAGAGGAAAAATTTCATGGAGGTACAGATGGAGGCTCTTATGTCTGGGAGCCCTGCTTAAAAAGATATAGCGATATAGATAAATTAAGATTTCCTAAAATAGAGGTTGACCATGAGACAACCAGGCTTACCATAGAACTGGCAAATGATGTTTTTGGAGACATATTGAATGTAAGATTGATAGGAAAATGGTGGTGGAGCACAGGCATGACATATCAGCTGGTACTTTTAAGGGGAATGCAGCAGATAATGGGAGATATGATAAATGAACCAAAATTTGTACACGAATTAATGCAGTTTATAATGGATGGAACACTGTCAAAGTTAGAATTTCTTGAAAATAATGATCTACTATCTCTAAATAATGACCTCTATGGCGGGCCCGGTGGATTTAATCATACAGATGAACTGCCCAAAAAAGACTTTAAAGGCCATGTAAGACTTGAGGATATCTGGGGATATGCAGAAAGCCAGGAGACGGTAGGGGTATCTCCTGGTATGTTTGAAGAATTTGTCTTTAAATACCAGATGTCTATCATGGAAAGATTTGGCCTAAACAGTTACGGATGCTGCGAGCCTTTGGACGGACGATGGGAAGTAATTAAAAATATACCAAAATTACGCAAAGTAGTAGTATCACCATGGGCAGATAGAAAGATTATGGCAGATAACCTTACTGACAAGTATTGTTATGTCCTAAAACCTCATCCAGCTGACATTGCAATCCCAAATATTGATAAAAAAAAGATAAGGGATGACTTAAGAGAGACATTTGCAATAACAAAGGACTGCAGGGTACAGGTGTTTATGTCTGATAATCATACTATAGGAAAAAACCCACAAAATGTAATCGACTGGGTAAGGATTGCTAAAGAGGAAGCTGGAAGAATTACTGAGTAATTATTATTAACACAACCTAAGAGTATGAATGCTGGTTCATAAAAAATATCTGGTTGGGTTTCTATTAATAGTAACCTAGTCCGACCAAGTCTTCAAATATAAAAATAAGCTAAGTAGGTATCTTCTTCTTATGTTAAAAAGGCATGAAAGCTCTAAAAATAATTATTTAACTTATTACTAAAAATATTGGATGAAAGGATTAATAATGAGAAATGAAAGCAAAATCGCAAAAAATTGGTGGATTATACTACTTTAGATGAAGAAATTTTAAATGACGCAGCAAAACTGTCAGAAAAGGACATAGTACAACTTTCAAGACCGGGTTTTAAAATTAAATTTTATGAAACTCTCGAATCTTTATATGTGGCAGAAGCTTTAGAATATATATCTTGTTGGTCTCAATCAACTGAATCCAAACCTACAGGAAT
>PVMK01123479.1_pt1 | contig 13264 bp, 9 predicted proteins | sample 1853481 | NCBI WGS metagenome assembly PVMK01 (sample SAMN08533507, study PRJNA380276) | Marine sediment metagenome, whole genome shotgun sequencing project.
CCGCAATTGAAACCCATTGTTTAGCCACGTGTTTTTTTGTTGTTCCAGCAGAGTACTCCCCAGCCCACTACTAGCCAAGTCCCGCCAGGTAAGGTATGTCGCCGAGTGTCCGCTTTGGGTTGCGATTTCAACCGGTCGATGCAACACCTAATCTCTAAATATAGAGAGGAGGATGTTGCAGATGAAGCAGACATTCAGGAACCGAGCCTGGGATAGCCTCAACAATCAGACATTGAGTGTCTGCTTTCGGCCAGAAGCCGACATCTTGGACTCAGCCTGGATGCAATCGCTCAATCGGGAATTCCCGCCTTGCGAAGAGCTGCGGCCCATTTTTCCATTGTTTCTTTGTTTCGGTACAAATTCGGAGTCGTGTACCGAGCAATGGTATAGGCAGGGTCTCTTCGTAGTATTTCACGCGCCTCTTGTTTTGCTTCCTGCTCCTTGCCCACCAAGACATAACATGATGCCAGGGCTACCCGGCCGGAAATAAACGCGGGAAAACGTTTCACTGTATTTTCCAGGGTAGCGACTGCGAGTTTCAGTTGTCCTGCGTTGCGATAGGCCGTTCCCAGTATGGCGGATCGCGGTGCGGTCACCGCGGGGCTTAGCCTCATGGCTCGCTTGAGATTTTCGATTCCCTCCAGCGGAGTCCCGTCAAACATTTGAAACCAACCCAGCGAGTAATAAGGAGAATCCATGCCCGGCGCTTCGGCAAGTGCCTGCTTTGCAAAGGCGATGGACTGATCGTGGTTCCCCAAAAAAAGCTGGTGCATCCCGGCATGTCCGAGGGCCAGCGGGTCTCTGTCGTCAATTTTCAGCGCCTTCGCTAATAACACCTCCATGTTCTTGAGCGATGAATCCCTATCCTTGCTCCAACCCATAAATATTTCGATCTGGCACATCTGTGCTTGCCATACATACCCAAGAATCGAATCCGGCTCCAATCGCGTGAACTGCTCAAAGAACATCTTGGCCTGGGCATGGCTGGCCTCATCAAATTTGTAGAATTTAGCCATTCCGCGATAAAGGGCTTCTCTGGCCTCGGGATTCTTGACGCGGTCCCGTTGATGCCTGCCTCGTTCTCCCGAGACGAGTTCGACGTCCAGTGCGGTAACAATTTCCCTGGTCAACTCATCTTGAACGGCAAACACATCCTCCAGGCCCCGATCATACTTTTTGGCCCACAGGTGGTGACCGCTGGCCGCTTCAATCAGCTGCGCGGTAACCCGTACCTGATTGCTGGATTTACGCACGCTTCCTTCCAACACGTAGCCCACGCCCATTTCCTCCCCCAGCCGGCGAACGTCTACGGATTTACCCTTGTAGGTGAAAGTAGAGTTGCGGGCGATGACGAATAATCCCGGGATGAGGGACAAGTCTGTGATGATGTCTTCCGTCAGGCCGTCGCTGAAGTATTCCTGCGCCGGGTCATCGCTCATGTTCACAAAGGGCAGGACAGCTAGCGAATTGGGTGGTACGTCAAGTGGGGACTCTTGCTCCTCAGTTTCGATTGCCATGGATTGCCGGGCGGTCTCATCAATCTTATCGAGATGCTTTGTGCGTACGATCCCATGGGGCGTGAGGTCGAACGCCCAGCTGAGAATCAGGGCAAATGGCAAACCAAGCGCCACAAGGAGGATGACTACGGTGTCGAACCAGTCCGGCAAGCTCAAGGGCTCGTTTATTACATCGACGACCTGCAAGATCAACCAGGCGATGATCACGTAGGCGACCGCCACCCGCACGACCTTGCGTCGTTTCAGTTGCTCCCAAATTGAGCCCATGTGGCTCTCCCCCATTTATAGAGAGTCTGAGTTATGCCGGATTGTACCTAGATCAGGGCTTTCGAAAGCCGAAAATTCGATGAAATCTCACTTGGCTGGGGTCGAGGTCGGTCCGATAGAGGTGTTGATTTGCACCTGAAATTGGACCAGATACGGCATATATTTGCATCCAGAATTGACCCGGCTTCAGCAGTTCAACAGGCGGTCAGGTTTGCTCGGGGCCGCACCAGAGCGGGTCAGTTCTAGTATGCAAAGGTATGGTCACTATAGGATGCAAATCAACACCGTGCAGGTTAGATAGTTAATTTGTCAGTATCTTGAGTTACGCTTGTCGATACGAGTCGCATATCGTGCCCCTGCCTGCATAGGCTCGTTGTTCGTTTAATTGGGAGTCGGACGAATGTTGACAGAGCGAGCGATGACCGCAGTCCTGCGAACGATGAGCGGCAGGTACGCTCGGCTCGAGAGCATCGGGCGTTCTTTCGACGTTCCAAAAGCCGATCCGGCCATACGCCACATGTTGTACCTTCACATCCCCTTCTGTGTCGTGTTGTGTCCGTTCTGTTCCTTTCATCGGGTCAGGTACAAGGAAGACAGGGCAGGTCGTTACTTCAAGGCTCTACGAAAGGAGATTCAGCTTGCACACGATGCAGGCTTCCGTTTTGGTGAGGTTTACGTGGGTGGTGGCACGCCGACCGTCGATGTCCCCGAACTCGTGCAGACGATAGAGCTGGTCAGGCGACTAAATCCGATCCGGCAGGTTTCGATCGAAACCAACCCTGACGATCTGGTGCCGGAAAAGCTGGGGGTTCTTCGGGATGCTGGTGTCAATCGCCTGTCCGTCGGCGTCCAGAGCCTTGACGATGGTCTGCTCAGGGAGATGCAGCGGCTCGACAAATACGGGAGCAGTGACGAGATTCGCGAACGGCTGGCTGCTACCCAGGGCATATTCGACACGCTGAACGTGGATCTGATATTCAACCTGCCCCACCAAAGCCTTGATTCCGTCATGCGCGACATTGATATCCTGACAGGCGAGATCGGTGTCGACCAGGTCTCCTGCTATCCGCTCATGGGTGCGAAATCCACCCGAAAGGCGATGAAAAAGGGCATGGGCAATGTGGACTATCGTCGTGAGAGGCGATTCTATGAAGCGATTCTGGATCGCTTGCCGGACAGCTACTCACCGAGTTCCGCCTGGTGCTTTTCGAATGGTAGCGGCGCAATCGACGAATACATCACTCAATATGAGGACTACATCGGACTGGGCAGCGGCGCGATGAGTTACTACAAGGGAACGCTGTACGCAGCATCCTTTTCGATCAACAAGTACTTGAAGCTCGTAGAAGCGGGTTACTCCGGGATCACACGCTATTCGAATTTCAGCGAACATGACCGCATGCGCTATTTTTTCCTGATGAACTTTTTCGGTCTCACGGTCAACAAGGCCGCGATCGAGGAACGCTGGAGCGGCCGCTTTGCCAGGACATTATGGCTGGATTTCGCTGCGTTTAGACTCCTCGGTGCAATCAGGGACGATGACGAGAACTGGTATCTCACGCGCAAAGGCATGTACTACTGGGTGCTGATGATGCGGGAATTCTTTATCGCGGTATCCAACTTTCGCGACCTGATGCGGCTGGGAATCAGCAGCGAACTCGATCCGGAAGATCGTGACGACATTCACGTGCGGCCTGACCCCCGGACCGCTTCGGAGCAGATGTAACGAATCTGTAACAAATCCCTAGTGTAATATCGCCATCAGATTGCCAAATCAATAGTTCATGGCTGCTCACAAGATACTGATCGTCGAGGACGAAAAGCCGATCAGGGAAATGATCGCGTTAAACCTCGTGCGTGTAAATAGGCATCGAAAACTGACCCACTATCGGCGTCGAATATTGACCCACCCAGAAAAGGGTTTTCGCACTAATCTCTGTGCTTGATTCTCCAGCTGTCATTGCCTGTTTCGATGATGTCGCAATGATGTGTCACTCGATCCAGTAAAGCTGTCGTCATCTAAATCCCGAATTCGGGCAATGAATTGCATGGCATCCAGCCAGGCGCCGCATGCGCCATAGATGCAGCCAGGGAAAAGGATCCCGCTCTTTATGCTGGCAGGTAGGTGAGAAACTCCTTTCGTCAAAAGAGAATCTACAATTATTGCGCTGGTCCCAGCACGTTTAACGGCTAGTACGTATGTCATGATTCCGGTAATACACTACTTGCGATGCACTCTCGCAGATCCTAGCTTGGATCTCACCGATACTCTACCGTGTAAGTAGTTCAGTGCCGCCACCCTCTCGAGTGGTCCCCGGGCGGGAAACTAGAATTCTGAAATCCTGGCGAGCTGGGCCCCAGGGGCCGGCGTCGCGGAGGGCAGACCTCGCGGCGAAGTGGTGATTCGCTGTCGGATCTGAACGGCCGCTTTCGGCCACAAGCGGTCGCTCAACCTTAAGATATGAACGTCTACATTACGGCCTGCGAACTTTCCGCCAACTATGGTTCCTCCGGAAGCCTCGTTTCGGTCAACCAGTCCGGCCTTTGAGCCTTACTCGGCTCGCCCGTACGCATGTCTACGCCTTCCGGAGGCTTTGGCGGTGGCGGAGGCCACGCGAGTGGGTCGGCCTTGGTTTGCCGGACAACAATGTAGTCAGACGTGACGTTAATGGTCGTCAGGTCCTGCATCAGTAACACGGGACCATCGTAGGTTGTGCGCCAGCGCTGGAAGAGCGGGTCGATAAGATCTTCGTCCAGCGTGAAGTGCGATCCCACGCCTAATCGAGGCTTGGCGATACTGTAGACACGACCCAGCTCTGCCGGCCCGGTGTGTTCTGCCATGACGCCCTCGGCGGCTTGAATCGGCATGTGGTTATAGAAGGCAAACTCCTTCGCGGACGGCATGATCTCATGTATGAATACGTCAGCTCCCTTGCCCTGCTCGGCCTCAAAATTACTCTGCTTACTGTCAGCGGTGTAGACAAAAGTAAGTCCATTCCACTCCAGCCGGTAGCCCATTGATCCGGCAAGTGCGTGGATTACCGGGAAAGCGTAGATCTTGACGCCATTCTCTTCGTAGGCGAGTTGGCGTGGATGCTCGGGGCTGAACTTTTTATAGTCAACCTCGTGAGGAATAATCGTCATTCCACCCCTCGGAAGGATGCTCTGCTTGTTCTGAATGTGCCACTCAGCGGCTTGCCTGACCCTCTGCGCGAACGCAGTAATACCCAATTCAGGCGTATAACCTGAAGATCCCCACAAATGGAGGGGGGTATTGCGCGCCCAGCCCATCGCATCATAGAGAGGGAAGATGCCGCCCACGTGATCTAAATGATAATGCGTGATAAAGACCTTATCCAGCTCAGCGGGATGCACGCCCAGTGCGAAGAGGTTCCCAACCGTACCGCCTCCTATATCGAAGATTAATGTATCACCGTTGCCAAGTTGGACCAGAATGCAGGATGTGCCCTGACCAATTCGTATAGGAGAGGGAACCCCGGTACCACATGCGGTGATTCTCATCTCGCTCTCAGCAAGCGTTTCTTTTCCGGGGATATAGTGCTCTGGGTAATTTTTTACATCCACGCCGGGTTTCGCTATTACCGGAGTCTTCGTTATTGGTTTTCCGGTGAGTGGCAACGGGTAGCCGTCTTTCGTAGTTCCCGGTTCTCTGGGGAAGCGGTAGTCCTCCGCCTCGGCACTCGCAATACTGGGTAGCATTAGCGTGAACACAATCCCGATCAGCCGGTAGTCTATTAGCGATTTGGACAGCTTCATCGTTGGTTCTCCCGATTTGTATTTGTTCTTCTTGCCACTGTAGCGTGCACTGAAACTGCTGTAAATTGAATGTCTGCTTTGGGTTGCGGAAGCAGCCGTTCGGAATCAGCCCCGAGACCACCTCGATGGAAAATCCCCAACGATTCTTTGATGCCCACCCAAGACCGAACCACGCCGGACAATTCCGACGCAATTCCAGGGCGTCCCGAGTGAACCGTGCGTCGTCTCCGGAGGGGGTAGGGTCGGCCAGCCCGGGAACGGCCGAGAGGGGGCCGAGAGGGGCCAGAGGCCCAGCCAACCGTTGGCTGGGCCTTGCACAGATTTGGATCCAGGGTAGCCACATTACACAAGGCGTTGTCAAAAATAACGACACTTATTTCAATACAACAAAATATGACACGCCTGAATGGCGATTGTTTGTGACCTGTCAGGAAGTCGGACATATCTTCGGTCTTGGCCATCAGGACGAAAACTTTTCTAACATGAATCTTGGTTCCTGCATGGACTACACCAGTGCGCCGGGATCGAATCAGCACCCCAACACCCATGACTATGATCAACTCGAAATAATATATGCCCACTCTCATGCCGCGGAAGAAAGTGATGGCGGCAAGTGCAACCCACGAAGCCCGAAATGCAATGCTGGATTTTCCGGCCCCCCGGCCTTTTACGAACTCGATGTCGACGGTCCCGGCCAATGGGGCCGTTTGGTCGGCGCTTCAGCAAGTGGCAGAACCTCTGTTCATGAGCTCGACTTCGGTAACGGTTACAAGATCATCACGCACGTTATCTGGGCACTGGAAAGCGACTAGCAACAGGTCGTCAATTCCGCCATAAATAATAGGGTCAGAGTTTTTTTCGATACTGACAATTTAACGACGGCTGGGTGACGTTCGCGGCGTTGCCTGTGTCAGACACGAAAAAGCCACCCCTCGGCGGCTCATCGCATAATTTGGCTCCCCGGCGCGGACTCGAACCACGGGCCTGGAAATGTTGCGGGAACCGATTACGGTAACTACGGTCGCAAACATGTGAATGGATTCCAAGCGCGTCAACAACTCCTTTTACCTGGTATCAGTGCTTGTGCTGGTCGGATGTGGTGGCGGTGGAGGTGGCGGCTCCGGCTCCGGATCGACCACTGTCAGCTGTGGTCCTTATCCCGAGCAGGCTAGCTCGCCGTATGTACTCCCTTACGAGGTCGGGACGGGACACGAGATGGTCCATGGTAACTGCACTGCGCCAGGGACCTCGCACCAAGCCGGCGGGACCCGTCAGTACGCGTACGACTTCGAGATGCCGATCGGTACAATTCTCGTCGCAGCCCGGGCCGGACAAGTCAGTGCGGTGGAACAGAGCCACATGGATGGCACGCGGGTCCCGGGCGAGGAGAATTTCGTCATCATCACCCATGACGATGGTACCCATGGGCGTTACTTCCACATCACTCAGAACGGCAGCATGGTAGCCGTCGTACAGATGGTAGGTCAGGGCGACCCGATCGCACTGAGCGGCGACACCGGAGAATCTCAAGGGCCACATCTGCACTTTGTTGTCGAACCCGCCGGTGAATCGCCGTTGGTGCCGCGTGGCGGGACCGCGGTCACGTTCCTAAACACGAGCCCGCACCCCAACGGCTTGCGTGAGGGGGTCGTGTACGCCGCCGATTCCTACCCGGGCTGCAACTGTGCCCGGTAGATGAGCGGTTCACTCATTGTTCCCTCGCCCCAGACACGAAAAAGCCACCTCTCGGCGGCTCATCGTAAGCCTCATTCGGGCTTGATTTTGGCTCCCCGGCGCGGACTCGAACCACGGACCTACTGAACCAGGAAGCTCCTCGCGAAAGGACAACCTAAAACTCTATTGCACCGATCTGCTCATCAGACAAACCGAGACCCGCCAAAAGCGGATTCCAGCGAGGGTCGTCGTGCAGGTTCTTGAGAAACGGATCGCTCCTGATACCATTCGTTGGCTGGCCGTCGTTCACTGCCCGATATAGCCATTCAAACGCCGTCTCTACCTCATTTCTCGACGCATACACGCCGGCGATAAGGAATGCGCGATCGTTTGAGTATAGCTCCGTCATTCTCGTCACAGCCTCGATAGACTCGTCGGATCGAGCTAGTAATTCGTAGGCGATCGATTCTATAAACAATCTGAACAGCGCAAAATCCGTTTTTCCCACCTCGTCAATAGCAGCTTCGAGCTGATTGGCCAGCAAATATGCGGCCGCGAGATTCACTCGTGCCGTTTCGTTATCCGGGGCTAATTCTATCGCCAGGCGGGCCGCATCAATGGCATCAGCGGGCCTGCCTGCACGTGCAAGCTGGTCGGACAAGTTGCTGTGGCTGACCGTAGAAATGGGGTTGAGTGCGAGGCTTCGACGCGTCAGGTCGATGGCCTCCTCATTCCGCCCAAGCGTACTTGCAAGAACAGCCGCATTACTCAGAATTATCGGGTTGTCAGGCGCGAGAGCCAACGCCTGCTGGAAGTATCGAGCCGAAGCGGCATAGTCGCGCTCGTATCTCATCGCCACCCACGCCCGAGCCGAGTACGCAAGCGCAAAGTTGGGATCAATCTCCAGCGCCTTTTCAGCGGCCAACAATGCCAGTTCATGCGCCTCACGGAATGGCATTTGACCGGAAATCGCCTGGTTCGAGTACGCCGAGCCGAGCAGATTCCACGCTGGGGCGTAATCGGGGTCTATTTCAAGCGCCTGTTGTGCATATTTCACCGCTTGTTCATAACCGTCATTGATCCGTCGTTGATAATGATGCAAAGCGTATAGATAAGCGGAAAACGCCTCCGGGTCTGTTTCTCTCGCACGAGGCGTCTCGCCAAGAATCGAAACACGTAATGCACCAACGACGGCATTCGCAATTTCGTCCTGAACGGCGAAGATGTCGTCCATATTGCGGTCGTACGTTTCTGACCAAAGGTGAAATCCGTTTTCGACATTGATCAGTTGAGCAGTAATTCTGAGACGATCGCCAGATTTCCGTACGCTGCCCTCAAGTACGTTTGCAACATTCAGGGATCGGCCGATTGTTGGAACGTCCAGGTCCTTGCCCTTAAAGGCAAATGAGGATGTTCTTGCCGTCACCTGTAGCTCCGGAATGGCGGCTAACATATTGAGCAGTTCTTCGGATAAGCCCTCAGAAAAATAGACGTTTGCAGGGTCATCGCTGAAGTTGACAAACGGCAACACGGCGATTGATCGCATGGACGCTTCTGACGGAGCGTTCGAAGTTGAGAGGTCGACAGGGGATGTCTCAGGAATGACTCGATCCAGGACCACGATCCCAGCGGATAGCACCACAAGAACCATGATCAGAATGTTGATTTTCCGTCCAGTCGGATGCGTCTCTGCGTTCCTACTGATATCCGCTTCGCGCTTGATTCCATCCGGGGTTATCTCGAATACCCAGGAAAAAATGAGCACCACAGGAAAGCCCAGAATCAAAATAGCGACAAGCAGGCGGATGCTCCACGACGGCAGATCAAACGCGCCAAACAAGATATCAGCGACCTGCAGGACCAGCCAGGATGCGACAAGATAAAGCGCAGTCACTCTAATGACGTTGCGACGTTTCAGTTCATCAAGAATAGACATTGCTACTATTTCGGTCGTCTGGTGTTGGAGAATTGTCGGGGTCGGTCTTATACGCAGATTGACCGATGCCATTGATCTTACCTGCTTTCCCGGAGTAAGCGCAGTGCTCATAGCTCACTTGTCCGTAGCCAATCGAGGCGACGGATGAAGCCCCGATGTGACGACATATCGGGGTTCACTTCTATTATTGTCGCCGAGGTGATTATCGGGTGACTTGCTCACAAACACGAAAAAGCCACCCCTCGGTGGCTCATCGTAAGCCCCATTGGGACTTCATTTTGGCTCCCCGGCGCGGACTCGAACCACGGACCTAGTGATTAACAGTCACCCGCTCTATGCCACACGTAGGCCGATCCGCCTTTCATCTTTTTGCTGCCGTATTTGAGATGGGGTGAAATCTATATCCAGAGATTAGGTTTTGTCCCTCCCTCCGGTCCTGAGCATGAGGCTCTATTCTGAACGGCTGCTTTCGACCCCTTTCGGCCGTTAGCGGGCGAGGTGAGTCCGCCCCCAGCAGCTGATCGAGTGGCCTGGCATCCTCATCTCGGGCGCATCGATCGGGCCCGCAGCACGAGCTCTTTCACGGCATCAATAATCAACTGCGGCTGATCGGCATGCATGTAGTGACCACTGTCTGCCGCGACGATCAACTTGCCATTCGTTGACAGCGCGGCAAGCTCCCGTTGTAGTTGCGTGCGAGCTTCTTGCCCTGTTTCTCCCGCCGCCAGGACGATGAGCGGCAGATCGCCCAAGGTAGAGGGCGGTTGGTCGGCATTGATGTCGAAATTAAAGGCGTCGGATTCCCGAGAGACCGTGTCGAGCAGATGAGACAGGTGATAGGTAACGCGCAGATAGGCTTTCGCCTCGTCCGACGCACGACTCGATGCAACGCGCTGCTCGAGAAGGCCGCTCAGCCTCACGAGGCCGAATGGCGCGAGGTGTTTCGCAATATTCAATGCGGGATCGGCACCGCCGCCAGACCCCTGCGGCAATCTTCTCGCCTGTTGCTCGTGACTGGAGTCGACCAGAAGCATGCCGACAACGCGCTCAGGGTAACTCCGGTAAAACTCCCGGACGTAGACTCCACCCGCAGACCAGCCGACAAGTACGAGTTCGTCATCAATCCCGGCGTTACGTAGCAGTTTGTGGAGCCGCTCGGCCACATCGGTCGCTCGCTTCGGCTGGTCTGTCGGCTCGCTGTAGCCGAGACCTGCCCGATCGTAGGCACAGGTTCTCGTGATCCCGGAAAGTCGTTTGTGGATGTCGTACCAGGAAAACGACGCGCTGCCGACGCCCAACTCGAGAATCAACGTAGGGCTGCCTTCCCCAAGGCAGTTGATGTGCATGAGGTGTCCGTCGACGTCGATCATCTCACCCGGTGGCGGATAACGCTCCAGGTCTCGTGACTCGCCGACCACCTGGTAGACACGCCCGGCGATCAACGAAATGACGACGATGCCGACGACGCCAGCGAGCAGCCACTTGATGATTCTGAGTATCAAAGCCATAAGGACTACACGGGAGCCTCGCCGATCAGGCAAGTTTGCCGGACAATGATTGCGACAATACCCGCTAACTCAGCGCCATCTTTCCAAGTCATCTTAGTCATCGTCACACAACATTTTTTCTCCCAGTTACGGTCTAGTTGTATCCGCTATTCAATGTCCGCATTCAGTCGTCTTCTCCAAGCAGTTTGTGATTGAACCTGATGGGGGCAAGACCCAGCTTTGCTCTTTCTGAATTTAGATGTTGGATCATGCGAGTTACGATGGCTTCGTATCGCGGATCGCCGTCTAGTGGCGCGAACATCGGCCAAAACTTGCTCAAGCGCCCGTCCACGGTAAACCCGCCCTCGAAAGCCCTTGTTAACCTGCTCAGGGCGGTTTCGTGATCGCCAGCCAAGACGGCGTATACGGCTTCGGCAAAGGCGAAAGGATGATTATTCGCACCGACCTCGCGCTGATAGTCCAACGCAGCCTTGAAACGAACCATCGCCTCCTCGAACTTCACTGTATTACCAAGGCGCTGGTAGGAGAAAGCGATCAAACCCATATAGTTGTGTTCACTCCATCCATCACGTCCTGGATAATCCGCCTCGAACGCCTGGAGACTGGGCCAGCGGGACTCGACAAAATCGATTAACTCACCATAGCGCCCCAACTGCACCAGTACGCGAAACAACGCCAACCCATTACTGTTGGCTGCCAACTTCCGGGCCAATTGCAATGCCTCATCTGAACGATCAAGGCGCATCAGTGCATACACCCTAAATTCGTCCAGGCCCGCTTCAGCCAGCCGCTCGTATTGCTGGGAGAACAACAGAACCCGGCTTAACTGGCCTTTCGAAGCCGGGTTATCTGGCGCCATCTCATAGGCAGACTCAAAATACGGCATGCTGTCCGCGATCCGGCCGTTTTCAAAATTAAGCACACCTTCCCATCCGACCATCGTTCGTGAGGCTGGCATGTACGGCCTCACTCGTTTCAGCAAAGCCTCCGCCCGTTGTATTTCGCCTTGCATGAAGTAATCGGCGAGAATGCTATTGATGCCCGGCAGGTACAACGGATCTCGCACCAGGACTTCCTCCTGAATCCGCCTGACCGCTTCCAGGTCACCAATATCGCGCGCAGCGCTTGCCAGCCAATGTCTGGCATTAACCAGGCTGGGGTTAATCGCCAGGGCTTTGTGTAGTGCCTCGGTGGCCTGCTCCGGTTCCCCGGTCCCGTTAAGATACAAGCCCAGGCCGGCCCAGGAATCCGCAGACTCGGCATCCAGCGCCAAAGCCTTGTCGAGCAGTGGCTTGGCCCGGGCATGCGCTTCGATCTTCGGTATCGTTCCGTACTGTTCGTCACTTAGCAGCATTGAGACGATGCCACTTTGCGCATAGGCCGGAGCGTAGCCGGGGTCAATCGCTATTGCCTGCTCTAAAAGTTCCGCGGCCTGTTCGAGTGCAGCCCTTCTTCGCAGGTAGATTTTTGTTTGGCCTCCAGGTACAGGTCATAAGCACTAACGTCTGCCCGCGAGGCCGCAAATCGTATGTCGCCCTGCTCGCCAGTCAAGTGAAGTTTGAGCTGGTCGAAAATGGCCTGTGCGATCTCATCCTGGATGGCGAAGATATCCGTCAGTTCGCGGTCGTAAGTATCTGACCAGAGATGAAAGCCGTCGTCGGCCTTGATTAGCTGTGCCGTAATTCTGACGTGTGCGCCTGCCTTTCGAACCGAACCTTCCAGAATATGGGTCACGCCCAGAGCTTCGCCTATGGTTCTGAGGTCTTCGTTTCTGCCTTTGAACGAAAATGACGAGGTGCGGCCGGCCACTTTCAAGTCTTTCACCTTGGCCAGGGAATTGAGGATCTCTTCCGAGATGCCTTCGGAGAAATACTCATTGCCGGCATCGTCACTCATATTGACGAACGGCAACACGGCGATGGAGCGATCGGGGGCAGGCGCAAACTTCTCGGCGGTCAGTTGTTGCGCATCAGCCGCTTCGCCCATATCCATCTCGTCGGTGACCGGCGTGGTCTCCGGTATGAGTCGATCCACGATCAGCCCACCGATGGCCAGCACCAGCATGACGATGATCAGGATATTGATCTTGCGCCCGGTCCCAGGCGAGATGGACTGGCTGCGGTCGATGTCCTTCTCGCGCTTCAGGCCCTCCGGCGTTATTTCATAGACCCAGGAGAAGACCATCACCGGGAAGAAGCCCAGGAGCAGCAGTAAGACCACCAGCGAGCCAGTCCATTCCGGCACCGTCAGTAGTGACGAAAGCACATCCGTCACCTGCAATAGCAACCAGGCCGCGATGATATAGAGCACCGCCACCTTGGCGACATTGCGCCGCTTGAGTTCTTCGTAGAACGACATCGTTGTTGTTACGGCCTACCCGAGGTCCACCGATCATGGGGGAAAGCGGAGAACATGTCGATTTAACGGCCTTTGTGAATGTCCGTATGGGGTCGTATGCGGACCTTCAAAATCAGCCCCGAGACCACCCCGATGGAAAATCCCCAATGATTCTTTAATGCCCACCCAAGACCGAACCACGCCGGACAATTCCGACGCAATTCCAGGGCGTCCCGAGTGAACCGCGG
>PVMK01128370.1_pt1 | contig 13264 bp, 14 predicted proteins | sample 1853481 | NCBI WGS metagenome assembly PVMK01 (sample SAMN08533507, study PRJNA380276) | Marine sediment metagenome, whole genome shotgun sequencing project.
GCTTCCGGTGCGTTGTTGGAAAGCGATGTGCAGGAACATAATGCGCAGGAAAGGGCCGCTTGATCCCGTTTTATTGGCCGGTTTTATTGGCCCGGTTTGAATAGCTGATGTTTTACTGGGGCGCAGTTTTGCGCCCCTTTTTTGTTGTAAGATTCCTCTATTTTTAAGCAGCCGCCCATATTGCACCGGGATACAATGAAAAAAGTTTTCTTCTGGCCCTACCAGTTGTATGTCTGGCTGATATTCATGCCGCTGGGGGGGATTCTTACCCTGCTTTTCAGCACATTGGCCGTGATTTTTTCAACCCTGGTCAGTCCACGCTTTGCGAGCCGCGTAGTTGCTTCGGCCTGGGGCAGGTTACTTGCCTGGCTGACCCCCATCAGCGTGACCGTAGAAGGTGGCGAGAATGCGCAACAGGAGCGCAGTTACGTTGTGGTGTGTAATCACCAGAGTGCGGTTGATATTCTGGTGGTTTATGGCTGGTTAAAGCTTGATTTGAAATGGGTGATCAAACAGGAGCCCGAAAGATTCCCGGAATTGGAATCGGTTGTGAAAAAGTGGGCCATATATTTGTTGATCGAAAGAAGCCTGATCACGCTCGCCAGGCTATCAAGGAAGCGCTGGACCGTCTGGGCAAAGGCATTGGAATCCTCTTTTTTGTAGAGGGAACCCGTAGCCCGGATGGAAAACTGCTGCCGTTCAAGAAAGGTGCGTTCCGCACAGCGATTGAGCAGCAGTTGCCGGTGCTGCCGGTGACCTTGATTGGTACCCGGGATATCCTGCCGCCAAAGTCACTCAAACCCTTTCCGGGCCGCGCCCGAATGGTTATTCATCCGGCCATTGAGACCGGCGGCATGAGCTCGGTGCAAGTTGGTGATTTAATGGACAGGGCGAAAAAGACGATATCATCGGCGCTGCCTCAAGAATTGCAATAATCTGGATATTTAAATGGCATTGGGAAGACCGGATCCGAGATACACTCATGGGAAAAAGGCCCAGGCGAATTTTCGCCTGGCCTTGAAGGTTGCATTCCTGTTCCTGGCGGCGCTATGGCTGGTCTTTGTGCTGGATGCGCTGTTTGGCTTGAAACTGAACCGTTTTGGACTGCGCCCCGGCTCTGTGCCCGGCTTGATTGGTGTTGTAACTGCGACGTTGCTGCATGGCAACCTGTCACATATTTTTTCCAACAGCATATCCCTGGTCGTATCCCTGACCGCCATTTTGTATCTTTACCCGAACTCTTCAACCCGGGTCATTCCAATGATTTGGCTGGGGTCGGGTTTACTGGCCTGGCTGATTGGCCGCCCCAGCATGCATTTCGGGGCGAGTGGTTTAATCTATGGCTTGCTGGCCTACGTGTTTTTCAGCGGTATCCTGCGCAGGGATATGCGTTCTGTTGCCGTGTCGCTGCTGGTTGGTTTTCTCTATGGCTCCATGATCTGGGGGGTGCTTCCCATTCGGCCCCACATGTCCTGGGAATTGCATCTCTCCGGTGGGCTCATGGGCGTGCTGCTCGCCTTCTTATACCGGAAGTGGGACAGGGTGCCGGTCATCCGCTACGACTGGGAGGAGGATGATTCCGTACCCGAGTGGTATCCTGATGACGAGCCAAAGACCTTGATTTGCCGGATGATCACCGCTAACCACATTCTATGATATTCAATTTCATGTTTAGAAAGATTTTATTCGTAGTTGGTATTTTATTTGCAGTATTTCTTTTGGGTGGCAGTTTACTGCCCCGGTATGTGCACGTTGAACGAAGCATTGAAATTGAAAGACCGGCTTCGACAGTTTTCGTATTATTGAACGGTTACAACATGTTTACTTCCTGGTCTCCATGGGCGGCAAGGGATCCCGATGCCGTATATGAATACAGTGGGCCGGCCTCGGGCGTTGGCGCCCGCATGAACTGGTCCGGTGATCCCCGCCTGGTGGGGAATGGCTGGCAGGAGATTACCGGGAGTGAGCCATATTCAATGGGTTCGCACTCACCTTGATTTTGACCAACAGGGCCAGGCAGATGCCTATTTTCAGATAAGTGAAGCCGGCTCAGGCGTACATCTGACCTGGGGGTTTCGATACCGATCTCCTCGAGGGGCAGAGTTTCCTGGGGGGCATACTGCAAAGTATTTCGGCTCTGTTTTTTGACCAGTGGATCGGTTCCGATTACGAACAGGGCCTGGCCAACCTGAAAGTGTTCGCGGAATCTCTCCCGGGAGAGGATTTTTCAGATCTGAATGTCGAGATGCTGGATGCAGAGGCGCTGGATATTCTCTACATTTCCAGTGGCGCGAGCCAGGGCCCGGTTGATATTGCGGAGGTGCTCGACACTGCCTACGAGGAAATAATCGCATTCATTACGGAAAATGAACTGGAAGTCACTGGCGGGCGAATGGCGATTACACGAGCCTGGGATGAGGAGGGTTACCGGTTCGATGCTGCGATACCGGTGGTCATGAAGCCGGTTGAACTCACGGGAAACGTGCGTGTGGGTCAGTCGCCATCCGGGCCATCTGTTCGTGTCGTCCACCGGGGGCCGTATGAGCGCATGACGCCAAGCTACGAGAAACTGGCTGCCTACATGGCGGCACATGGTCTCAGGGAAGGTTCGGTGTCATGGGAATACTATGTTTCCGACCCTTTGCAGACACCCGATGAGAATCTGATTACCCACATCTACTTCCAGATTGCAAAGTGACCCGGCGAGTGTTTACAGGCCCCAGTATCAATATCATCGGTTGCGGCCGGGCTGCCGGCAGCCTGGTCCGGCTCTGGCGGCAGGCCGGATCAGTTCACATTGGTGGAGTTTGTAATCGCAGCCTGCAAAGTTCCCGCACAGCGGTTGATGTTCTTGGGGCCGGTACCGCAGTCGCTGCACCCGATCAGCTTGAGCCTGCTGATTTCTGGTTGATCGGCACCAATGATGAGCAGATTGCGCCCACTGCATTGAAAATTTGCAAGCTCCGGACGAGCCTGGAGGGCAGCATTGTCTTTCACCTGTGCGGCAGGCACGGTACGGACATACTGGCCCCATTGACGGACAGTGGATGCCGGGTCGCTGCAGCCCATCCCGTGCGTTCCCTGACCCATGAGCGAATCTCGCTTGCGGAATTCGAAGGCACTGCCATTGTCGCCGAAGGAAGCGAAGAAACACTCGATGCCCTGAGCACCTTGTTCGTTTCGATTGGCGGTGTCTGGCTGCCCGTAAAGAATATCGACCGGGGTCTGTACCATGCGGCGCTGAGTATTATCAGCAACGTCACCAAGGGTGTGACCTGGAAAGCACAAAACTGGCTGGAAAACGCGGGAATTCCTCATCAAATGGCTGCTGCCGTGGCGCAAAAACTATTGGCGATCACGGTGGAGGATATTGCACGCTCCGGAGCAAAACACTCCATTACCGGCCCCATTGTCCGCGGTGATACCAGCACAGTCGAAGCACATCTTAAAGCCCTGGAGGACAGAGACCCTGCAGATGGTGATATTTACCGTGTCCTTGCCCGTACCGTTTTCGAGCTTGCAATGGACAGGGGGGATCTGGATAAAACTACGCTCGAGCGTTTCAAGTTTCTGTTGGGCTCAAACAGCCACGAGCCCAACGTGGGTCGGGGTTGAAAACTTTGGTCCAAATACCTGTGGGGCGAGTTTTGGAAACGCCTTCAGCCAGTCGTTGCTCGAATTCCTGGCGAGGAATTTCCACAGCGCCCATGCGCATCAAGTGAGGGTTGCTGAGCTGGCAGTCCAGCATTACAAAGGACCAGCGCTCCAGTTGCCTGCACAGTGCTATCAGGGCGATTTTTCCGGCATCGGTCTGCCGGGTAAACATGGACTCGCCAAAGAAAACAGAACCAATGGCCAGTCCGTAAATGCCGCCGGCGAGCTGGCCGTCCTGCCAGGCCTCAATGGAATGAGCGTGTCCCAGGCGGTGCAAATCGGAATACGCGTCCAGCATCCCGCTGGTAATCCAGGTACCGCCCCTGTCGCCACGGCTTTCGGCACAGGCTCGAATCACTCCCACGAAATCCCTGTCTGCGGATAGTGTGTACTGGCCGCTGTTGTACCTGCGGCGGGTCCTTTTCGAAACATGGACGTTGGCCGGAAAAATCACGCAACGGGGCGCAGGGCTCCACCACAGCAGGGGCTGATTTTCCGTGTACCAGGGGAATATACCGGCACGATAGGCATTCAACAGGCGTTCGATCTGCAGGTCTCCGCCCCAGGCGAGCAAGCCGTTTGGTTCCCGAAGCACCCGCGTTGAAGCAGGGAAGGGGGAGGCGGGATCCGGATCCAGTTGAGGTATATCCAGCATATTTTTCATCCGGAATCTCTGCGAAACGGATCATGTGTGGCCAGTTGGGCGCGATATTCATCCAGCCCGTGGTTTTCCCTGCTCAGGAATTCTGCAATGGCCTCACGAAAAGCCTCATTTCGCACCAGGTGGAAAGAACGGGTTTCAGAAGGTACAAATCCCCGGCTGATCTTGTGCTCTCCCTGGGCCCCGGATTCAAAAACCCGGATGCCGTGTTCAATGCAAAATTCGATGCCCTGGTAGTAGGCCGCCTCGAAATGAAGCCCGGGCACTTCTTCCATACAACCCCAGTAGCGGCCGTAAAGCCGCCCTCCGCCAGACAGGAAAAAGCTCATGGCTATGGCCTGGTCATCCCGTTTCGCCAGCAGGACATGTACGCGGTCCGGCATGTTCTTTGCGATATCGCGGAAAAACCCGGCTTGCAGGGCAGGGTGGTTGCCGTAGGCCATGAAGGTATTGAGGTAACAGCTGTAAACGAATTCGTGGTCCCGGCGGGAGAGTTCCACACCGGTTTTCCACTCGAATTGAATACCTGATTCGCTTACCTGCCTGCGTTCGCGCCGGATATTTTTCCGTTTTCTGGAACGCAGTTGGGCGAGGAAATCATCGAAAGAACGATAATCCTGGTTGAACCAGTGGTACTGCCAGTCCCTGCGGGCCAGCAAGGGCTCGTTGTCCAGGGCTGCAGCGTCCGTATCGTTGCAGAAATTACAATGCCAGGATGAGAGATCCCGGGTCCTGCATTCTTCGATGGCCAGGCCGATAAGGGCTTGTCTCAGTTTGCCGGCATCAGGGTGTCCCGTTTTAACCAACAGGCGCGGACCGGTAACCGGCGAATACGGGATGGCGGTCAGCAGTTTGGGATAGTAGGGCAAGTGGTGGCGCTGATAGGCAGCGGCCCATGCCCAGTCGAACACGAATTCACCGTGTGAATGTGACTTGATGTAGGTGGGTGCGAAGGCCACCAATTGCCCACCCTGGTACAGTCCAAGGTGATGCGGTTGCCAGCCTGAACCTGCACTGATGGAAGCGGAGGCCTCCAGGGCATTGAGGAAAGCATGGGAGAGAAACGGATTGTCCCCGTGATCCAGTTGCTCCCAGTCCCGCTCATCGATCCTGGAAAAATCCGTGATGATGCGGGGGACAGTTTTCACTTTCCGTTGCTGTAGCTACGCCTTGTCGGCTGCATGGGCCAGCCATCGTTCCGCGTCCAATGCCGCCATGCAGCCAAAACCGGCCGAAGTGATGGCCTGGCGGTATACGTGATCACAAACGTCACCGGCGGCGAAAACACCGGCTGTGCTGGTTGCGGTGGCGTTACCGCTAATGCCACTTTCGATGTGCAGGTAACCGCCGGTCATATCCAGCTGGCCCTGGAAAAGTTCCGTATTGGGTGCGTGGCCGACGGCAATAAAAACCCCCGACAAGTCGATATCGGTTTTTTCTTCGGACTTGACATTTTTTACCCGCATTCCGGTCACGCCGCTGTCGTCACCTAACACCTCATCAAGCACGTGGTCCCACAGGATGTTTATGTTTCCTTCTTTTTCTTTTTTTAGTATGCGGTCCCGCAGTATAGCTTCCGCGCGCAGTTCATCACGCCTGTGAACGAGGATGACTTCATCGGCGATGTTGGACAGATACAGGGCCTCTTCAACCGCAGTATTGCCGCCACCGATAACAGCGACTTTTTGTCCCCGGTAGAAAAAGCCGTCACAGGTGGCGCAGGCTGAAACACCCCGGCCCTTGAAGGCTTCTTCGGAGGGCAGGCCGAGGTACATGGCGCTGGCGCCGGTTGCGATAACCAGGGCATCGGCAGTATAAACTCCGCTGTCGCCTTCGAGCCGGAAAGGACTTTGTTGCAGATCTGCTGTGTGGATGTGGTCCAAGATGATTTCCGTATCGAAACGCTGAGAGTGTTCGAGCATTCTCTGCATCAGGTCGGGTCCCTGCAAACCCCTGACATCACCCGGCCAGTTATCCACCTCCGTGGTCGTGGTCAACTGGCCACCCTGTTCCATACCCGTGATGAGAGTGAGCATTGAAAAATAACGCGCAAGCACGCTCAAATAGTATTGTGGTGTGAGTAAGTCTGAGGCTCATTATGCTTTGAAATTCAATGCGGATTCCACCCAAAGTGGGCGCCCGCTTTGGAATGTCAAGACGGGGACTGTTGAAGTCATAAATAAATTTGAATAATAACTAATAAAAATATATATTTAAAATAACAATATAATAAGGAACATTAACTTGCCGCAAGCCCGTAAAAAAGCCCGTAAAACCGAGACTGTCAGCGGTCACATTGCCCTCCGTCTCAGCGAGAGTTTTTTCATACTCACCATCCTGTTAGCGGTCTACCTGGTTGCATGCCTGGGCAGTTACGATCCCACCGACCCGGGGCCGTTTAACTCCGTGGCCTCTGACCAGGTGCATAACGTCGGCCGCTTGCTCGGCGCCTGGATGGCGAATTTCTTCCTTTTCCTGACCGGATATCTCGCCTATACGCTTCCTGTCCTGTTGGTCTATACCGGCTGGCTGGTTTACGCCAAGGCAGGCAAAATGGGAGAAATATCCGGTGCAATCGAGTGGCTGGCACGTCTGACCGGTCTGTTGCTGTTTATCCTTTCTGCTACCGGGCTCGCGCACATTCATTCTTCACCGCCCGCAGGATCCATGCCTGCCGGTGGTGGCGGCGTGATTGGGCTGCAGATTTCCACCCCTCTGTTGGAATGGTCCGGTTTGCTGGGTTCAACGCTGTTCCTGTTGGCAATGCTGCTGGTTGGACTGACTCTTTTCGCCGGTATTTCATGGTTCCGGGTGATGGACGTGATCGGCAAATACACACTTGCGGGCCTGGCATGGCTGGCAGACTCCGTGGCAGGCATGCGTGTCTGGTTTGCAGGGCGCAAGGCCAAGGCGAAGCGGGTTGAGGTCAGGAGGGCGGATTCGGTACGCCAGAAGGGCAAGCCAAAGCGGAAGATTGAGCCCCAGATCACATCACTTGAGGCTCAGCCAAGCAAGCGCGCCACGCGCGAAAAGCAGCAAGTGCTGTTCAAGAACCTGCCTGCCGGCTCATTACCCCCGCTTGAATTACTGGATGAACCGCCGGAACAAACGGAGGGTTACAGTACCGAGGTACTTGAAGCGCTGTCGCGGCAGGTTGAACTCAAGCTGGCGGATTTCGGCGTGCAGGTTGATGTTATCGAAGTGCATCCGGGCCCTGTCATTACGCGTTTCGAGTTACAACCGGCGCCCGGTATCAAGTCGGCCCAGATCTCTAACCTGGCCAAGGACCTGGCACGCGGCCTGAGCGTGATATCGGTGCGCGTGGTTGAAGTGATCCCCGGAAAATCGACCATTGGGCTGGAAATTCCCAATGCGGTCCGCCACACAGTGTACCTGTCCGAAATTTTGCAGTCGGAGATTTACGATCGCTCATCATCTCCGCTTACCATCGCCCTGGGCAAGGATATCGGCGGCAGCCCGGTGGTCGCGGACATCACCCGTATGCCTCACGTGCTGGTGGCCGGGACCACCGGTTCGGGTAAATCGGTGGCCTTGAATGCAATGATCCTCAGCCTGCTGTACAAGGCAACGCCAGAGCAGGTGCGCCTGGTGATGGTCGATCCCAAGATGCTGGAATTGTCCGTGTACGAGGGCATACCCCATCTGCTGGCGCCGGTCGTGACCGATATGAAAGAGGCGGCCAATGCCTTGCGCTGGTGTGTGGCCGAGATGGAGCGGCGCTACCGCCTGATGGCTTCGTTCGGTGTGCGCAACCTGGCGGTTTCAACAAGAAGAGTCAAGGATGCGGCCGACAAGGGCCAGCCCTGACTGACCCACTGTGGAAACCCGCGTTGCCTGACGTGGAAGAGGAAGCTCCGGAACTCGAGACGCTCCCGTACATCGTCGTGGTTATCGACGAGTTTGCTGACCTGATGATGATCGTCGGTAAAAAGATTGAAGAGTTGATCGCACGTTTGGCGCAAAAAGCCAGGGCGGCTGGTGTCCACCTGGTTCTTGCCACCCAGCGGCCTTCGGTGGATGTGATCACCGGCCTGATCAAGGCGAATATTCCGACCCGCATAGCCTTCCAGGTTTCTTCCCGCGTGGACTCACGCACCATTCTGGATCAAATGGGCGCCGAGCAACTGTTGGGGCATGGCGACATGCTTTACCTGCCACCGGGGTCCGCTTTGCCAGAAAGAATTCACGGCGCTTTTGTCGGCGACCGGGAAGTACATGCCGTCACCAAGTACCTGAAACAGTTTGGGGAACCGAATTACGTCAATGAGATTCTAAATGAAATGCAATTGACTACCGATGGCATGGCTATCGGCGCAACCGGCCTGCTCGAAGTAGTGGGCGGCGAACAGGACGAACTCTATGACCAGGCCGTGGCTTTCGTGACCCAGTCACGGCGCGCCTCGATCTCCAGCGTACAGCGGCAGTTGCGGGTCGGTTATAACCGTGCCGCCCGGCTGGTCGAGGATATGGAGGCAGCGGGCGTGGTGAGTCCTCCCGAACATAACGGCCAGCGGGAAGTCCTCGCGCCGCCACCTCCAGACGATTGATTGCAGGACGTCGCCAACTGTAAGAGCATGCTTGCGCGCGACCTCCCAGGGCGGTCGGCCCCAAGGAACCTCCTACATGTAAGAGCGTGCTTGCGCGCGACTATTCCAGAGCATGTACAAAAACGCGGAAACTGAACTTTAAGATGAATCGATTAACAATCACATTCCTGCTCACGTTGTCTATCCTGGCAATCCCACCTGCCGTCACCGCCCAATCCGGACCCGCCCGGGCACAGCTGGAACGGTTTACAGAAGGACTCGAGTCACTGCATGCGCGTTTCGACCAGCAGATCATCAACCCTGATGGCCTGGTCGAAGAAAAAAGCAGTGGCCAGTTATGGATCACCCACCCAAACCGGTTCCGCTGGGAATACGGGGGCGATTTTCCGGAACTGCTGGTCGCGGACGGCGAAAAAGTCTGGCTCTACGATGAAATGCTGGAGCAGGTGACGATCAGGCAGCAGAGCAGTCTCACGGCAGATTCGCCGCTAACCCTGTTGACGGATCTCAGTCAGCTCGATGTGCAGTTCGATGTCCGGGAGTTGGGGGGTGACAGCGGACTGGAACTGCTTGAACTACGGGCTCGCAACCCGGATAGCCAGTTTGAGCGGGTCCTGCTGGGCCTGGTTGACGACAAAGTGCAACTGATGGCCATGGAAGATGCGTTCGGGCTGCGTACTGAAATCCGCTTTAAGGACATCAAGCGCAATCCGCCGCTGAACGAAAAACTTTTCCACTTCACCCCACCCGAAGGAACAGACGTCATCGGCGATTTCTAGATGCTCGATTCCCAGAACTTATTACTACAGCATTGCAATCATCCAAACGGTACAATAACGCGTTTAAACTACCGTATCAGCCAATGCTTGATCCACAATTATTAAGAACCGACCCAGAGGCAATGGCTACTGCCCTGAAGCCTCGAGGTTACGAACTCGACGTAACCGCCTGGCGCGACTTGGAATCACGCCGGAAAGAGCTGCAAATCCGTGTCCAGGAACTGCAGAATCAGAAAAACCAGAGTGCAAAATCCATCGGCCGGGCCAAGGCCAGGGGCGAGGACATCCAGCCCCTGCTCGACGAGGTCAGGCACTTGGGTGAAGAGCTGGGTCAGAGTGAAGCGAAATTCAACGAAGTCCGCTCACGCCAGCAGGCATGGTTACTGGAAATGCCAAACCTGGCCGTGCCGGACGTACCCCAGGGCGCTGACGAAAACGACAATGTTGAGATCCGCAAATGGGGCGAGCCAACCCAATTCGATTTCGAGCCCCGCGGCCATGTCGAACTGGGGGAGGATAGCGGCATGCTCGATGCGCCTGCTGCCGCAAAACTGGCGGGAACGCGCTTTGTCGTGCTCAAGGGTGACTTGTCTCGAATGCACCGGGCATTGGCCCAGTTTATGCTGGATGTACACACGCAGGAACATGGTTACCTGGAAGTATATCTACCGTACCTGGTCAATGCGGAGACCATGACGGGCACCGGGCAGTTGCCAAAGTTCGAAGATGATGCATTTGCCACCACGGATGATCCGCCGCGTTACCTGATTCCGACGGCTGAAGTACCGATGACCAACCTCGTGGCCGGTCAAATCATAGATGCAGATGATTTGCCCTTGCGATTCACTTCACATACACCTTGCTTCCGGCGCGAAGCCGGTTCCTACGGAAAAGATACGCGCGGAATCATCCGCCAGCACCAGTTTGAAAAAGTCGAACTGGTCCAGATTGTCCGGCCGGAAAATTCCGATGCAGCATTGGACGACCTGACCGGGCACGCGGAGTCCATCCTGCAACGCCTGGGCGTTCCCTACCGCGTGATTATTCTCTGTACCGGCGATATGGGTTTCGCTTCCGCCAGGACCTTTGACATCGAAGCCTGGCTGCCTGGCCAGGATATATATCGTGAAATCTCATCATGTAGTGTCTGCACCGATTTCCAGGCGCGCCGCATGAAGGCGCGCTGGCGCAATCCGGAAACCGGAAAACCCGAGCTTGTACACACCTTGAACGGCTCGGGCCTGGCAGTAGGCAGAACCCTGATTGCCGTCATGGAAAATTACCAGCAGCAGGACGGCTCAATAAAGGTCCCGGAAGTACTACGCCCTTACATGGGCAATCAGGAATTTATCCTGTAAGAGGTCGCTTGCGGCCGATCACCCCTACATGGCCGGCCAGAAATTTATCGTGTAAGAGGTGCGGCCGAAAGGTGTAAACAACTCGCAACCAACTGACAAGCACAGTTCGCGCCCAAGGATGCTCTTACAACCTATATACACAACAAAAAAGCCCGCAAATCGCGGGCTTTTTCATCGTTTTCCCAGCTTGACTCAATCTTCGCCAAACCCAAACCCAAGCAGCGCCAGCAGGTGGTTAAACAAGATGAAAATATCAGCCATCAGATTCGTGGCAGCCAGGATATAGTTAGTCTGCCCGTTGCGCACGATCTGCTGCGTTTGCCAGATAATCCAGCCAGAGGCAAGCAGGATGACCATCGTGGAAAGTGCCAGTGCCAGCGCTGGAATCTGCATGAAGTAGTTCAGGATGAAAGCACCCAGGATGGCAATCGTTCCGACGCCCAGGAAGGCGATCATGCCGCTGAAGTCACGCTTGGTCGTCATTGCATAGGCAGACAAGCCAAAGAAAATCCCGGCGGTCAGTCCAAACGCGGCCGTAACCAGTTGGCCACCATTGCTGTACTGGGCCAGGGCCATGTCCACATTCGCACCGGTCACTACGCCCAGCAGGCCTGCGAAGCCAAAGGAAATGACCAGCCCCCAAATGCTGTTACGTGTTTTAGCAATCGCGTAGGAAAAACCAAAAATTGCTATCAGGAAAGGCCAGAAACCAATCCGCCAGTGCATGGCTTGCGCCACCCACGCGGTGCCGGCGCCAAACACAAACAGCATACCCAGCAGGGCGTAGGTGTTGCGCAATACCTTGTTGACCGTGGCCACAGGGAGCCGTGAAGTAGTTGAGACGGAATAGATCTGGTTATTCATGGACAGCATTAACTCCTTAGCATCTTGCCTGTTCACCAGGCACAAAATTCATAGTAACAGACCAGAGGTTTGGGTTTCAGTTCCTGACTTCAAGTAGTGCACTCTAATCCAATTGCCCTGATCTGTCATATGCCCATGGTCAGGGCTGGAGCATCAGCCCATTTTCAGGTATTCTTGCGCGCCTCGGCCTACCATCTGCAAAAGCCCGCTTGTCGGCACTTCAGTAGGGTCCCCGGGCGCAAATCAGGAGAGGTGGCAGAGCGGTTGAATGCACTGGTCTTGAAAACCAGCAAGGGTTAATAGCCCTTCGTGGGTTCGAATCCCACCCTCTCCGCCAAAAGTACCTTATCAGCCCCTATCAAATGGGGCTTTTTTTGTCTCAAACCCTTACCCCGCTTGCGTTCCCGCTGGTAGCGTGATAATCTTTGATACAAGTTGAAAGTGAGTAATAAGACCTGTAACGGACGAATAAGAGAGTAACAGCGTGAGTAACGGGGTGATTTTACCCCTCCGGACAGGGAATCGAATCCAGCTTATAACTGACTGAAAACGTGGCAACGGGGCCAGCAGCAAAATCGCTACCCCAGACCCAAAAAAGCGGGCCAGAACAGTGCTACGAACACTGAACCAGCCCTAATCATCAACCGCCTTATATGGAGGCAATCAATGACTCACATCAATTTTAATCCAGAATGGCTCACAGAACCATTACCACCAGCCGACATCGCTGCAGTATTGCAGGGCGGTTGCGACTCTGGAGCCTATATGCCCGCAGTCACTTATTACGACGCAGCACAGACCATGTCCGAACATGGCGACAATGTTCTGCAATATCTTGAAGATCACACCGGCGAATTGCCAGTACCACCCAATGACGTTTCATGGTCTGGTCTGGCAGTTTTCTACCTGTCTCGCGCCGTCGAGCTGCATTGTGAAATTAATGCGGATTTGGCGGATTGGGAAAATGACGAACCAATCGGGGAGGCAGCATGAGTCAGACTCTTAACATACTGACCGCTACAGAGGTAAAGAACTACCCGGTCGCTGACAAGGTGAAGCGTGTAAAAGATGGTGGAGGCTTGTTTCTCACCGTCCAGCCCAACGGGTCCAAGCTGTGGCACTTCCGGTACAAGATCGACGGCAAGGGCCAGATGGCATCGCTCGGTAAGTATGACGATGTGACGCGGGCGAAAGCCCGCAAGAAAGCCGGACGTATCCGCGAGGATTTGGCCGACGGCATCACCCCGAAAGACCGCCAGCGGATGGATGAGAAGGAAACCGCCAAGGAGCGGCTGCAGTGGGATAGCACCTTCGAGTCGGTCGCTCGTGCTTGGTACAAAGAGCAGTGTGCACTGGAGGGCGCTAACCAAGCATGGACCA
>PVMK01135356.1_pt1 | contig 13264 bp, 9 predicted proteins | sample 1853481 | NCBI WGS metagenome assembly PVMK01 (sample SAMN08533507, study PRJNA380276) | Marine sediment metagenome, whole genome shotgun sequencing project.
GCGCGAGCCTGTCCTGGCCTTTGCGGCTGCCGGACGTGACGTAGACAAGAGAAACGTCCGCATGCTCGTGTGCGGAGGCGTCTCGATGTGGTAGAGGAGGGGCGCAATGCGCTCCAAACGGATCGTGGTCACCGGTAAGGGCGGGCCGGAGGTATTGAAGGTCGTCGAAGAAGACGTCCCCGAACCGGGCCCCGGCGAGATCCGGATCCGCGTCGAGGCTGCGGGCGTGGCGTTCGGCGATGTGATGCGACGCCGTGGGGTTCTCGCCCCTCGACAAGCGTTCACGCCGGGCTACGACGTGGTCGGTCTCGTCGACGCTATCGGCAAAGGCGTCGAGGGCATCGAGTTGGACACGCGCGTGGCCGCCATGATGCCCAAGGTAGGCTTCGGTGGCTACAGCGAGCATGCGGTCGTGCCGGCGAACCTGGCGCTCCGCGTTCCGTCGAGCATCGAGCCGATCCCGGCCATCTGCCTTGGGCTCAACTATATCACCGCGTATCAGATGTTGTTCCGTTTCACGGCGCCGCAGGCGGGCGAGCGGATCCTGATCCACGGAGCTGCCGGCGGAGTGGGCACGGCGCTCTTGCAGCTCGGCCGGCACAAAGGGCTCGAGATGTACGGCACTGCCTCAGCGCCCAAACATGATCTGGTGCGCGAACTCGGCGCGACGCCCATCGACTACCATACCGAAGACTTCGTGCAGCGCATCCTCGAGCTCACGGACGACGGCGTCGACTACGTTTACGACCCCATCGGTGGCAAGCACCTCGAGCGCTCCTATCAGACGCTGCGGCGCGCCGGCACGCTCGTCTACTACGGTGCGTCGAGCGACATTTCACAGGGCATGGTCGGTGTGGGCGTCGGTTTGTTGCGCCTGATGGGCCTGAAGCTGAGGCCGAGCCGGCGCCGCGTGCGGATGTACATGATCACCATGTCGAAGGGGTGCAAGCCGGCCGACTGCAAACGCGACTGGGGGCACCTGCTGCAGCTCTACCTCGACGGCGTCGTGGATCCTATCGTCGGCGCCACCTTCCCTTTGGAGCGCGTCGCGGAGGCCCACGCGGTCATGGACCGCGCTGGCACACGGGGAAAGATCGTGGTGCTCCGTGGCGCAAACCTGGCGGATTCGGCTGCGATCCTTCGGTGAGTGACGCCGCAGATAGCGCATCGCAAGGGTGGCACAGGGCCACCGATCGACCAACGGATACTGTTCACAAACCGACCGCGGCCAAAACGGTAGCCAAGCCGCGGCGATCTCTCGGACAATTGGCTTTGGTCATCGGTGGTGTCCCGGTTCGCACGGTTCAGTCTCTTGCCGTCTTGCGCACCAGCGATACGAGATAGAGAACCGCTAGGCCGGTGTTGCTCCTCTAGTCCCTTCAGCTTCCGAATCGCGTGGTTCTAGTTCTTATGTTGGCTTTCCCGGGGACGAAAAAGCGCGTTTGAAGTATCTACGCCTCCTCGCGAACTCGTTGACCTGACGTTGACGTAGCGTTGTGCAATCGAACGATATGAAGTGACGGACCGTGAACACGGCGATGCGGGAAAGTCCCGCTCATGTTTGACGTTTCCAAGTGATTCCGGCTTCTTGTGATGTCATGCAAACACCTGGGTTTTTCGCCTCATAACCCGAAGGTCGTCAGTTCAAATCTGGCCCCCGCAACCAACGAAGTCGGGCACTTGGCAAGACGGCTAGGTGCCTTTCTTCTTACAACTAATCCTTGGCGGTCTTACTCGAGGCAATGAGATGTGTGGTCATCCCGTTTGTGCCCTCGTAGTCGAATCCGTTTTTCTCGTCCTCGTGCTTGAGGCGCTTGGAGCGGAACTGTCTGTGGTCCTGCATCGCGGGCGAAGGGAAGCCCTTGATCGGTACGTTGTGCAAGGTGATGCCTTCGCCGTTTTCGCCCACCATGAGCTCTAACTCAACTGAAGAGGCGGCTTGGGGGCGAAATCCTAGGTTACAGTGCGCAGGTTTTACGTTCAGGGCGTGGGCGCGCATCAGGTGCGCGCAGGTTGGCCGTTGTACGTGAGGAAGACGTAGACTCGCTGTGGCTATTCGCGTCGGCACGGGATTTGCACTCTAGATGGTCATGACACGATGGCTCTGCGCGTATGCGCTCCTGATAGGCGCGTTGCTCTCGAGCCTCTCCGCAATCGCTCAGGACGCACCCCGTGCCTGTCTTACTGACCAAGAGGTCGTGATCGCTGGTCGGCGTTACTTGGCTTGCGGTCAGGAGCTCATCGTCCGCTCCGAAAAGGACCCTTCGGTCGTCCTCGAACGTCGGGTGGCACCAACGGTGATTGTCGGCCTCTTCGAGCGAAACGGCGAAGTATTCGTCGAGCTTCACGAAGTGCTGCTCCGTCCAGCGTCTAGCCTCGCCCTCGCTCCAAGCGCGGTGGCCGCGGACGCAGTGCCGACTTTCGTACCGATAGCCGTCCCCGCGAGGGGCAAAGGCGAGGTGATGTCGGTGGATACGAGCTCCTTCCTCGTCACGTTGGGAAGTCAAGACGGCGTAGCCGTCGGTGACCGCATCGCCGTGCTCGAGGAAGCCGAGCAGGAGGTCGCAGGTCAACGGATCCGAACCGAGCGCATCGTCGCGGTTGGAGAGGTCTTCGAAGTTGCCCCTGAGCACGCGCGCGTGCGACTCAGCGTCGGCGAGACGGTCGACGTCGGCGCGAAAGCTACTCAAACCGATGTAAAACTGGCACGTCTGATCAATCGCCCGCGCTTCAGCGGCCTGTCTCTCGGCGTCTCTCTGCAACCGTTTCTTCCGATCGGCGACGACCTCGCATTCACGACGCTGGGAGACGCCCATGTCACGTACCACTTCAAGAAGCCCGCCTACGTGCGCGCAATCGTCGGCGCCTTCGGCGGGATGGTCTCGGGGCAGGGAAACCAAAGCGTGTTCGACGGATGGGTCGATGGCGGCTTCGACCACAAGTACTTCGCGCTCGGCCTCGGCGTTGGGGCCTTGCGCACCGAGCGCTTCGATCAGAGTCAAGTCTTGCAAGCGAGCTTCCTGCCCTCGATCGCCCAGACAGTGCGCTTTGGACCGCTCGATGGGCTCAATCTTTCAGCGAGCACCCGGGCAACGATCGAGAACAGAGAGGTGGCGTTCGGAGCGGTGACCGTCTCGTTTTGGGCGCCCGTGCATCGGCGAGCCACGCTCGTCTTTACGGGCGGAGGCGGCTCGGCCGCGCTCTACGGGTTCGTCAACGGCGGCGCTCGCTTTCTGGTCAAGGGGAATGGCAGGTCCGGCACTGTCTTCGTCACCCCTGCTGTCGGCTGGGCCATGATCAAGCGGTTCGAAAACCAGTTCCAGGAAAACAACGTTGGCGGCCCATCCCTTTCCGTAGCGGTCGAGTGGCGACCGTAGTCGGTGGCGCGGACGCCGGTTCGCGTAAGCCGTCCGCATGGCGCGGCGGCGAATGAGCCGGCGTCCGACGGCTAGTTGCCCGAGCTGTCCAGGCCTTTCACTCTGCGGCCCCGGAAGGTGGCTTATGAACCTGCTTACGAGAGAACGGGCGGCCCTGCTTGCCGTGTTGTGGATCGCGGCCTTGAGTGCGGGCTGCGGAGACAGCTCGCAATCGAACGATCAGGAAAACGCCACGTGCGACTCCGAACCGGTCATGCGCACGACCGAAGATGGCGTTGATTTCGTTCGCACGCCGAGCAGCTGCTTCGAGGACCTGCCGGGCTTCGATTACGAGCTGAAGAGCGTCGAGATCGACGGATTGCGGCAGGGCTACGTCGACGAGGGACCAGCGGATGCCGACCCGGTGCTGTTGCTCCACGGCCAACCGAGTTGGTCGTACCTCTACCGAAAGATGATCCCCGTGCTCGTCGATGCCGGCCACCGTGTGATCGCGATGGACCATGTAGGCATGGGAACCTCCGACAAACCGGTCGACATCGGGTACTACAGCTATCTCGGCCATGCCGACCGGCTCGAGAAGTTCATCAACGCGCTTGGTCTGCGTGACATCACTACGTTCGTTCAAGATTGGGGCAGCTTGATCGGACTGCACGTGGCCGGAGAGAACCCCGGCTGGTTCGCGCGCATCGTGGTCGGCGACGGCACGCTCCCGGTCGTTCCCGAGGGGTTCGAGCCGTACCCGCGCGTCGAGAACCCCGAGGAGCTCGATACCGAGCTCGAGTTCGTATTCGGGTTGATTCCCGCACAGCAGTTCTCGTTCTATGACGAGGATTGCAATCTGCTCGGCGGGATCGACTCCGACTTCGGCGCATGGATGGAGTACTCGATGAAGGCCGCCGCCTTCCATCCCGCGGAGGTGGTGGAGGCGCTGACCTGGTTCGACATCCCCGCCGACGAAGAGGCCGCGTACGACGCGCCGTTTCCAGGCCGGATCTACATGGCCGGCCCGCGCACGTTCCCGTCTCTGGTGAATCAGCTCGGCGGAACCAACCAGGACGCCTGGGCGGGCCTGACTAGCTACGAAAAACCCTTCCTCACGATCTGGTCGAGCAACGATCCCGGCAATCTCGGCAGCTGCGCGACGCAGGACAACCTCATCAACAACATCCCGGGTGCCGCGGGCCTACCGCACACGAGGCTGCCCGAGGCGAGTCACTTCCTGCAGGACGACCAGGGCGCTGAGATCGCGCGTCGAATTGTCGAGCTCATCGAGTCGACTTAGCCCAATACGTAGGATCTGCAATTCGGAAATTCAAGGGGCTAAAGGACCGGCAAACAAACGCGGCCCGGACCAAGAGCCGCGACACAAGGGAGTCGACGGTCCTGGATCTCAGCCAGCGGTCGCAGCAGTGCGTCGGCTCGGCCTTTCTTGCGCGAGCGAAGTCAACAGGCCCAGGCGTCGTCGAGCTCCGGGGGCGCTCGGGCAGGCGCAAGCTCTACCGGGTCGGCGGGGACATCGAGATGACGGAGGATTCGGCGGATGGCGCTCGCGAGCATGATGGCCGCGACGAAACGCATGCGGCCGCCGCAGTCCGGACACTCGAGGACGTCGATCCCGAGACCGCGGCGCATCAGCTCGGCCCAGGTGCGATTGCATGGGCCGGCGACCTTCCGGGAAGCGCTCGAGGCCGGCCCCTCCGGGGTTTTCGAACGTGTTCCGAAACCAACCACCTCGCCTCGCCACCTGGCGTTCGGCGCGAGCACCCCATGATAGACGATGAGGTTCGTGTAGGGGCGCGGAATCAGGGCCGCGAGCTTCTCGAGCAGCTCCTGCGGTTCCAGGGCGATGTGATCGGTGCCGTCGCGCCACGGCGTCTTGAGGCGGACGAGGACCCGTCCATCCGATGTGAACGACAGCCGATCTTCGGCGATCGGCGGCCGGAGCAGATAGCGGCAGAGGCGCTCGAGCCTCGGCCGGTTCTTGGCGCGGACTGAGGTGTCGGCATGAAGATCGAAGCTGCCGAGACGCGCCTGTCGGCGGCGCTTGGGCTCAGCCGACGTGGTCGTCCGTGCGCCTCCCAAACGAAGGACTGCTGCGCCTGCGCGTCTTCCGATCGCGACCCGTTGGCGGACGGAGGCGGCATAGAGCGCGTGTAAAGGCAGTGCCTCCGTCTCGTCTGAGCTTTCACCGCCTTCCTCGCACAGCAAACCCCGGCGCACCAACAAGCGTAGGACTCGCTTTCGAATGACGCCGAGGAGCGCCCCCACTTCGTCTTCGGTTGGGGCTTTGGCAGCTGCGAACCGAAGCGAGCCATCCGGTTCTCGAACGAAGACCCCGTCGATCGCAAGTGTGTGGAAGTGGACGTTCAAGTTGAGCGCGCCACCAAAGCGCTGAATCACGGTCACCGTCCCCGTTCGTCCCTCCGGGTGTCCAGCGCGCTTGGCCCGTTTCCTGTAGAAGCCGAGCAACGCGCGTGTGTAGACTCCGAGGACGGCGCGACAAAGCTCGTGATCCCAGGCAAGGCGATAGCGAAGCTCGAAGGGCAGGCTGAGCACCCACTGACGGACGGGTACGCGCGGAAGGATATGGTCAATCAAATGCGCCGCGCGCTCGGTCATGCGACGTCCCCCGCAGCTCGGGCAGAAGCCGCGCCCCTTGCACGAAAAGGCCACCAAGCGGTCGGTACCGCAGCGGGTGCATCGGAAGCGCGCAAACCCGTGCGCAAGTACACCGCAGCGGCTGAAGCGTTGAAACTCACGTTTGACGAATAGAGGGACGCTGCGTTCGAGGTCACGCTGCTCAAGCTCGCTGAGGAAGGTCTGCAGGTGCTCGCGTACGGCGCGGTGCAGCACTCCGTGCTCCGGAGCCCGACGGACATAGGATCGAGAGATCTCGGCACTCGCGGAGGCGGCGTGAAGCTCCACAAGTTGTGACAGCCATCAAAAGACGTGCCGTCCGCGGCCGTTCTCTTTTCACGCGTTGGAGGCGGTTCTCGGTGGAGCTGAGCGGCGAAATGGTGGCGGCCCGCTGACGGCCGCCACCCAATCAGTGGCTGAGATTGGCAATACGGCGGCGGCGCTCGGGGAAAGGATGTCCTGCAACGCACCGAGTGGTCGGAAAACGGAGTCTCGTGACCCATCGCTGATGAAGCTTGCGTCGCCACGGTCCCCCTCGTTGACCTGACGTTGACGTGGCGATGTGAAATGAGATGATATGAAGTGACGAACCGTGAACACGACGATGCGGGCAAGTCCCGATCATGTTTGAGGTTTTGGTGTAATTCCGGCGTGTTGTGATGGGCTGCGAAAACCGGGGTTTGTGAACTCATAACCCGAAGGTCGTCGGTTCACATCCGGCCCCCGCAACCAAGGAAGTCGGGCACTTAGCGAGCACGCTAGGTGCCTTTCTTTTTGCTCGTTGACCTGACGTTGACGTGAGGTGGCGCAACGGGCTGCAAAGCCTCCACCGAACGCAGTTGCGCATCCGAGCCAAGGTGCGCGTACATGTGCGTGCTTTGCTCGGAGCGATGCCCGAGCTGGGCTTGAACTGCCTTGATCGAGTGACCGTTCGTGACGGCCTGGCTCGCGACTGAATGCCGACCAAGCGCGTGATGACTCAGCGGTCGGAGCCCTCGTGCTCGCTGGACGAGCACCATGGGGCGTTTGTAGCTGTCGATATAGCGCGGGAACGTCCCGTCCTGGGAGAACAGGAACTCCGGGCCGGCGTACCCTTGGCGCGCGTGCCAGCGGATCGCGCCGAGGATGTCCTCGCTGAGCTCGAGGACGTAGGCCTCGTTGTTTTTGCGCGTCGCCAGGACGGCGAGGCGCTACCCGCGCGCAACGATTCTGTCGGAGAGGTAGCTCGCCATCGCGTAGACCGTCTCCTGTGGGTTCACGAGCAAGGTGGTCGGGAACAGGCTCGCGTCGACCACGTAGACGTTGTCGAGATCGTGCATCCTCCCGTCGGGCCCGACGACGCTTTTCGTCGGGTCGGCGCCCATCCGCATCGTCCCTTGGGGATGATAGGAAAGCATCTTATACTGGTGCCTTTCGTTCTTGAGCGCGTTGATCATGCGGTCGACCTGGTCGGCGCTCTCGATCACGGTCCGCTTCGCGGTCGGCAAGAACACGCGCTTGGCTCCTGCGGCAAAGTATATTTTCGCTGCGTTTCGAAAGGCCTCCTGCATGCTGACGAAGTCGCGGTCGTCGAGGTCATAGTCGATGCGCTTTCGCCCGTTCTCCCGGTAGATGCGCCCGACGTTGTGGTCGTGAATGAGCGTCACCGCGGCAAGGAGCTTCTTGGTGTTGCGGATGAAGTCGATGTATTCGCCCCCGAGACCTCCCTCGGAGACCGTCGCGAACTCCAGCGGCCCGCCGGCCCCGGCCTCGATCAGATAGCTCCCTTCCTTGGGATTCTCGATGCTGCCCGCGTAGGTGCTGACAGTCGCGCCCACCCACGGATAGATGTCCTCTTCGTGCTCCCCGAGCATGATCGATGAGGGATGACAGGCGAAGTTGTGTCCGATCAGCCCGCTGCTGTTGCCGAGCACGTTGTCTTGAAAGAGAAGTGGCGTATGGATGGCTCCGGCCGCGACCACGACCAGCCCGGCCCGCACCGCGACCGGCTTTTTCTTACCGTGTTCGTCGGTTGCGACCGCGTTGACCTGGGTGATGCGGCCGTTCTTGACCTCGAAGGTTTCCGCCCGTGTCCCGCTCAGGATCTGGGCGCCGAGCTCGCTCGCCCACGGCAGGTAGCTCACGAGCATCGACTGCTTCCGATCGACCTTACAGCCGGCAACGCAGTGGCCGGTCAGGGCGCAGTCTTTGACGTTTCGTGACAGCGGGCCTGCGGGGATGCCGAGTTTTTTCGCTCCCTCTGCGATGAGCTGACCGTTGCGGTTGATCTCGTGCGGGCCGTTTTCGTGGATGTGGAGGTTTCGTTCGACGCGATCGAAGTAGGGCGCGAGCGCCTGGGGTGAGAGATTGTCGAGACCGTAGTCTTTGCCCCAGCTCTCGAGCACCGCGTCCGGGGTACGAAAGCAGATGGCGGCGTTGACGACCGTCGAGCCACCAATACAGCTCCCTTGAAGCACGATGAGATCGCCGGTCGCGTTGGCCTGGTTCCCAGCCTCGACATACATCATCTGCATCGAGTCGGTGAGGCGCTCGGTGAATCGCTCGGACGGGACGTAGTCGCCTGCTTCGAGGACGACGACCTTCACCCCAGCGCGGCTGAGCTCATAGGCTGCGACCGCACCTCCCGCGCCCGAGCCGATCACCACGACGTCGGCGTCGAGGGACAGTCCCTGATCCGGAATGTCTGCTGGCTCCTGCACGCGGAGCACTGGAAGGGTCTGAGCTGCCCCCGATGCACGGATCACGGCGCCTTCCCTGCTGCTGCGACCGCGACTGGCATGGGGGCGTTCCCGAGCTTGGGGGTCTTCGCCTCCTCGGAGACGGGCCCCTTGAAGCCGATGCGACGTCCAGCTTCGTCGTCCTGCAGATAGCCGGCCGAGATGAGCCGCTTGATCAGGACGACGATGCCACGCTGCGTCGCAAAGCCCTCTTCCCACTTCCGAATGTAGGCGAGCCGGTCGTTCGGGCCGAGCTTTGTGAAGGGCCGGAGGTGGAAGCCAATCAGGAAGGGCCCGAGGTTGAAGAGCTTGAGCGCGGCGTGGATGTCACCGACCGTGGGTGGATCGATGAACGAAAGGATGCGCTCGATGTGGTCGACGTACGCGACCTCGGGGAGCGGCTTGAGATCGGTGCCCCCGGTCGGGAGATAGACCTCGGAGAATCGCTCGAACAGGAGCCGCTCCTCGGGTGACAGCTTCGCCGCCTCGACGCCCGCGGGCGAGGGGGTGCCTTTGCAGGCCGGGAGGACCATCGTCCCGACGCCCGACAGCAGCCCAAGTCTTGTAAAGGTTCGACGAGTGAGTTTCATGCGAGGCTCTTATACAAACGGAAGGAGTTAGTCGCCATACGTAATTGTTAACCAAGATCCTCCGGTCGTCCGGGCAGGCCCCGCATTTTCTCGATGAGGTGCGCTTGCGTCTTGACCCCGAGCTTGTGCATCGCCGAGCTCAGCAGTTTCGAAACGCGGGGACGTGAGATGCCAAACCGATAGGCTGATAGTACATTCAAACGCCTCGTCTCAAGTCGGAGAAAGTAGACAAATAAGGCGTTCTGCGCAATTCAGGAGCTGAGTGAGAGCCTTGTGACTCGAACAGGTGGTTACGTCCTTGAGAGGCCACTGCCCTTGCCCAAGCCGGCAGTCGCCAACCCAAGACCCGTCCCGCTCTTCACGCTTGCGGATGTACCACCCGCACGTCCCGCATCGGCCTGAAAGGTCCCGAGTCACGGGGGGGACACTAGGTCAGGGGCAGGGTCAGTGCCAGCGTCAGCGCCAGTGACGGTGACTGCGTTTCCGAGGTTGACCGTTTCTTTCTCCCCGGCGTATTCTGCCTCTCCACTCAATCTGCTGACCGTCCGCCGAAAGCATCCATCGTTGGCGGCACCTATGCTCAGCTGGAAGGCTTTCCCATGCACTCGCAAGATCCGCGTCTCGGCAGTCGTGTTCGCCTGCTGTTCCCTTTTGCCGCGTTGTTCTGCCTGGTCCTGACGGCGAGCCCCGTATTGGCGGATGACTCGCTGAGTGTCGGAACCTGCACGCGCGACATCACACCCATCTCGCCGTCCCTGGCGGCGGCCTACGAGGCCACCTTCGGTGAGACCGCTGCCGTCAATCACTCCGACCCGGTCTTCATGGCGGGCTTCGGCAACGGCCGCGAGGCAATCGGGTACAACGATCGCTTGTGGGCCCGCGGTGTGGTGCTCGACCGGAAGGATTCGCGCGTCGCGATCGTCAGCATCGATGTGGTCGGCTATTTCAAGAACGAGGTCGACACGATCCGCGCGCTGGTATCGCCCTCGTCGGAGATCGACTTCGTCCACGTGTCGAGTACGCACCAGCACGAAGGACCCGACACGCTCGGCCTCTGGGGCCCCGACGAGACCACCACTGGCATCGACTACGGCTACCTCGATTTCGTGAACGCGACCGTGGCAAGCTGCATCGACGAAGCGTCGGCGAACCTCGAGAAGGCACGCATCTACTACGCTACAACGAACAGCGCTGGCCTCTCGCTGGGCATTGACCGAGAGGACGACGGCTACGGCGTGTCGGACGGCAAGGTGCTCGACGGCGATGAGGCACTCGCCCCGGCCACCGAGGGCCGCATCGTCGACCCGACGATCGCCACGATGCAGCTCGCGGCGCGCAAAGGCAGCTCGCTCGAAGTGCTTGCGACCCTCGTGAACTTCGGGAGCCACCCGGAGAGCCTTGGCTCGAGCAACACGATGATCACCTCCGACTTCCCGCATTACGTGCGGGAGCGCATCGAAGCCGAGTACGGCGGAGTCGCAATTTGGTTGGCGGGAGATCTTGGCGTGCTTCAGGGGCCCCTCGACATCGACGTCCTGGACCCGGACACAGGCTTGCCCGCCGTGCGGCGCACCTTCCGCTTTGCAGAGGTACACGGAACCCAGGTCGCGGAGCGCGCGATCGAGGCGATCGATGCCGTGCGTCTCGGAAACGACGGACGCCCCAGTCCGAAGAACGGTGCACCGGATCCCGAAATTTCCTACGCCACAGTCGATCCTGTCGCGATCCGGCTCGAGAACCCGTTTTTCCGCTTCTTCACCGCGATTGGCGTCCTCGACGTGCGACGAACGCTCTTCACGAACGGCGTGCCCGACACTTCGGTAGGCTTTCCCTTCCCGCCACCCTTCGACGTCATCCCACAGGCCCTCGGCGAGGATATTCAGACCGAGGTCAGCGCCGTGCGCATCGGCAAGGGCGCGATTGCAGTGGTACCGACCGAGCTCGACCCGCAGATCGGCACCACCTACCGCGACGCTCTCGTGGACACGACCGGAGTCGAGCACACCTTCATCTTCGGCCTTGGCAACGACCACATCGGCTACCAGGTTCCGTTTGAGAAGTTCGACCCCAGCTGTGCCATCTGCGCGCCCTTCATTCTCGCCGGAGTTCCGCAGCTCTGTCCGCTCTTCCCGAACATCGACTGCAATACGGTGTTCCAGAACAACGTGGGAATACGAGTGGATCCAGAGGTGACCGAGGCGATGCACGAGGCAATCGACGGCCTGTGAGGCCAGAGATCAGATGAGAGCAGCTTCGTGCCACGACCATCGCGGTAGTGCCGTGGTGGGGCTCGCCATTACGGCTCTACTGGCCATTGCCGCTGGGCCGGCACTCGCACATGTCGTCTACGGCACACCTCCCCTGTCCCTGCTCACGCAAGAGTCCGACCTCGTCGCGCGCGTACGCATCATCGATCCGCATAGCGACCTTCCGCTAGCGGACCCTTTGGCGCGCGAAATCGTCGTCGTCGCGGAGGTGCTCGAGCCGCTCAAGGGCAGCTACGCCAAAGAACGGGTGCGATTCGTCCAGCACGGCCACGGCTCCCCAAAATACGAGAAGGGCGAGGAGGTGGCGGTCTTTCTCAAGCGCATCGAGCGCAGCCGCGAACTCGGGGGAAGCGCCGCGGCCAGCCGCATCCGATGGGTCTCGGAGCAGGAGGCCGGTAGCAAGTTCGCGCTGGACGCGCGCGTGCGAGCAGATTTCGACGCGGCGGTGCGCGCATACGCGCAACTCACAGTGCTCGCGCCCGAAGCCCGCCCGGAGGCTATGCATCGAATCACCCTAAGGCTCCTCGCGTCCCCCCACCCGATGCTCGCGTCATCTGCCCTGCGCGATCTGGTGATGGCCGGCGATGCCTCCCTTCTGAGCGCGCGGGATGTACCGAGCCTCGAACCGTTGCTAACGAGCTCTGCCACTCCTATCGGTGTACGCATCGGTCTGCTCGTTGAGCTCGAACGTCGAGGCCTCGTCGATGGTCCACCGCGCTGGGCCAGGTTCCTGCGCACCACCACGGGTGAAGACCGCTTCGCTGTCGTGCGCGCCAGCGCGGCGCACCCGAGCGAGCCTGTGACCGCGGAGCTCCGTGCGTTGCTTGCGAGCGGCGATAGCTTGCTCGTGGCCGCTGCAGCCGTGTCCCTTGGAACCCCCGGTAACGATGCAGCGGTAGGCCCGCTGGCGAAGCTACTCGGGTCCGACGAGTCGCGTGTGCGCATGGCGGCGATCCGCGGCCTCGGGCGCGTGGCCACGCCGGGCGCGAAGCAGGTGCTGGTTAAGACAGCCGCGGAGCATCCCGATGCGGCAACGCGGCGACGGGCCGGCGCCGAGGTGAGACTGCTCGAACGGCACACGGCTACTGCAACACCAAGTTCTCCCTGAATCGATTGCCAACGCGTCGGCTCTTCGGGGTGACCGAGCCCGTAACCGAGCCTGTGAGGGATCAATCGAGGGTGTCTCTCACGAAGTCTGCGTAGCCCTGTCCCGCTTCCGCGTAGAGATCGAACGCCGCGTCCACCCCGTTCTCCTCTAGCTCCTGGACTTCGTCGTCGGCAGATCGCGAGTATAAACGCCCTTTCTTGGCCTCGACGTGTCAAAACATGAGCACAGACAAGGCGTTCTGCGCAATTGGGGAGCTGAAGGAGCCCACTCAGTCCGGGGTGTTGACGGGGGTTGCGACGTCCACGCCATAACGGCCCACCCGATCGCGAGAATCGATGTCGATGTGGGCGAGCAACCTTTTGTCCCCTGTGAACATCGACAGCTCGAAGCCGACTCGGCGACCTGCCTCTCGGATCTCGCCGGTGACGAAGCCGCGTATTCGCTTACCCGACAGCGCGGCGGCAACCTTCTTCATGATCGTCGTCTTGCCGCTGCCCGGAACCCCGGTCACTAGCAACACGCGCCCCTGGTGGTCGTTCATGGCGTCCTCATACCAGATAGCGTCCTG
>PVMK01122144.1_pt1 | contig 13261 bp, 13 predicted proteins | sample 1853481 | NCBI WGS metagenome assembly PVMK01 (sample SAMN08533507, study PRJNA380276) | Marine sediment metagenome, whole genome shotgun sequencing project.
GAACTTGTTGCCAAATCCAGCCGCAGTAAACGGGCGTCCATACTCGGTCACAAGGAACGCCAAATCGCCCGTTGGACTTGCGTCGATGATGCACTGGAGTTCCGGCAAGATCGGGATTTCGATGAGCACCGGATGCCGATTGCGGTTCTTGTACTGCTGGAACCGAAGCCAGTCCTCGCGGACGTGCTGCCTGCCGAGACGCACAACGTCGGAGCGACGCACGCCGGTGCTCATCGAAATCCCGATCTTGCCGGAACTTCAGCGCATCATCGACGCAAGCCCAACGGGCGATCTGACGTTCCTGGTGACCGACTATGGGCGACCCTTCACGGCCGCCGGTTTTGGCAACAGATTCCGTGAATGGTGCAATCAGGCTGGCTTACCTCACTGTACGGCGCATGGCCTCAGGAAGGCAGGGGCGGCCATCGCCGCCGAGAACGGCGCCACCGAACACCAGCTCATGTCGATCTTCGGCTGGCAGACCATCAAAGAGGCCGAGCGCTACACGAAGGCGGCACGCCGGAAGAAGATGGCGGGAGATGCAATGCCGTTGCTAAGGAGGACCAAAGACTGAACGAAAGTTTCCCACTTTTGGCAGGGAAAAGTTTCCCACCGAGGTTAAGTCTATGAAATTATTGCATTTTAAGAGGGGGTGGCGCCCCGTAGGGGAGTCGAACCCCTGTTACCGGCGTGAGAGGCCGGCGTCCTAGGCCACTAGACGAACGGGGCAGCGCAAGAGGCCAACGTATATGTGACGCAAGGCCCCTCGATCAAGCCTTTCCTTTGGGCTCGGTGCTAAGAAGCCCGACACATCCTCAGTTGCCCGCAGGAACAGACACGATCGACACATGCGTTGCTTGCCGGCCCGTCGCCAGGTCCAGAACGGCGATGCCTGAGCCCTCCGGCATCTCGTACTGCACGGCTATCTGATTGCCCGACAGCGAAATGGAGCGCACTTCCGCGCCGTGGGGCAGCTGCAACGTCTGATTTGAACTTACTGTAGAAGATGCCACGGGTTGTGCGGGCGGCGCCGACGCGAGATAGATAATGCGCCCGATCACAAGCGCAAGTCCGGCCACCATCACGACACCCAGCGCGACGACGACAAACTTTAGGATGGTCTGCGTGCGCGCATTTGGTTCGTCAACAGAACGCAAGGGCTCGCTCGCCGATTGTTGCGAAGAAGCAGCGGCGGCACCGCTGGAAGCTTGCATGAATTTCTCTCCTACAAGGATGTCGCCGAAGCGATGGGAACAAGTCGCGAAAATCTAATCACGGTAGCCGTAGGGCAAGAAGACGCCGGGACCCGTTTGGACCGCTTCCTGGCAGAGCAGGCCGAGGGGCTCAGCCGCACGCGGGTTCAAGCGCTGATCCGCGCCGGCAATGTCTCCAGCGGGGTGGCGGAAACCATAAGAGACGGGGCATACCGGGTCAAACCAGGTGAAACCTTTACGATCTCGGTGCCCGAGCCCGAGCCCGCAGTACCTGGGGCGGAAAAAATGGCGCTCGATATCGTCTATGAGGATGATCAGCTCATCGTCGTCGATAAGCCTGCCCACCTTGTCGTGCACCCCGCCGCCGGGCATGCCTCAGGCACGCTCGTAAACGCGCTCATCGCGCACTGCGGCGCAAGTCTGTCTGGAATTGGCGGTGTGAAGCGGCCGGGCATCGTGCATCGCTTGGACAAGGGAACATCCGGTTTGCTCGTGGTGGCGAAGACGGACGCAGCACACCAAGGCTTGAGCCAGCAGTTTGCCGCCCACGGCGTCGACGGCCGGCTGAAACGAACCTATCTCGCGCTCGTTTGGGGCAAGCCAACGCGCCCGCACGGAAGCGTTGACGCACCGCTGGGGCGCAGCCCGATAAACCGTGCCAAAATGGCGGTGACGAAGCCCGAGACGGGGCGGCGTGCGGTAACGCACTACGACGTTATCAATACTTTCGAAAGTGGACGCAGCACCCGCCCCGTTTCGCTTTTGAAATTGCAGCTTGAGACCGGACGCACACACCAAATCCGCGTGCATCTTGCCCATATCGGACACCCCTTGCTCGGCGATTCCACCTACGGGAGCGGCTTCAAGGCGAGCATCAGTACGCTCACGCCAGCGGCGCAGGAAAGACTGACGCAGCTAGGGCGACAGGCCTTGCATGCCACGGAGCTCGGGTTCGAGCACCCTGTCACCGGCAAAAAGCTGCACTTTTCCAGCCCGTTACCCGACGATTTGGGCGCGCTCGTCGAGGCGTTGGAAACGGCGCGTTAGCGCAAAAGCGGTATAACTTGCTTGAGCGTCTGCCGGCGCCTTCACACGATTGGGATGCCTCGTGAAATTTCGTTAATCCGATACTTCGACAGGACAACCAAGCCGCAGCGTGACACGCCGACGCGGCAGAGTTGCATAACTTTAATGCCTAGCGCCTTGTCCGCGTCGCGGTTATGCGGCCAGCTTGCTGCAACAGGACTTGCTGATTTGTCGGGCGGCCAAGGCCCAGCGTGGATCGAACCGACCCGGTCTTTCGTACAGTTCACATAAGCATGAGGACGCGCGAGAAACGTAACAACGGATCGGCTAAGTTCGAAACGTTAAATAGGGTAGGGACCTCGTAAAGCCAGATGGGATCTAGCCTACGGCCCGGCCACCGGAGATGAAGGGAACAGAACAGCCAACCCACAGTCTTTTTGGGACACGGCGACTGGTAATGTGATGGCAGCAAGACTTCCCACAATTGCGCAAGGCTCGTTGGGGCTGACGCGCTATCTGGAAGACATTCGCAAGTTTCCAATGCTGGAACCTGGCGAGGAATTCATGCTGGCCAAGAGCTGGCAGGAGCACGACGACTCGGACGCGGCCGAAAAGCTTGTGACGTCTCACCTGCGTCTTGTTGCACGTATCGCCATGGGCTATCGCGGCTACGGACTGCCAATCGGTGAGGTCATATCAGAAGGCAACGTCGGCCTGATGCAAGCCGTCAAGCGCTTCGACCCCGACAAGGGCTTCCGCCTGGCGACGTACGCCATGTGGTGGATCCGCGCCTCAATCCAGGAATACATCCTGCGTTCGTGGAGCTTGGTGAAGATGGGCACCACGGCTGCGCAGAAGAAGCTATTCTTCAATCTCCGTCGCGCCAAGAGCCAATTGCGCGCACTGGACGACGGAGACCTGCACCCCGACCACGTGCAGACGATTGCGCGCAAGTTGGGCGTCAGCGAAGCCGACGTGGTGTCGATGAACCGCCGCCTGGGCGGAGATTCGTCGCTTAACGCGCCTGTGCGCGCCGACTCGGAAGCGGGCGAATGGCAGGATTGGCTTGTCGACGATGCGCCGAGCCAGGAAGATCAGCTCGGCGAGACGCAGGAACTCGATCAACGCAGGGGCTACCTCACCAATGCGCTCTCTTCGCTCAACGATCGAGAGCGGCGCATCTTTGAGGCGCGGAGGCTGTCGGACAGCCCCATCACACTTGAGGATCTCTCGACCGAGTTTGGCGTATCACGCGAGCGCATCCGCCAAATCGAGGTCCGTGCCTTCGAGAAAGTGCAAAAAGCCGTGCAAACCGCCGCAAAAAGCAGCGAGGCCCACGGCACAGCGTGAGCCTCGACCTGCTTCTCTAACAGCCAAAAGCGCTATTGCGGTTCCGTTATTTTGAAGTCAGTGACAGACCAAGTATCACCTCTCTTGCTCGGCGCTGAGGCCGCCAACAAACCGATATAGCTCGGTCGCGACGGGGGCTCGCCTGTGAAATTGGCGACCTCCTTGCCGTTGATCAAGACGCCGACTTGATCACCTTTGAGGATCAGGCGCAGAGTGTTTTTCTTCTTCGCCCCATACTTGATGGCATTTGTCTTGGTCCACTTAATGGGACGCGATGGGGCGTCCCTGCCGTTGATGATGCGCGCAATTGTGAAATAGCCATTGGGCGCGATCACTGCCTGGTAATAGTTCTGGTTGTCCTCAACCCAAAACATCAGGCCGGCGTAACTTGCGGTGGCATCAGACGTCCCCTTAGCCAGGCTGACAGTGGCGCACGCATCGAGATCGTCGAATACGAACACCCGGTTCCAACGAAAAGTCCGCGTACCTGGAACAGGGGTGAAGACGGCCTTGCCTGAGGAAATCTTGAGCCGGGCATCCTTTCGGCCCCAAGTAGGGTCGTGTGCTCTGAAGTCGTCTACAAACAGAACCTTGCCATCGGCGCAACTCGGTGCGGACGCAGCTGTGTCAGTCGAATTCTTCTTGCCACCGGCCCTTTTGCCCGCCGTTTTGTCCAGCGGCACATTTGTCACCTTCAATTCACTCATGTGCCAGGTGTTGGACACATCAGGAGAGGACGCCGCCACAAGACCAATGCGACTTGGCCCATCCGGCGGCTGGCCGCGAAATCGCGCGACCTCGGAGTCGTTGATCCTCACGACGACCATCTGACCCTCTAGGGTGACCCGCAAGGTGTTCTTCTCGCCGGGGGCAAGCTTCAGAGCGTCGGCCTTGGTCCACGGAACGGGTGCAGCCTCTACGAGTTTGCCGCGGATCTTGCGCGCAACCGTGAACAGCCCATTGGGGGATATAACAGCCTCATAGAAGTTGTTCTTGTCCTCTAGCCAGAACAACAGGCCCGCATAGCTGCGCGATACCTCCGCCGTTGCCTCCGGCATCGAAATGGTCACGCAGCTATCGAGATTGGTGAGATTTACGCCTCGGTTCCACCGCGCCGTTTGTGTGCCAGGCGCAGGCTTCAAGACGGCTTCGCCGCCCGACACTTGAAAGCGTGCGTCCTCCTCGCCCCAAGCAAGGTCGTGCGTACTAAAGTCGGCATTCAAATACACTGACTGGCCCGTGCATGCGAAAGCTGGTGAAGCGGCCAACAGCAGACCGAGAGCAATCAAGGAATGAAGCCTCATGCTAGTCTCCCTGTGTTATGAATGGACTGCAATGTAGCAGGCCGAAATCGGCAAAATTGCCATTGCTTTGCCGACCCTAAATCCGGCGGCTGAGTGGCCGGATCGGCGCACACCGTCAAATTTCGTTTCAACCCCACTCAAAACCTGTGGACGAATCGCTTACAGTATCCCTGTGAGGGATCTGATCCTCGCCGACGTGTCTTGGCTTTTCGGGGCCTTGGCCGTTGAGTGCGCGCGTCGGGGAATGGAGGGCACAAGGCCCTTGTTGTCTCTGAGCCAGAACGACATCACGACTGGCGGTTTTGGCTGGTCGAACGCGCGGCGGACACGGATAGGCCCGCCCGAGGGAGCGTTCGACGAGATTACACTTCCGATCCCGCCGAACCCTATCCAAGATCACTGCATCCAACTGCATTCTCCACTCACTACGTCCAGTGCGCAAAGGCTGCCTCGGCCAGCGCAATGGTGCGTCGTTTTGAGCGCGAATGCGGCTCGGCCTACCGGCCTCGGATGCGGCACACACCAGAAGATGGAGTGGCCAATGCTGAAGCGTCTTCATCGAGAAGAGTTCCACACTGCCGCGTCTAAGAGCCGTCACTTCGCACAATCGCTTCGGCTCGATCTGCAATGGTTAATACTGATCCTGCTCTTGCGCCAAAAACCGATGCATCCTCCGAGTATTGCGTAACGGGACACCAGTTGGCGCGGGAGTGCGACCCAAGCTGACCACAAAATTGAGGCCGGACCTTTTCAGGGACCGGCCTTTTTCTATTGGCGTGGCCGGCCACACGGGTCACATGGGCAACTGGGCTAGCCGATTGGAGAAGTAACCATCCACCGCGGTCAAAATCGACGCCGACACCTTATTGCGCCAGGATTTGGACTGAAGGTTCCGTGCGTCTTTTTTGTTCGTGACGTAGGCGAGCTCAATCAAGATCGACGGAAACTGAGCCGTCTTCAGGACGCGGAACGAGGCCTGTTTGTCCGGCTCACTGCGCATTTTGGTGCTTGCGCCCATCATGGCGATGACCGAACGGGCAAGAACGCTGGTGCGGTCACGTGTGGCTTCAACCTCACGCCTGGCAAGATCGGCGAGAATGCCCTTCACCAGACCAACGTCACCGCTTGCTTTCTTTACAGTTTCGATCTCCGCCGTCGACAAGACGGTTTTGGAGGTCTTGCCTTTGGCAGAGCGCCGCAACCTCTTTGCGACTGACTCGCGCAACGAATAGATCGTGGCGCCATTGGCACCTCCCCTCTTTGCGTAGTCGCAATGCACCGAGATGAAGAGGTTGGCCTTGTTACTCTCGCCGTATGCGACGCGATCGCCCAACGGGACGAATATATCCGTGTCACGCGTCATCAGAACCTTATAGCGACCCGTGGCCTTGAGCTTCTCGGCCAGAAGCTTTCCGAAAGCCAAGACGATTTCCTTCTCCACGGCGCCGTTCTTCTTGGCGCCGGTATCGTGGCCACCGTGACCAGGATCGATGACGATAATGGGCTTAAACGCTTTTTCCGCCCGCACATCAGGATGCACGGCCGGCCGTGGCAGCGGTGGCTGAAGCCCCATTGCGCCGAGTGAGTAGGTTGGCTTGGGAAAGGGCTTCTTGCGTACGCTTTTCGCGACACGGACGATCTCGATCGCCAGGATTTGCCCTTTGCCGCCCTCGACCTTCTCCATCTTGGCATTAGCGACGACCACAGGCTCGGTCACGTCAATGACGATACGAGACCGATCTTTGCCAGAAAGTCCGGCGCGAAAGCCCTTGATCAGACCGACGGCCTTGCCTTTAGGATGTGCCGGCAATCGCAGCCTGGTCGCGCCAAGCTCGACGATCACACGGTTGGGATTGTTGAGTGAGAAAACTTCGTACTCAGCACGCTTTGGCAGCCCAACGACAAAGCGCGTGCGCAGTTTGTTGCCCTGCAGCTTGCTTCCGGTCCGCTCCTGTAAGCGAGCCTGCTCTTGCGTCGACGTTGGCGAAACACGCGTTTGAGCCTGAAGAGGCGCGTGCGCAAACGTTAAGGCGAGCGCGATAATGATCCCGCGGCCCCAAAGCCGCGGCTGGCTATGAACCATAACGTCCGACCCCCGTCTACGCAAAACAAGTCTAGGTTTGTGACGTTCATAGGTGCCCTGAGATGATGGCGTTTTCCTGGTCACCTTCGGGCATTGTTAGGGTTATTGAACCCTAAACGTTAACGGTTCCCTAACGCCCGATTTGCGATGCATGAGCAAGCATCGCGCCGTTTGGCTTCATGGCATTCACGTTGGGCGCCAGCGCGTGGCCGCAGTTTCGTCATTTTCGCGCGCTTCGACCCAGCTGCTCTCACCGGCTGGGCTTGTCTCTTTTTTCCAAAAGGGTGCGCGGGTCTTGAGATAATCCATCAGAAAGCCAGCCGCCTAGAAAGCGGCTTGCCGGTGCGCCGAGGCGGTGACGACGAGGACGATGTTGTCGCCTGGATAAAGCTCTCCCGTGCGATGGATGATGAGGCTCGCTTGCAAGGGCCAGCGCGCATTGGCATCCGCCTCGATGCGCGATAGCTCCTCTTCCGTCATGCCGGGATAGTGCTCCAGTGTCATCGACTTGATTGGACGGCCCCTATCGTCGTCACGAACGCGGCCCGTGAACGTAACGATCGCGCCGATGTCTGTGCGTCCCGAAGTCAGCGCGTCAACTTCGGTAGCGACGTCGAAATCTTCGCTTTGAACTTTGACGCCCATCGGCCTACCCGCCGGTGACAGGGGGGAAAAAAGCGATCTCTTGGGCTTCGGCAATGCGCGCGTCCGACTTGACATGCGTCTTGTCAAGCGCGGCGCGAACGACGTCGGCGCGCGCGAATGCTTCGCCGAACTCCGGACCTCTCGTTTTCAGCCAAGCAACGAGATCGGCAACGGTTGCCACGTTGTCAGGCAACGCGATTTCCTCTGAGCCCCGACCAATCTTCTCGCGTACCCATGCGAAATAGAGCAGCTTTACTTTTCTAGGATGTGCACTGCTCATAGAATCTCAATGCTCGATGGCGTGGACGACACCGGCCTTCAGATAGTCGTAGCCGGTCCACAGCGTCAACAGCGCTGCGATCCACAATAGTACTAGGCCGCCGATCATGATGCCAGGCACGATTTTTTCTGCAGCCGGACCGGCGAGCAGCACGCCAAGCGCAATCATCTGCATCGTCGTTTTCCACTTCGCGAGCTTGGTAACGTGAATCTTGACGTTGAGCTCGGCGAGGAATTCCCGCAGCCCAGAGACGAGGATCTCACGCAGCAGGATGATGATGGCTGCCCAGATCGACCAACCCGATATGGTGTTGTCGTAAACGAGCATCAACAGCACGGCGCCGACAAGGAGCTTGTCGGCGATGGGGTCGAGCATGCGCCCGAGCGTCGACTGCTGTTCCCACATGCGGGCCAAATAGCCGTCAAGCCAATCCGTGAGGCCGGCGAGCACGAACAGAACGAATGCCGACCAGCGTGCAACGTCGCCTTTCAAGAAAAACAGGCAAGCAACGAGGGCCGGAACGGCAACGATACGCCCGTACGTCAGCACGTTCGGCAGGCTCATCGGCATGGATCGAGACGTGGCTTGGTCCATCAGTTCTCTGGTACACCACCAGGCCGACGCCGCGTCAATGGTGCGCCCTTATCATGCGGGGGCTTAAACCGCATCCGTCTTCTATTGTGGCTTTGTGACATCAGCCCGGGGAGGGCCTAGCGGCAGACCGAGCGCCGGCGCCGTTGCTTCATATCGAAGTGAAAATGGTTGCGGTGGGGCTCGTTTAATTCGGGGCCGAGTGCGGTCCCGAATATGTTGCAGGCCCCCTTGTGCAAACGCTTCAAAAAGGCCGCCTCTTTGGTCTTGGCGGGGGCGAGCAACTCCTTCTCGCCTGATTTTGGCGCGGCGGGCGCGTTCTCTACCTTGAGCCTCGCCTTGTGTATCGTCGCGCTCTCGCCTGTTTTAGATTTCTTTTTCTTGGCCGCCGCTGCCTTAGCTGCTGCCGCCTTGGCGGCCTCGTGCGCCTTCTTAGCTTTTGTGATGTCGCGCCGGGTCGGTCCCCAGTGGGTCAACAGTTTAACGGTACGCCCATCTGCCGTGACAAAGCCGACGATGTCGATCGCATTGCCCGTCGCATGCTCGCTCAGTGAAAGCTTTGGGTTGTCGTAGATGTTGCGGCATGAATAAGACGAAGCACCCACAATCCGCGTTATAGGCGAGCCAAGTTCCTCGCGTGCCGCAGGCTGAAGAACCGTCTCCACCCAGTCCGAAAGACCAGCGGCGAGCCGGCAATTCATGGTAGGCGCAGGGCGGAACGTACCCTTCTTGTCACCACCCAGGCCGCGCACCTCCAGGGGGGCAGGTGACCCACATGCACCTTTCTTGATTGGCTCAGCAAGATTGACGTCGGCAGCGATTGGCGCCAGCAGCCGTAAGCATTCGCGTAGAGCCCCCGTCAGCGCCGCTTGCGTCCAGGACTCCTCGACCATTTCGCCGGTCACAGTATCTTCGCCATCCCTACCGGATGCGGTCGCATCGGGGCTCTTCGTGGCGCCCGACACGGAACCGATGGGCGCTGTTTGCCCCCCCGGCGCCGGTTGCTTGGCACCATCGCCTGGCAGGAATGGCAACACGACGATCCCGGCTAGGAGCACCAGCGAGAGCCAAATCGAAATACCGGAGAGCCCTTTGTCTGGAGCCGCCATGCCTGTCTTTCGCCTCTGCAAAGCATCGAGGTCCGCTCGACGCCCGCCAATGTGCGCTGCCCAAACAACCAAATTTAAGAGACGAGCACGGCAGAAATAGGCTCGCATTGTACTTAAAGAACGATGAAGCGGACTCTTCACGCCTGATAAGATGCGGAGCTAACACTATAATCTCATCGGTTTCTGTCATCTGTTCTCCAAAAGACACGGTTCCAAACCGTGGCGCCGCACGTGGCCTTGCATATGCGGCCCGGTTGGCGGAAAATGATATTGCAGAGTTCAGCAACAGCCCAACACCAACGGGCTCTAAAGGGGGGTCGTGCGCATGGAAGGTTTGCCCTTCGACTTGGCCACCGTCGACTGGGGACCGGTCGCCGTTTATGCCGTCATCGCGTTTCTCGCCGCTCTGGTGGGCAACGCTATCTCGTTTGGAAACAAACTGTTTGGAGCCATTCTGACGGCTGTTTTCTTCGCTGTCTTCTTTGTGCTTTGGACCTATTGGCTCCAAGCGATGGTCGACTCCCCGGCAGCGACACCGCCTATCTAAGGTAAGGCGCTAGGGGACGACCGCACGCTCCGTGTTCGAGCCGCGTGGGGGCGAGAGATCGCGTCCCCATTGGGGAGGTGTTGCCCATACCTACCCCTCCTGCTCATGGAAAAAGTCGTAGATCTTCTGCGCCATTTCAGCAGAAATCCCGTCGACAACTTTGAGATCCTCCACGCCGGCTCGTGATACAGCCTTCGCCGAGCCGAAGTGCTTGAGCAATGCGCGCCTGCGGAGCGGGCCGATGCCGCCAATCTCGTCCAGTGGATTGGCGCTCAGCGCCTTTGCTCGCTTAGCGCGGTGCGCGCCGATCGCAAACCGGTGCACTTCATCGCGCAGGCGCTGCACGAAGTACAAGACTGGATCGCGCGGCTCCAGCATCAGGGGCTTCTTATGGCCTGCGATGTGGAAATGCTCACGGCCGGCATCGCGCTCGGGCCCCTTGGCAACGCCAATTATACAAATCTCGTGCAGCCCGAGGTCCGCTAGCACCTCGCGGGCAACGGAGAATTGGCCGGCGCCACCATCGATCAGCACAAGATCGGGACGGTCGGGGAATGTGTCTTCTGCGCTGTCTTCGTCAGGCGGCGGCGAACCTGCATCGCCTGCTTCCGACACGAGACGCTGAAAGCGTCGCATCAGCACCTCGCGCATCATGGCGTAGTCGTCGCCTGGCGTCAGTGTCGATGATTTGATGTTGAACTTGCGATAGTGCCCTTTAACGAAACCCTCCGCCCCCGCGACGACCATTGCTCCAACAGCATTCGCACCCTGGATGTGGCTGTTGTCGAACACTTCGATACGGCGCGGCATGGCCGACAACCCGAACCGCTCGGCGACGCCCTCTAGCAATCGGCGTTGCGAGGTCCCTTCCGCCAGCTTGCGCCCCAACGCCTCGCGCGCATTGACGAGCGCATGCTCCACAAGACCCGTCTTAATACCGCGCTGCGGCACGCGGATCTCGACCTTGCGCTCGGTCTTGGTCGAGAGTGCCTCGACCAGAACCGCACGGTTTGGCACATCGTGCGAGAGCAGGATCAACCGCGGTACGGGCTTGTCGTCGTAGAACTGGGCGATAAAGCTGTCCAATACCTCCTCGACAGGCACACAACGGTCGGCTCTAGGAAAGTACGCGCGGTTGCCCCAGTTCTGACCCGTGCGGAAAAAGAACACTTCCACGCAGTTTTGGCCGCCTTCCTGCGTTGCGGCAAAGACATCCGCTTCCTCGATGCCTTCCGGATTGATCGACTGGTCGGCGGTGACGTGCGCCAAAGCCCATAGACGGTTGCGGTATTTGGCTGCGCGTTCGTACTCGAGCTCCGCGGCAGCATCTTCCATCAGCCGTTGGTACATGCGTCGCACGTTCTGGCTTTCGCCGCGCAGGAAGCGCACCGCCTCATCGACCAGCTTGTTGTAGTCCTCAATGGAAATCTCGCCCGTGCACGGCGCCGCGCAGCGCTTGATCTGATGAAGCAAGCAGGGGCGCGTACGGCTCTCATAAACGCTGTCGGAACAAGAGCGCAAAAGGAATGCGCGCTGCAACATGTTGATCGTGCGGTCGACGGCACCTGCCGACGCAAAGGGACCAAAGTAATCGCCCTTGCGGTTGCGCGCGCCGCGGTGCTTCATGATCTGCGGTGCTTGCGTATCGCGCGCTATGAGGATGTAGGGAAACGATTTGTCGTCACGCAGCAGCACGTTGAAGCGTGGACGAAAGCGTTTAATGAGGTTGGCCTCCAGAAGGAGCGCCTCAGCCTCAGTGCGCACGGTGACAAACTCCATGTCGGCTGTCGCCGAGATCATGCGAGCGATGCGGTTTGTGTGGCCGGTCAGTCGCGCGTAGTTGGAGACACGCGTTTTGAGATTGCGCGCCTTGCCGACGTAGATGACGTTGCCCTCGCGATCGAGCATGCGATAGACGCCGGGAGAAGTGGGCAGGGTCTCAAGATATGACGCCACAACGTCCAGACCCGACTTGTTGGAGCCTGACGCTTGGACGTCATCAGGAGCGCTCTCGTTAGCGCCCAAGCCTTGCGACGTAGGGTTTGTGTCCTTGGATGGCATTTAAAATAGATCGGCCCGCAGCCGCGCACCGTCAAGCACCATAGGTATGCTGCTGCGTTACCAAACGAGCCGGGTCATTGCCGCGATGGGTCGCGCACCCCCAGGCGGGAAGAGATTGTCCAGGGCGGCCGCGTCGAGATCGCTGGTCACGTGCACGCCGCTGGCGATGAAAACGGAGCGCACGCCGGCCACTGCGGCTCCCGCAATATCGGTGTGTACACCATCGCCAATCGCCAGAATGCGCGAGCGCTCCACGCCGCCAGGATGTAAGTCTTTGAGCATCGCCAGTGCCTTTTCGTATATGGGCAAGTATGGCTTACCCGCATACGCCACTTTGCCACCCAGACGCTCATAGTGCTGAGCCAGAGCCCCAGCGCAAAAGATGAGGCGCCCGCCTCGCTCCACTCGCACGTCGGGATTGGCGCAAATCATGGGAAGTTTTCGTGCGGCAAAGTGAGCAAGCCTTTCGGCATAGTCGTCAGATGTTTCACGCTCATCGTCGAAAAGGCCCGTGCATACGATCGCTTCGGCCTCTTCTGCCTCACCGCGCCTCACATCAATTCCCGAAAAAATCTCCAAATCGCGCTCTGGGCCTAAGTGCACGACCGTGCGGCCTTCGTAAGCCCGTATCATCGCGCGCGCTACGTCACCAGAGCTGACGATGCCATCCCAACTTGTACGGGGCACACCAATGCGATCAAGCTGGGCGGCGACGCCGTCGCACGGTCGCGGCGAGTTTGAAACAAGCACGACAAGACCACCATCTTGGCGAAAGCGCTCGCAGGCCGTGCACGCATCGCGAAAGGGACGCACGCCGTTGTGCATCACACCCCAAATGTCGATGAACCACCCGCGCGTCTCTGCGGCGAGCGGCGCGATCGATTCGAGAATCGGGATGGGCGCCAAGTTTTGGGGCGAAGGCGAAATTGACATGCGCCTGCCTAGCCGCAGTGCAGCCAAAGCTCAAGCGGCGGCGATGCCTGCCCCCGGTAGGCGCTGCGGAGCGGCGGCCTGCGGGGCGCCAAACGGCAGTGCCTGGCCCAACGGCACG
>PVMK01118681.1_pt1 | contig 13260 bp, 14 predicted proteins | sample 1853481 | NCBI WGS metagenome assembly PVMK01 (sample SAMN08533507, study PRJNA380276) | Marine sediment metagenome, whole genome shotgun sequencing project.
ATGCTGTCAGGAACCGCGACTTTCCCTATATCATGTAAAGTTGAAAGTAAAACCAGTTCATCAAGTTTGCTCTGCGGCAGACTGATAGAATTACCCAATCTGAGTATCATACCCTTCAGGCGCTCAGCATGGTCCTTTGTCTCGTGGCTCTTTTCCCAGAGCATTCTTTCAAAAGATGTGATTATGGAATTATATATGCTCTTTCTTTCAAGAAGCTTATTAGTGTACATATTATCTTCCGCTTCTTTTATGGCTTCCCTGAAACCCTGTTCCTGGCTGGTCCTTGCCGAGATTCCCATAGACATATTTAAGGGGATCTTCTGATCTTTGGTGCTAGCACAGATCTTTCTTATCTTATAAAGTACTTCTTCGACCTCAGCAGCGGTTGAACGGGGTAAAAGTATAAAGAATTCATCTCCTCCCCATCTGGCTACTATATCTTCTTTCCTTGAGCAATATTTCAATATCTTTGCTACCCTTTTTAGAAGTTTATCTCCTTCGATATAGCCAAAGGTATCATTTACAAGTTTTAAACCATTCAGGTCGCAGATAATAAAGTTTAATGGAGATGTCTCTCCCGGTAGACATTTCCCAATACTTTTTCAAGATAGGAGCGATTATAAAGTTCTGTAAGACTATCATGGAATTTTAAATATTTGATCCTCTTCTCAGCTTTCCTGAGATCACTTATATCATGAAGTATTTCCATGCGGACCAGCTTATTACCATATAAAATTTCTTGTCCGGATACTTCAATATATACACTGCTTCCACTACTCTTAAGACCCTGTATCTCGAAACCGCCTTCATAACCTTCTTCGATCTTTTCCTCCAGAATCTCATGGTAATCCTCTAAAATAAAATCTGATATAGATCTCCCTTCCAGATCCCCGGCATTAATATTGAAAAGGTCCAGAAAAGCCTGGTTTACTTTTATTATCTTGCCCTTATCATGAAGAACTACGCTATCAATTGATTTCTCAAGAAAAACATCAAATTTATCTTCAGAATTTTTTAACTGCCCTTCAAGTCCTTTCAGTTTAGTTATATCCCGAATAATGATCTTAAAACCTGATATTCTTTCTCCACTTTCTTTTATTGGACCAAAATACACTTCACCATATCTTATCTGACCGTCTTTATGGTGCTGTGCTATCTTAAATGGCTCAGCTTCTTTTCCGGATAGTACACTTTTAAAGATCGACATATATCTGGGAATATCTTTTGTGCTTATGGAGACTCTCTTGCTGAAATATTTTCCGATGAGATTGTTTTTACTATATCCTGAGAACTCAAGAATTGAATCATTGCACGATGTGATGATACCTTTATCATCTATCGTCAGTATCCCTATGGAGTTAGTTTCAGTGAGGCTCTCTAGTTTGTGGTTATCCTCTTTTAGAGTGCTTTTTATACGGCCTATCTCTTCCTTAGACCTTTTCTCAAGTCTTTTAATTCTATGGTGTTGCTCAATTAATTTATTGATCAATTGAGTCTTTGTTATCTTTTCAATATCCATCTTTAGGCCATAAAAATCACTCTTTGAAAGATTTTTCCTCTAGATCTATTTTTCCGTTATCGATTTTTTTAAGGAATGATTTTAATTCTTCCACAACCAGTTTCTTCATCTTATCCCTGAATTCTTCATATTCGATCTGCAGGTAGTTAATATCTTCTTCAAGCTCCTGTTTTTTCTTAAGAAGTTCATCATATTCATCTTTTATTTCACTTATCTTATAGCGCTCAGTTCTGAAAGATCGCGGTCTCTTCATCTTCCTTGTCTTCTTCATCCTCGATCAAGTCAGGGCGAAAATACTTCCTTTAAGTCTTCATCAATTACTTCTGTTTCCCCAACCAGAGACACTTCTCCTGCCCCCTTAAGGAATTTATGGATATTTTCTCCACTGATCCTCAAAGCTCTACCTACTTTTAATACAGGTATCTTTTTGGTTTCGATAAACTGTAGGATCTCCTCTTCACTGATCCCAAGTATTTCAGTGGTCTCCCCAATGGTATAGAATTTTTTTTCTTCATCCATAATTTGATATTCGTAAAATTTTCAATTATTTGCAGTAAAAAAGCAAATATCAGGCAAATATTTTTAGCGGATTACCACCCTTTTATTGGCCGATAAGTACTACAAAATTTAAAAATAATTATAGCATATTAGTATTATAATAAATATGGAATTGAAGCAATTTTAAAAGTTTTCTTAGAAAATTCTTACAAAATCTAACATCATACCAATATTTACCGGAATATTACCAGATTCATTTTTATGTATGTCCCACATGCTTGAAAACCAATTGGCTGGATCAAATAAAAAACATAATAAAACCAATAATAAAAAGCAGGATGAATATAATGAGTCCCACTATTATGCGGGGGCTCTTAAAGTTGATCCCCAGTTTACGCGTACTTATGATCGTATATAGTAAAAATATAAATGGGATCAGGCTGGCAAAGATCAGTATTAACCCTATCAATGTTTTTTGGTCCAATGTGAAAGAACTTTTATCATAGGAGAAACTGACAGAAGTGTCAATATTGTAGACTCCCCCGATCATAAGGGGAATGGTGATAGAATACTCCCCCGCTTCAAGATCATCCTTTAAAAATACTCTAAGTCCCACATCCTTTTTAGCTCCAGACTCCAAAATTTTACTGTCTAATTCTATACTTTTTATCATTCCTCCGGAATCCATTTGAAGGTCCGGACCTATGGTAAGGTCCTGGTCGTATATCGATTCCATCCTGATATTAAATCCAAGGACCGGCTCTTTCCCTCTGATCTCCAGAATATCTTCCATTTTTTCGATCAAGACATATTTTCCTATGGTAAATTCCTGTACCTGGGTAAGTTCATAACCTTCACTACTCTCATATTCCCCTTTATCTCGATCTGATAATCCCCGATTTCCTCCAGTTCCTCAAGTATGGCGCTGTAAATACCATCTGAAGCTTCCAGGTCACCGTTTATTATCTCTCCATTATCCAGAAGTTCTCCACCAATACCGGCACCATCGGGGCCTGATAAAGTATAGCTGAAATCGCCTTCAGTAGAATCCTCAAAATTTGCATATATTTTTGTAGGAGAGCCTGCAACTATATTGTTTTCGATTGTTAAGAATATATCCTTTAATACCGGTTGATAGTCAGTTACTGTAAATACTGTTTCTTTAAGTGAGCTAGAACCTGTCGGTTTGTGTTCGATTAATAATTCTACCAGATAATCCCCTGGTCCTGATAATTGATCGAACATGTCATTAAAGATCCCGTCTTCCCCTACAGGATCATCTTCTACTCCATCATCAGTAAGTTCCATCCACCCTGTTGCGGGCATATCAGGATTTTTGACCTTAAAGGATAACTCAAAATCAGATGGATCTATCTCTCCCGATATTTCCTCGATTCCTGAGAGCTCTACAGAGATGGGGATCTTTGAGTCCATAAAGTACACTGCTTTTACCGGATCAAGAAGTTTCATCCTAACAAGGTCGAGAGCAAATACCAGATCGCCGTTTATTTCATAATCCCAGCCGCCCGGTACCGGCTCCTCTATAACATTTATTACATATGAATCATCCCTTATTTCACGGATATCCTGCAGTTCCGCATCATCCGGAGGAGTGATCTTAATGTCAGGGTTTTTAATATCCTCATTTGATACAGAAATAGCAATTAATTTACCGACATAGCCTTGTACAGGTATTGAGCCTATGAGTTTCTCGCCCTCCTGCTGCTTATCAGTGAAAATAAAAACACTGGTGATATATTTAAAAATCTCAAGGTATATGTCCTTATGTCTGATGCTGTCTCAGATCTCCATAATTTTGCCCCGGTTATGGTGGCTATTTTTTCAAGTATTTCTATATTTGCCTCACCGGTGAAAGCAATTGGGAATATTTGCATTTTATCTTCCTGGTATTCATAACACAGGTTTAATAATTCTTCTTTATACTCTTCAAGATATTCCTCCATCCTACTTTCAGCAGTATCAGGTTTGGAATCAATCTGGTCATCTTCTGATTCGGATACCTTGTCATCCCCGGTTACAGGTTCCTCCAGGACGACATCCTGTTCAGCTGTACCATTACTGTTCTCGTCTGCATTTATATCATCCCTCGAAGGAGGTTCCGGTTTTTCCTTTGGCCCATCATCACCTTCCTTATTTCATCAGGTATGGGTATATCATCTATGCCTAGATCCCCATCTGTTAAGAATATTATTATAGTCTTGTTTCTTTTTACCCTTTCATCAAGCATAGCTTTGACATCTTCCAGGGCGAGCTTCATGTCCGTAAGTGCCTGATTGCTTTTAATACTGGAAATTGCTTCCATGATCTCGGTTTTATTTTTTACGATCTCTGAAGGTTCAATATATATATTTGTTTTCTCCCCGAACCCGACAACTGCCACCCTATTCCCTTTTGTCAGGATCTCGTTTAACTCTATGAACAGTTTTGCAGCATCTATCCTTTTATTTTCAGGATCGTTCTGTTTCATGCTGCCTGATTCGTCCAGCATCAGTATAAAATCAAATGAAGAATCATTTGAAGAAAAATTATTTTCTAAAGCCCAGGCAAAACCATATCCGAAAGAAAGCACAAGTAAAGGGATGAGTGCGACGACCATAATAATCTTATTAGTTATACTTCTATTTTTCATTAAAACCTATTATTAATAATTTACACAATAAGGACCGATTAAACTATATTGTCATAAACGGTTTATTATGCCCTCCAAAACACTATGGTTTTGGTAATAATATCCTATCATCGAATTAATTATTTTCAATGTTTTTATAAATATTCATCAATGTTTGAAATTATTCCTTCTCCTGATCAATAAAAATAGAAACACTGGTTCAGCGAATTATTATTTTTTCTTTTTATTATAATTACGGAGTGAAAACGATCAAGAAACTTGCCGGATCTTTAAAAAAATTAAAAATATTTTCAATTTACTATTGACAAATTTTTGAAGATTTGATAGATTAAATATTACTTTAGAACAGAAGGCAACGTCTAGAATTTAGTTAAAATCTAAGTTTGAAAGAACTTAAATAGTAAACCGGATTTTGGAAAGTCCCTTAGAAAAGTTCTAATTTAGGACTCCAAGGAGTTGATTAACCTAAGGTGCAAACTATGGTAAAAGATTACTTGGAGTTTTATTTTTGTCCACAATCTTTATACCCTTTTTACTTAAAGATCAAATTAAAATCCAGGGTTTAAGAATCATTAGTTTGATTTGCCTGGTCCGTCCTGCCTGTCCTGAGAAGCAGTGTAAATCCAATAATAAAAAGTATTCCTATGCTCAATATGCCATATTTTAAGCCATGCTAATATATTGATCATGATCAATATATTTAAACTATATTCATAAATTATATTTATTTTATTGGCAAAATGATTATATAATTTAATCCTGGCACCAGGTAATAAATATTTAACTGTAAATATAGTAATATATTGAAATCCCGGGTAGAGATAAAAATATAAGGAGGCTGATAAATTGCCGGCTATTATCACGCATAGCTTTTTTGCGGAAGATACTTTAAGGAATATAAAAGACCGGATATTGAAAAATGAGATATCTTCCAGGATCGATCTTTTCTACCTGGGTGCCAGGGTCCTGACATATTCTTTTATTATAAGGCAAAACCCTGGATAAAATATGACGGTGTCGAAAAACTTGGCACTATAATGCATGAAAACCTGGTCGACACTTTTTTTAAAAATAGTTTTGATTATCTTGATGGTCTGAGAGGAAGTACCGGCTTTTACGATCTCTTGACCTATCTTGCAGGTTATTTGTGTCACTACTCCCTTGATAGAAAAACCCATCCATTGATCCACTATAGCGCAGGCATAGACAATGGCCTGACAAAAGCTACAAGGAAATATTATAATCATCACAGGAGACTTGAAAGCACTATAGACTATTTCTCACTATTAAAGAGAGGGATCGCTCCTGTGAGTTTTAAAAGTTTTGAGCTCATCTCTACAGGGAAAAGGTTTGAGCCTGTCCTTATAGACTATTATGTCTCTATGCTGGACAAAGTATACAATACAATGATCACTCCTAAACAGGTGACCTCGGCTATTCATGATATCTCCTCGGTGTTAAAAAATCTTTACGATCCATTAGGATTAAAATTTTTACTATACCGGTTGCTGGAACTAATAATGGGTACCCGGAATGAAATAACTTCTTCCATGATCCCACGCAGGCTCAAGAATGGTATGGACTATTTGAACCTTGACCACCGCAAATGGATACATCCATGCAATGCAGGCTACAGCTCGAATGAATCATTCTGGGACCTTTATGACAGGGCTCTTGATGAAGCGGATAAATTTATGAACCTCATATCAGGCTACCTGAAGAATGGCCATTTTTCCAATAATATATTAGACATGACAGGTAATATCTCATATTCTACAGGTATTGAGTGCGGCAGTAGCAGTGAGCTTAAATATTTTGATTCGATTTATGATCAAGTCTAAGAACTAAAGCATTTCTTCAATATTGATATGTGGTATACCTTTAAGTGATCTTTAAAATAGAATATGAGAGATAATTATCATTACACAACATAACTTATAGAATTAAATAATGACGAAAGGAATATAAATGACAAATAATAAAACAATTAAACTATTTCTCTTATGGTATGTCTGGTTTTTATCCTCCGGTAATCGGCTGCTCAGCAAATCAGGTGGACCAGGAATATATTGATTTTTCAGCCAGGGCCTCTGAGGACTATCTTATTGCTATAAATAATAGGGATTTTGATAGCTTCTCCCAGAACCTGAGTAAAGAAATGAAGGAAGCTCTACCTGAGGGGAGTTTTTAGCTTTGTCGACCAGATCGAGGGTATCATTGGCATATATGAACCAGGTTCAAAAAAACTTGATCAGGCCAAAAAAGAGAGCGGCTATATCTTGATAGCTTATAATGCAAGATATTCCAGGGAGACAGAAGATGTAGTGGTGACAATCTCATTTCAAAAAACCGGTGACAAAATAGAGATTGCCGGATCCTGGTTTAATTCACCCAAATTGAGAGGTGAATAGATCCAGGGCAAACAGCAAAATATCCTGGGATCATTCTACATATTTATCGATGACCCGGGATGCTTTGTATCTTGAGATATTAAAACTTTGCCAGTGCTCCTGAGTTTCGAGTTCAAGTTTTTTATCTTTAAAAAATACCAGTATTTCGTCCTTAATATCCTGCGGCCTGATTCCTGGACTTTTACTTTTTAGATCAATATCCACCAGTCTTTGCATCTCACCAATAGCATCATATGAAAGACCCTTTAGATATTCCACATCGATCTGCCCTGTTTCAATATAGCGGTCAATATTATTTCTGGCGATCACCCGGTCCACATTGGAAAAATTAAGAACCATATAAACCATCAAAGTCATCACAAAATATGATTTTATGATAGGTAGTTTTGTGTACCAGATATATATAATGTTTATAATAAAAAGAAAAAGCAAAAGAACCATAAAGGCCTGAACAAAAATCCTGAGATATGTAAATCCATATGCCTTTTCATAAATGACCATTCTGTAAAATGCTGATATAAGCAGAACAAAAGTGAGACCCACTAAAAGTGAAAGCAAGACTTTGCTTGCCAGATGAACCTTCCTGTTTTCTTTTCGGATAAAAGAAACTGCTATTAAAATGATTATAAAATTTATTACTGATACTGCTACAAGTTCGAAAAACCCGCGCCTTGCATATTCGGCATAGGTATATGAAGAAGGAAGTATAAAAGTCTCCCCCAAAAAAGATAAGTAAACTGGATCACTGAAAAAACAGTATATACAATATTCAATAAGGATATAATAGTTATCAGCACTACCGGATCCAAAAACTTTTTCCACTTTATCTTTGAATAGGACGGCTTCTTCTCTTCGTCATAAGACTTAAGTATTGACCAGAGAAAACAGATAGCATAGATCGAGACTGCTAATATCACAAAAAAGTGTTTTATGATCCTTGAGACAGGAATATCAAGAAACATATCTTTAAAGATGATATCAGCAGATGAGAGAAGCCAGATTATCAAAGCCAGTATGGGTATTGATATGATCAAGCCCAGGGCTATCCTTGTAATTATCCTTCCTTTCTTTCCTTCTTTCCCCTCTGTCATCCTAAAAAATGTAATAAAGGGTATATGTATATACTTTAGCGGGACAAATACCCTTTTGGCAAAATCTGCCAGAAATCTTAAATCAGCCCAGTCTGCTCTATTTAACTTTGAGACACAAGCAATAAGCATGATCATAAGATACGGGATGATCATAAAATTTAAGATCTTCAATATTTGATTTGAATATATGGAAAATGTAATAGATAGAAATATCGCTGGTGCTACCCACACCCAGGCTTTCTTTTCCAGGCTATTATAGGTTTTAAGGAAGATCAATATAATGACTGTTATTATCACTAATATAAAAATAAGATAAGATATCCCCAGAGTTTTATTGTAGAAGAGGATGTCGAATATTATGCCAAGTATCAGTCCGTATAATAAAAGCCAGTATTTTTTCTTCTCGATTTCCAATTTTACTCCCTGCTTAAAATTAAATGAGCTAATAATTAATTTATATAAAACAGATCATCCATTACATTAGGACAATAATATTATTCTATAATAATTTATATTTTCTGAAAAATACATTCAAACTTTCTTACCAGGCATATATACATATAAAGGATTTAAATTGCTATAATGATTCCATATTGTATATATTTCTAAAAATTATATTCAAATGAGGAGGAATCTAAAATGCTCGAGCAAGTCCATAAACACATTATTTCAGAGCTCCATCAAAACACGCGCACCGATATCATATTCATCATTACAGCAATTTTTCTAAACCTGCTTGCCCTTGGGGTAAACACAGGTATGGCTGGAAATTCCAGAGATGAAGTTGATCTATTTATTGTCATGTTTATACTCGTTGCGTTAGTGATAGTTGTAAATGTTATAGTCATAATCGGCCTGTTGAAGGGGAAAGAGACCCGCGGCAAACTCATCGGCGGCCTCATAAAAATGTATGATGACCAGAAAGTATCCGGTTATTATGACAAATCCTTGCTCTTAAATTACAATACCAGGTACAATCTATTTATCCTGACCGTTGTCTTTATCGGGGCAATCGCAATAGCCATACCTTTTATAGTCAGGTAATCGATGATCGATTGCATATTGAGGATCTTGGGCCTTATTATGTTTTTGGCTATTTAAACCTATTTTACTGAGAGAGCAATGAAAGTACTAAATATGGGAGTTTGATGCTGGGATCTATAAAAGAGCTTCCGGATAATAAAATAATAAAAATAATAGAGAGGAATCTCTTTGAACAAATAAGATTTTATGGAAGGTCCCGGAGAACCAGTCTTACTGATAATGAAAATATCATAAAATTTCTTTCACATATTCCTCTTCCTTTTTTTAATTGTGTTATTTTTTATAATTTTGATCCCGGGGATCTTGAAAAGCAGATCAAGGATCTTATCAAATTCGGAAGATCAAAAAAGACATCCCTCCTCTGGCTAATAGGTCCATCTTCCAGACCCCATAATATAGGGGCCGTCCTGGAAGAAAATAGTTTTAAATATGATGACCACATGATGAGTATGGCAATTGAGATCCGGGATATAAAAAATAATCTCAAGCATATTGATGGTTTTGAGATAGAAATAGTCGATAATAAAAAAAACTTGAGAAATGGGTCCATACCTGCCTTAAAGGTTTCAATGAAAATGGTAAAAACTTTTCCAGTATATATCGATTTGAGAGATCGCTTGGATACTGCAAGACTCAACCCTGGGTAAGATTTACAGGAATCGTAAATGGAGAAGCTGTCGCAACCTCTGCTATTTTTATGGGTTCAGAAGCTGCTGGATTGGACAATATTACTACAGTACCAGACTGGAGAAAAAAGGGAGTAGGTGCTTCCATGGTCGCATATGCACTTAAGTTTTCTCAAACTTTTGGCTATAATATTGGTGTCCTTCAGGCGTCTGATATGGGTTATCATCTTTACTGTAAACTTGGATTCAAGAAATATTATGAGTTTAAAGAGTATATCTGGAAATATGATAATAATGCTTAAGGATCCAACATGACCTGAACCATGCTTGTTTCTGCTGGATACTTGAATGTATATTATCAGATTAAATAGCTAAGATAGGTCAAGTGTAAAAAATAAATCGGTATATGGCTTATATTTCTATAATTCATATACCGATTTTTATGTCTTAGTATCTATCGTCAGTTCTTGGTTTTTGTGGACGAGCTTCATCAACTCTTAATGTCCTGCCGTCTAAATCTGATCCGTCTAATGCTTCTTTTGCTTTTTCTGCTCCAGCATTGTCTGACATTTCGACAAAACCAAAACCTTTATTCCCGATCACGTTTACTTTAACAACCTGTCCGTGTTCAGCGAATAATTCTTCAAGCTGTTCTTCTGTGGTAGCATACTTAAAATTACCCACATATAGCTTGTTGCCTTCCATTCTTTCCTCCTTAAAACAATATTATTTCCCTAAGCTTGACAATATTTTTTTAAAGAGGTAACAGTAGAACCTTTACTCTTAGCAAAATATCATTAAACGAAAGAGAATCTTGAGTATAATTTCTATATATTCGTTTGTCAAATGCTATTTTTGTTATCATTTCGATCAATAACCGGCAATAATGTCATTAATGCTGTATTTATATTAAAAACTATCCACAATAACAGTGCATCTCTGGTAGAAAACATGTTCTCCTTAATATAGATCCCGCTGACGGACTTATTATTATCCTATTCCATGGTCTTGTTTGTATTTTGGCCAGTTTTGTTTTAACCACAAGAAATCATTGAAGTCGTCAAGTCTCTTTATGAAGGGATTGTTTTTAAGTTCAAATCCAATAGTCGAAGATGGTTTTTCTCCATAATCATGACCGGGCCAAACCTGAGTATCGTGAGGAAGGAGCATGAGTTTTTTCAAACTCTCAAATTCTGCCTTTGCATCTTTTTTACCATAGGTACCACCTACTTTTCCGACGAAAAGGGTATCCCCTGTCATCAGCTTATCCTTTGCTTTTATACATATTGAGTCCTCTGTGTGTCCCGGAGTATGTATTAATTCAAGATAAAGGCTTCCCAGTCCTATGGTTTCGCCATCTCTTATTCTTGTCTCATCCGTACAATTAATAAAAGTAACAGGTGACCCTTTTCCGACTTCGTTAAATTTATCATTCCCGCAGGAATGATCATAATGTGAATGAGTATTAATAATATACTTTATTTCCACCCCTGTTTCCCTTACTGGATTTAAAACTTTGAGGGGATCCGGGGAAGGATCTATGAGTGCTGCTTCCATAGTCTCTTCAGATGCAATAAGGTACGAATAGTTTCTGTCGCCTCCGGACTCAATTTGTTTAAATATCATATTATCTCCCGGCCTCCATACTACCAGAGACGATTATTAATACAAATGATACTTCCGGTCCAAAATATAATAATATATTGAAATATCAGAACGCCCCCGGATCCTTATTGTTTACCTGAAACAAAACTATGCTGCTATTTATAATAAATGATTTACCTTTCAGGAGGACACCCTGCACACTTTCCAATACTATACAATTTTAGCCACTAATCTTTTTTAATAAATATTCTCTTTTATTGATTCAAATAAAAGCATATAATGTAAACATTAAAATATTTTAATGTTTACATTAATATATAATTTAAGAGCTTATCATAGCTTGAAAGGTGCTAGAAATGAAAATATCGACCAGAGGAAGATACAGTACCAGGATGATGTTAGAATTAGGTCTAAGAGATGGTAACGGACCTACCCTGTTAAAGGAAATAGCTGAATCACAGGATATTTCCATGAAATACCTTAGCCAGCTCGTATTACCCTTGAAGATAGCCGGACTGATAATGGGCACAAGGGGTGCACACGGCGGTTATCTTCTTGCAAAACCTCCGGAAGAAATAAGGTTGAGTGATATTATTACCGCATTAGAGGGTTCATTGAATCCTGTAGAATGTATTGATAATCCGGAAATCTGTCCGAGATACGATTTTTGTGTCACACAAGAGATCTGGGAAGAAATGGGCAGATGTAATATGGAAGTCCTGGAATCCCGTACTTTAAAAGACCTGGTTGAAAGACATCTTGAAAAACAAAGAGAGCTATCAGTTTCCAGGAACTAAAAATAAAATATAATTAGATCGACCATTATACCAATTCAAATATTAACAGGCAGGCGGATTATCACTTTTGTACCAATACCTATTTTAGAATCTACCACAATATGTCCTTTATGAGCATCTATGACCCACTTTACAATCGATAGACCCAGACCAAAGCTTTTCCCGGTTCTTATTTTATCAACCCTGTAAAACTTTTTAAATATTAGTGGCAGTTCTTTTTCTGCAATCCCTATCCCGCTGTCTTCAATTTGAATTTTTACAAAACTATCTTCTTCTGATAAAACAATTTTGATATTACCATTCTTTTTATTAAATTTAATTGAATTATTTATAAGATTGATAATAAGTGTTGTTATCAATACCTGGTCCGCTCTTATTTTTATAGTCTTTCCTGATTCAAATATAATCTTTATTCTTTTTGATTTTGCAGCTAACTTCATTTCTTCAACAATATCATCGATAAGTGTTCCAAGGTCTATGATCTCAAAGTTTATTTTAAATTCTTCCTGATAATCCCTAGCCAGGGTCAGCAATTGTGAGATCAATAAACTGATCCTCTTGCTCTGGTTTAATATTACCCTTACCGCATTTTTTTGATCACTATTTATTTTATTTCCTGATAAAAGTTCTTCGGCCTGGGCCATAATAACGGTTATTGGTGTCCTGAGTTCATGGGAGGCAGCAGAGGTAAACTCTGCTTCTCTTGTAAATGCATCCTCAAGCCTTTGAAGCATCTCATTAAAAGTAGAAGCAAGAATTCCCACTTCACCGGTAAACCCGGATAATTCCAGTCTCTGGGAAATACTGCCTCTTTTAATATTTTTTACTATTTTTATTATTTGATAAATTGGAGATAAGCTCTTGTTTGTGACGACATAACTAATACCAATTGTGAAAACCAGGAAAAAAGGTATAGAAGTAAATATAAAGATTCTTATATTTTTAAGGACAACTGATATATTATTAAGATTACGGCCTACCCTTACCCACAATTCAATATCCTGATCGACAGAGGCCGG
>PVMK01189477.1_pt2 | contig 13260 bp, 15 predicted proteins | sample 1853481 | NCBI WGS metagenome assembly PVMK01 (sample SAMN08533507, study PRJNA380276) | Marine sediment metagenome, whole genome shotgun sequencing project.
CAGCATCTGACGTGACTGCCTGCAGCAAGTCCTTGAGACTGAACATGTCGCTGGCCGATTCGGCAAGCGCGCGTGACAATTGCTGAATATTGGAGTAACGATCCAGCTCGAGCGGATCGAAGTCCTCTGCCACTACCGTGTCCTGGTGGCCATGCTTGATTTGCGCCTCGGTCTCGATTTCGAGTTTCCGCAGCTGTTCGCGAAGTCTTGCGACAGTCTGTTCGAGTTCATCGACGTGAAACTCGATGGTCGTAATCTGCTGACTCAGCCGTGAATGATAGATGCTGATCTCGCCGGCCGCATTCAGCAAACTTTCGAGGAGTTCTGAATCGATGCGCGCGAATTCCTGGCGGGCATCGCCACTTCGCTGAGCCGGTATGACCTGGCTCTCGGCTGCAGATTCTTCCGGCGCCACCACCGCATCCGGTTCTTCCCGAGGCTCCGGGGCTGCCGGTTCTTTTGCGGCAGCCTTTTTCTTTTTTCCGCCTTTCTTTGCGGGCGCCTCTGCTTCCGGCTCTGCTTCTGGTGCGCTGCTCTCCTCCACGTCTTCCTCGACCGGCGCATCAACGATGACCATGCTGACCGGTACTTCGGGTTCAATCGTGAATTCGACCGACACGGAATCAGTATCCGAATCAGGCTGCGTCACGGTATCGGTCGTCGGCGGAAGCTCGGCAGCTGACAGATCTCCGGCGTTTAGCGCTTGAATCCGCTGCTCGAGTTCCGCCGCCGCCGCTACTTTCTTGCCGGAAATAACCATGTCCCGCATGCGATGCAATTCGTCGATGCTGAGCTGCAGGAGGGCGTCAATTTGCGGGCTCGGAGAAATTCCTCCGTCATCGATGTTGATCAGGAGCGCTTCGAGTTCATGGCTCAGATCGCCCATGGCCACGATGCCGGCCATGCGTGCACCTCCTTTCAGGGTGTGCAAATGGCGTTTCAGCTCTTCGATATGATCGCGCGACCCGCGCTCTTTGGCCCAACGACTCAATGCCTGGTCCGCCGATTCCAGAAGCTCGGCCGCCTCCTCGGAGAATATGGCTGCGATCTCGGCATCGTAATCCGCTGCTTCCGCCGGTTCTTCTGCGACTTCCACAATTTGTTCTACAATTTCCGTCCCTGCTGCCTGTTCCTGATCTGACGGCGGCTCAACGGTGTCGGTCAGATTCGTCAGGTGCTCGATCAGTACCGCAAAATCAGAACGAGAGCGAGCGGCCTGGTTAATGTCATCAACAATCGTCGCAATCGCTTTGGCTGCAGCGCGTAATGCGTCGATTCCCGACTGCTCAAAGCCGATTTTCAGGTCATAAACCCTACGCACGAAGCGATTCAATGCGCCGGCAACGGCGACACCGCGGTCGACGTTGGCCATATTCGCACTACCGTGCAAGGTATGGCAGGCACGATACAACTTGTCGGTTACGTGAAAATTCGGCTCGTGCCCCTGGCACGCATCCAGATAATCGTTGATTACCTTTACGTGACCCGCAGTCTCTTTCGAGAATATGTCGAGCAGCACCGGGTCCATTTCCAGCCCGTCCACGGCGCCGCCCATTTCCTCTGCGGCTGGTGTCGCAATCGTCAATACAGCCGCGTTGGGATCACCGTCGGCAAATGCATTCGCGCGTGCAATCATCAGGTCGACATCGGCAGCCGGTTCAGCGCCAACCTCCAGTTGCTCAACCAGTTCCGGCACCACCGCTGCCGCTTCGATAGTGAATTCAATCATCGGCGGCGTACACACGAGCGTTCGGTTAATCAGCCGATTCAGCAGATTCTCGATGCTCCAGCAATACTCGCCAATGCGTTCAGCGCCGACCATCCGTCCACTTCCCTTGAGCGTATGGAAGGACCGGCGCACCGTAATCAGCGTCTCCATGTCATCCGGTGACTCTGCCCACGCTGGCAAGTCGCGTTTGATGGTGACGATTTCTTCCTTGGCTTCCTCAATGAACAATTCGAGCAGTTCCGGATCGAGATGCTCGGCGTCCGACGCGACGACCTGCATCGAAATCACATCGGTAGCCGTCACCCTCTCGGCTTCACGCTCATGGTCCGCGGCCAAAGCATCGAAATCTGCCCGCGCAATTTTCATCGTCTTCGCCGTCGGAATTTCGTCCTTTGATTCCGTAGCGAGGCGTTTTTCCAGATCGCGCAATACGGAGAGACAGGCCTCTGCGTTGTCGAGCATGTACCAGGGTTCGCTGCGCCCGGCTTTGACGGTCTCCATGTAGTATTCGATGCTGACGATGGCATCGGCCAGCCGATCGGTTTCCTTTTGCGACAATCTGGCAGGGCCGCCGCCGCTCAGGGCCAGGGAAATCAGGTTGCCGATGCGGTCCACAACGTCCACAGCCCGCGACTTGTTGAGCATCATCAGGCCGGCCTTGATACCGCCTATCAGCGCAGGAACGCTGTCGAGTCCCTGCGAGGTGCCGTAGGACCCGAGGCTCTGACTGAATGTCTCCTTGATGCGCGCAAGGTTGATAATGCTTTCTCGCATTACCGCCTCCGCGACTTCCTTGTAGTCCGCATCTTCGAGATCTGGCAACGCGGGTTCGTCGCCGGGCACTATCGGCTCCGGCGGTATAATCTGCCGAACTAGTTGCTGATCAAGACGATCCTCTACACGCAGCAGCGTCGACGCGATATCAACAATGGTCTGTTCGCTGGGAGCACCGCCCTGGGTGACCAGGGTCTTGAGCCGACCGATTTCAGATTCGATGTCACCGCGCAGCTCACCGAGACCCAGCACCCCGAGCGTGTCGCTGATCTTCTTGAGCAAATCGAGCTGCGGCACGAGTTCCGCTGGTTTTTTCATGCCGGTGCGAACGTAAATGTCGAGCACGTCTTTGACACGCGCAAGATCTTCCTTGATCGCCGCGGCAACCGTCTTCATGAGCTTTACACTTGGCGCGGACAGACTTTCCCTGGCGTGCTCGACCTGCTCATCGCCAGGGCAGCAGTTCAGCGAGATTGAACGCGGCGCGGATTTCACTGATACGCTCACCGGCGTTGCTCGAGCGAGCAACGTAGTACAAAAGATTATTCAGAAGATCGGCGACAGGATGTTTGTCGAAGGCCTCGATTCCTTCATCAATCATCAGTTTGATCTGCCGGTCCGTCTGTCCCAGTAATCGTTTAATGGCGACCGACGTTGCAAGTCCACCGTTTTGCAGCGATTCGAGTACACCACCAACGACCCACCAGAGCTGATACATGTCATTGCGATTTGCGGCACCTCTCCAGTGCCTCAATAACGCTCGACAACGTGCGCAGATGCTGTTCCACCTCCGCACCTTTGATCCAACCCAGCAATGCAAGCTGGAATTTCGGTCTGAGTTGGGTGGCGACTATTACCGGGTCTTCGCCTCCCGTCTTGCGATCAGCAGCGCCGTCGAGCTTATGTTGCGGCGACAGATTCAACAGCAGCAAGGTGCCCTCCGACAGCAATGGCTGTCCCCGCGCCGCGCGCAGGTCATTCAACATAGGCAACAACACCAGCGCGATATCGCGGCCACCCCGCTAAAAGTCGCTCGATGTAGATCGGCAATTGCACCATCGACCGCGTCAGGGCATCCAGGCCATCTTCGCGGCCCTTACCCGGGCGCAGGTTGGCGAGATAGCTGCAGACCGCTTCCATTTCCTCGGCGAGCAATGCAGCACCGTAGGTTTCGGTGAGTTTCAGGACCCCGCTTACCTGGTGCAGTAACTGGCCGCTCCTGACCAGCGCCGTCGATCCGCCGCGGCCATCGATACTATCCTCAAGGGCGACATGGGCATTCCGAATGGTCTCCATCAGCTCCTCGCTGACGAGCCCAAGCGCGTTTACCGTAGCCCCGGCGGCCGCCGTTATCGCCCGGCGTTTCCTGAATGCCCGTGTGGCTGCTCATCTGCTTGTCAGGTCGTTGACAGGAGCCCTAACCTGCGGCTTTGTTCCCGGCCGGTGCGGGCGCCGGTGCCGGTACGGGTCGCGCCGCAACCTGTTTGCTGTATCGGTGGTTTTATCCTGGTCGTTGCCGATAGTTTGCTGGCAGCGAGCGCGGCACTCGGCAACGTGAATCCGGCGACCGTCTGTCTAAGCTGAGAAGCGAGTTCGGATAATTTGGAAATCGATGCGGCGGTAGCCGTCGTGGCCTTGCTGGTCTGTTTACTGATTTCCTTGAGCTTGGTCGTGCGGCGTGTAACGTCGGCCGCGGATCCGGCCTGGTGCCGCGCGGAGGTGGAAATATTCTGTACAAGGTTTGCGATCTGATTAGATACCTGTTCGATTTCATCGAGCGCCGCACCGGCGTTTTCGGCCAGCAATGCGCCACCAACGACGTCGGTGGTGCTCCGTTCCATGGAAATGACTGCTTCGTTGGTGTCTGACTGGATGGTTCTGACGAGCACTTCGATCTGCTTGGTGGCGTTCGTCGATCGTTCCGCCAGGCGCTGTACTTCGTCGGCAACGACGGCAAAACCACGTCCGGCTTCGCCAGCCATCGATGCCTGAATCGACGCGTTCAGTGCAAGGATATTGGTCTGCTCAGCAATGTCATTGATCAGTTCGATGATGTTGCCGATTTCCTGCGAGCTTTCGCCGAGGCGCTTGATTCGTTTTGAGGTTTCCTGAATGGTTTCCCGAATGGCATTCATGCCGTCGATCGTTCGGCGCACCGCGTCACCGCCTTTGTGAGCAACCTCGACTGAATGTCGCGCTACGTCTGATGAACGTTCCGCGTTTCCGGATACTTCCTCGATCGAGCTGGCCATCGAAACGATTGACTCGGTTGCAGCCGCGATTTCCTTGGTTTGGGTATCGGCAGCGCGTGCCATATGCACGGCAGTACTTTCGGTTTGTTTCGCTGCCGAATCGACCATGATGGCAGTCTCGTTAATCGTCGCCACCAACTCACGCAATTTTTCAATGGCGTAGTTAATTGAGTCGGCAATCGCGCCGGTGATATCTTCGGTGACGGTTGCTTCCACCGTCAAATCACCATCGGCCAGACTACCCAGTTCGTCCAGCAGCCTGAGAATAGCCTGCTGGTTTTTTTCGTTCTGTTCCGCCTGCTCTCTCGACGATTTTTGATAAACGGCTGATTTAGAGTGCATGTAAACAAGGCCGACGACGAGCAACAGGGCCAGACCCAGCAATCCAAGCGGCAATAACGGCTGCGCCAGGATTCCCGCGCCCCGCGGAGCTGTCGTCGGAAAACTCGGAAGCCAGTAAACTGGACGAAAGACTGGCAACGCCTGACAGGCTGGCGCTAATGCCGGCCAGATCGGCGGCAACAGCAGATTCAACCTCGTGCCTCAATATCCATGAGCTCGCTGATGACAGGCATCAGAGCAACCTCCCTGGTCGCATCATCCAGGGCTACGACATCCAGGTTGGTGGCGACGCCCGAAAGTGCATCGGTAACCATGCGCAGGTAAACCATGTCCGTTTCAATGCTTGCAGTAATCGTCCCCGCGTTTCGCGAGCCGACATTTGCCGCGAGCAGCGCCAGCGAATTCTGTACTGCGGCGCCGCGATTCTGGAATTCCTGGATCGTCGCTGTGGCTCCGGACTGATTCAGGAGTGCATCGGACGCCGCCAGCATTAACGGCATATGTTGATCGACAAACGCGGCTGCGGAGGCGATAGATTCGATAGCGTCGCGCTTCGCCAGGATAGCCTGGGCATGGCGCTGCAATTCGTCCCACGCTTCCGTTCCTCCTGGCATCCCAAGCGACGAAGAAGCCCGGCGCAGGTTCGCGAGACGTTGCAGGTCCTCTTGCAGACTCAGGAATCCGTCTTCGTCGCCACGCGTTGCTGCTACCGCATGTAGCAGAATGGCCTGCGATACAGCGCCAAGGGCAGCGCCCGCACCATCAGACGAACCGCTGCTGGTTGACTGTTGATACAGAATTCCAATCGTTGCCAGGAGAGACAGCCCAAGCAACGACACAAGCACTGTAAATGCGGATGATTTGTCAGTATTTCGAGCCATGGCTTTGCAACACCGAAGTCAAATTACAATTTGCGCCGCACTAATCGGCGGCAGCCTGCAGAAACGCGCTGCTTTCCAGCAGATCGTACAATCCGAATACCGGCCACACGTCATGGCCTCGTTGATAGGCGCCCCTGCAAAAACCGGTCACACCGGACAGCGGTTTGCTGTGCCTTTTCATTGAATTCGTTGTTCATGAAGCGCCTGAATCCCTGCACCTCGTCCACCACCAGGCCAGCGGGAATTTCCCGGTGGTTGACGGAAATAACGCGAGTAGCGCGACGCAATGAGGTGCGTCCGCTGCCAAGCAACATCTTCAAATCGATGAGTGGCAATAAGTGGCCGCGAAGATTCGCGATGCCGAGCATCCAGCGATTCGCGCCCGGAACCCGGGTCATCGCATCCGGCAACATCAGGACTTCCCGCACCTGTTCGCGGCTTGCGACAAACTGTTCCTCGCCAATGCGGAAACCGATGCCGACCCATTCCTCTGGCGTACCCTCGCTGCCCTTGCCAGCAATAGCCCTGCGGCTGCGCCGCTCCAGTTCCTGGAGCAATTCAAATGGCTGCTCGACGAGCGCCGCCAGTTGCGGGGTCTTGGCCATCTATGCTGCCATCACCGAGTTGATTTTCGCGGCCAGCTCCTTTTGCCCGATCGGCTTCACGATGTATTCGACGGCGCCCTGCCGCATACCCCAGATCTTGTCGGTCTCCTGGTCCTTGGTCGTAATCATGATGACTGGAATGTTTGCGGTTAGCGGATCGTGCGTCAGCTTGCGCGTCGCCTGGAAACCGTTCATACCGGGCATCACGACATCCATCAATATGCAATCGGGTCGCGACGCTTCTGCCTGACGGATGCCGTCCTCACCGCTGTCCGCGACCAGTGTTTCAAAACCGCTCTTCTCGAGCATGCTTTGAAAGAGGTGCAGCTCTGTTGGTGAATCGTCGATTATCAGGATTGTTGCCATTAGCTATTCCTTAATTAATCTGGTTGGAAATTGCGCCCAACAACTCGTCTTTGGTGAACGGTTTGGTCAGGTATTGCTCCGATCCCACAATGCGGCCACGGGCCCGGTCGAACAGGCCATCTTTACTCGATAACATGATGACAGGCGTCTTCTTGAATACCTTGTTGTGTTTAATCAGCGAGCAGGTCTGATAGCCATCGAGTCGCGGCATCATGATGTCAACAAAAATAAGGTCAGGTTGATGGTCGGCGATCTTGGAAAGGGCATCGAAACCGTCAATCGCCGTGAACACCTGGCAGCCTTCCTTGGAGAGCAGCGTTTCCGCCGTCCGCCGGATGGTTTTACTGTCGTCCACGACCAGAATTTTGAGACCGCTCAGACCCCGAGAAGCATTATTTGACAACGGATTTCCTCGCCCAGTTGCGAACTCTGCCGAGCTCGCGTCCCCACTCCACCGACACCGCTTTTGCACCTGTTGGTGCAGTCCCCGGGCCAGACCCGACACACCCAATATCGACTAAAAATTCCATAATCCCTGTCGGGAAAATGACTTGTACCACATTGACCAAAATGCCGCCATGACAGGGGCCACAGCGCTCATGACCTGCCTGAATATTGCGCTGGATTACGGACTTACGCGCGAGAGTTTGAGGAATCTGAAAATAGGCATCGGAGCTCATGGAAACCACCGGTCCGGACATCTACCGGGTGAAAAATGGAGGTGTGATGGTATTGGGCGTGCGGCCGGCGCTGTATAGTTAGCCGCTGCCTGGAAACCAGCCAATCAGGAACGTAAGGACCGCGCGCATGTCAGCAAATTCTCTTCGTGTCGGCGTCGTAATGGACCCTATCGAATCGATTACGCCAAAAAAGGACAGCTCGCTTGCGATGCTTCTCGAAGCTGAACGGCGTGGCGCCGAGCTTCATTATCTGCAGCAGGCGGATCTCAAGTTGCTGGCGGGAGAGGCTTTCGGTAGATCGCAATTGTTGAATGTGCGCGATGATTTATCGGACTGGTTTGCGCTCGGCAGTGAGCAGGAAATTCGCCTTGGCGAGTTGGATGTCATCCTGATGCGCAAAGACCCGCCCTTCGACATGGAGTACATCTATTCCACTTACATTCTGGAGCGCGCTGAAAATGCCGGCGCCTTGATTGTCAATCGTCCGCAAAGTCTGCGCGACATGAACGAAAAAGCCTATACAGCATGGTTTGCCGAATGCGCGCCCGTGACGATGGTGACGCGTTCAATGTCTGATATGAAAGCGTTTCTGCAGGAACACGGACGGATCGTTGTAAAGCCGCTTGAGGGCATGGGCGGCAAATCCATCTTTATCATTGCAGCGGGGGAGCAAAACGCCAACGTCATTTTCGAAACATTGACCGACTACGGCAACCGCTATGCGATGGCGCAGGTCTTTCATTCCCGAAATCAGTGCCGGGCGACAAACGAATACTGCTGATTGACGGCGACCCGATTCCTTACGCCCTCGCCAGGATTCCCTCCGCTGATGATTTTCGCGGCAACCTGGTGATGGGCGCCGTCGGCAAGGGACTCGAACTCAGCGAACGCGACCGCTGGATCTGCGCCCAGGTAGGCCCGGTACTGAAAGAGCGCGGGGTGATCTTTGCCGGCATCGACGTTATCGGCGACTACCTGACAGAGATCAATGTAACCAGCCCGACGGGCATCAGGGAGCTCGATAGCGCATTCGACCTCAATATCGCGGGCACCCTGTTTGACGCGATTGAGGCCAGGCTCGGCTGATTTAACCCGGGATATGTCCAATTCGGTCCCTGTAAGCTCGCTTTGCCGTAATTATTACCACTTTGCCGGGTGACTTAGGTCTCACTGCTGCGGCAGTTAAGCAGGTACACTGGACAAATCATTGATTTCCTGTGAGACAATCTGGCAGTTGGGTTTATTGGCGACTGCCTGTTTCGGAAATGGCTGAGTTAAGATCAAACCTTGATGAGATCGATGCGGAAGGACTCAATCGATTCATTCGCCCTCGAGACCGGCCCGCTTCCGGACCGGCTTCCTCCGATGTTATTCCTGGCCGCGCTGGTGCACGGCATCCTTATTATTGGCGTCACCTTTCAACGCAGTTGTCGGTGACGCGTTTTCCGAGCCTATTTCGCTCGAAGTGACGATCGTCGCTGACCCAGAGCAAAATGTCCTGGAACCGGACAAAGCGGACTACCTTGCGCAGGCAAGCCAGGAGGGCTCCGGAAATACTGAGGAGCAGGCACGTCCCGGCGCTCGCGCCGAGAGCGTCGTGCCTATCAACAATCCCGGCGATGACAGTGGCGACGGCCTCGAAGAGTCCACATTTCTTGATGAATCAGCCGATCAGGTTCTGACGACCCGCATGCAACAGGATCTCGATGTATTGGACAAGCCGCGCGAAGAGCCCACGCCCGACGTATCCACTGCTATCGCAATGGAGGCCGGCGTCGAGACCACGTTACCGTTGCCGCAGGCGGATATTGCCGACGCGGCGATCCACGACGCCGATCCCCGTCAGCTTATAACCAGCGTGGATACCCGGGAATCCACGATCGCCCCATACCTGGATCGCTGGAAAAGAAAAATTGAAACCGTTGGTGTCAAGTACTTTCCCGAACAGGGTCTGGTTGAGGGCATTAGCGGCAGCCCAACGCTCGAAGTCATCATCGACTCATCCGGGGAGCTTGAGGAAGTCATCGTGCGCAAAGACCTCCGGGTCAAGAGTGCTGGACCAGGCTGCGCTCGAAATTCTGCGCCGCGCCGCGCCCTTTGATCCGTTTCCGGAGGCGGTGCGGGTCGATTACGACACCTTGCGCTTTGCGTACAAATGGCAATTCAGCCATACCAACATTCAGTCCACCGCAAGTACCAACTAGTATCGGGGTCAGAGCCCGGCTCTGACCCCAATTCGGGTATACTTGCGAAATGGATCTTCAGGATTCGCTCAGCAATCAGTTGTTGATCGCCATGCCCGGCATGGCCGATCCAAATTTCAACAGCACCGTTACCCTGATTTGTGAACATAACGCCGAAGGCGCGCTGGGCATCGTCATCAATCGGCCCATGAGCCTCAATCTTGGTGGTCTGCTTGCACAACTGCAGCTGGACCAGGCCGATAAGTCTGCGGCGAGTTCCCCGGTACTGGACGGCGGTCCGGTCGGACGCGAGCGTGGCTTCGTTCTGCACAATCCGCAGGCAGAGTTCGAGAGCTCGGTCGCAGTGTCCGCCGACATCCAGCTCACCCTGTCGCGCGACGTGCTCGACGCCATGGCCGCAGGGTCTGGCCCCGACCAATCGGTGGTTGCGCTGGGTTACGCTGGCTGGGAAGCAGGACAGCTCGAACAGGAAATGCTGCAGAACACGTGGCTGAATGTTCCCGCCAGTCCTGAAATCGTATTCGACGTGCCATTTACTGACCGATGGAGCGTTGCAGCGGAGATCATAGGCATTGATATCAGCCAGATCTCTTCGCATGTCGGCCACGCCTGAAACAATCCTTGCCTTTGATTTTGGACTGCGGCGCATTGGTGTTGCGGTTGGCCAGCAGGTAACGGCTTCGGCAAATCCGCTGGCTGTCGTTCAGAACAGCGAGGAAGGGGCCGGACTGGACCGCAATCGGTGCGCTTATCCGCGAGTGGCAGCCAGCCAGGATCATCGTCGGCATGCCTGCCCACGCAGACGGATCTGCGGCGGAAATCTCGAATCACGTGAAAGAATTTATCAGCGCGCTCGGCCGCTTCGAGCGACCGGTCGAGACCGAGGATGAACGATACTCATCGCTCGAGGCCGAGGCGCTATTGAAATCCGAGCGTGCCGCGGGACGACGGGGTCGTATCAGGAAAGAGATGATCGACAGTGCCGCTGCGACCCTGATCGCAGAACGGTGGCTGTCCAGAAATTAATCAATCACAGATAATGTATTCAGCGTAAAATGCGGCCGCGATGCCCGTAATCGAACTCTTTGAAACGAACAACCCGGTTGACGACGCCGACCTGCAGTTCGACGCCAATGGCCGCCTGCGTCACCTGCTTACGTTACGCGGCCTGAAGCGGGAGCAAATCACGGCCCTGCTTGATCGGGCGGAGACTTTCCTGAGCCCTCCGGGACAAAATGCGGTGCGCTCCAATACGCTGCATGGCGTCACGGTTGGCAACCTGTTTTTCGAACCCAGTACGCGCACTCGCGCATCATTCGAAATTGCCGCCAAACGGCTCGGCGCTGATTTGATCAACCTGGACGTCAATACATCGTCGAGGAAAAAGGGCGAAAGCATCCTCGACACTATATATACGCTACAGGCAATGCAGGTGGATGTGTTTGTCGTGCGTGACGCCAGCGCCGGAGTACCAGCCTACATTGCGCGTAACATCAATAACCGCGTGATGATTTTGAACGCAGGGGAGGCCGATGTCTCGCATCCAACTCAGGGGCTGCTTGATCTGCTCACCATTCGTCGGCACAAAGACAACTTCGAAGATTTGACCGTTGCGATTGTCGGTGACGTGGCGCATTCCCGCGTCGCCCGTTCCGCATCGGAGGGCCTGATGACGATGGGGGTCGGCGAATTAAGACTCATATCCCCGGATGCGCTTGCGCCAGAACAGGACGATTTCCCGGGCGCGAAAATCCTGCATAACCTGAACGACGGACTTCGAGGCGCCGATGTCGTCATGGCGCTACGGATTCAACGCGAACGTATTGACAGCCTCGATGAAATACCCGGCATGGACGAATACTTCGCCAACTTCGGTATCAGTCACGAACGAATGAAGCTTGCCGCACCGGCTGCGATCGTCATGCATCCCGGACCGATGAACCGCGGCATAGAGATCGAATCCAGCCTCGCAGATGGTCCGAGCTCCGTCATCGTTGAACAGGTTACGAACGGAGTAGCCGTTCGCATGGCGCTATTGGAAGAAGTCGTAAAGACCATGGAGAAAAAGTGACCGCGAGCGAGCTGGCGACAAATACCGCTCAGAGGAACCGTGGGACCCTGTTTGTCGAAGACGCAGAAGTAATCGCAGTCAGCACCTTTCCCGGAGAACAGTTCATAACGCGGCTCGCCGCCCCCAGGTGCGCCGAACACGCCGTTGCTGGCAGTTTCATCCATATCCAGTGCGACGCATCGCTGCCGATGCGGCGTCCACTCTCGATCATGCGAGCCGATGCCGATGCGGGCTGGATCGAGGTACTGTACAAAATTGTTGGTGAGGGTCTGGGCTGCCTCGCCCGCAAAAAGGCCGGCGACCTGTTGAGCGTGATCGGCCCGATCGGACACGGTTTCACACCGTCACCGGAACGACCGAATTCCCTGCTCATCGGTGGCGGCGTTGGTATTCCACCCATGGTGTTCCTTGCAGAGACCCTGAAGGACAACACCAGCACCTGGCAGCCGCTGGTGTTGATGGGATCCGAGATTCCGTTTCCGTTCGAACTGGCAAAATCGAAGCTCGCGGCCCAATGGCTGCAGGACGACATCGCCAGCACGATGCCTTTACTCGAGGAGTGGCAGATACCAGCCCGCCTCGCCAGCCTCTCCGACTTTACGGGCGTCTACCGTGGCTATGTCACGGATCTGGCGCGCAAGTGGCTCAAAGCGCAAAGCAAAGAGGGACTCGCGCAAACGGAAATCTTTGCCTGCGGTCCGACTGCCATGCTGAAGGCGGTAGCCGCGCTGGCAAACGAATATGAGCTGCCGTGCCAGGTGTCGCTGGAGGAATTCATGGCCTGCGCGGTTGGCGGCTGTGCCGGCTGCACGGTGCTCGTTCAGACTGACGCCGGGCCGGCCATGAAAAAGGTCTGCGTGGAAGGACCTGTATTCGATGCTGCAACGGTATTCCCGGGGTCCGGAGCCTGATCATGCTTGATGATTTCGAACGCTATCCGCTGACCTTTGGACCGACGCCCATAGAAAAGCTTGCGCGGCTGTCCGCCCATCTCGGTGGCAATGTTGAGCTTTACGCGAAGCGCGAAGACTGCAATTCCGGTCTTGCATTCGGCGGCAACAAGGTTCGCAAACTGGAATACATCGTGCCCGACGCGATCGCGTCGGGCGCCGACACGCTGGTCACGATCGGCGGCGTGCAATCGAATCACACCCGCCAGGTTGCGGCTGTTGCAGCGAAGATCGGCATGAAGTGCCGGCTGGTGCAGGAAAGCTGGGTGCCATTCCAGGATGCTGTGTACGACCGCGTCGGCAATATTCTCATGTCCCGCGTTTTGGGCGCCGAAATCGAACTCATCGACGAAGGATTCGATATTGGAATCCGCGAAAGCTGGGAGGCCGCGCTGGAAGACGTCAA
>PVMK01117359.1_pt1 | contig 13259 bp, 8 predicted proteins | sample 1853481 | NCBI WGS metagenome assembly PVMK01 (sample SAMN08533507, study PRJNA380276) | Marine sediment metagenome, whole genome shotgun sequencing project.
TTGGTGGAGGTGCTTGCGGATTCCTTCGAAAAGGGCGGCCGCACGATCCAGTTCCAACGGGTGTGGCTTACCCGCCGGGGCCGCCTTGCCGGGAGGAACGACGTGGACGGCGTTCTGGTGGTCAAGGAGGTCGCGGCACCACCGCGGAAGCGGCGAGTGCGGGCAAAGAAGGCTGCGACTCCTCCAGTCGTGAAGCATCAGACGCCCCTCGACGAGGCCGAAACGGCCCTCTTCGAGAAGCTGCGCGAGTGGCGCCTCGCGGAGGCCCGTCGCCGCCGGGTCCCGGCCTTCCGGATCCTCGGCGACCGCACCCTGGCCGCCATCTGCCGCGCCCGGCCGGTCGACGAGGAGGAGCTCCTCGACGTCGCGGGTATCGGCCCTGCGAAGGCGAGCAGCTACGGCCGTAAGATCCTCGCCGTTGTCAACCCTGAGTCGGGCCGCGACAACGAGGCAGAAAAATAGGGATCACCAGGTTCGTCGACCTCGGCACCGCTCCGCAACCATCTTGGGCCCTCTGGGACCGCCGAGCTCCAGCTCGGCATTCTCCCGGCTGAGGTGTCGGCGGGGCGGAGCCGAGCTGGAGCTCGGCGGTCCCAGGGTCAGGGACCCTTAGCTCCCGCTTCTGCTATGGCGATGGGAAGTTGCGTCACGCATTGACATCGACGAGCGCGTGGTACCCCAGCTGAGCGGCCGCGCTGACGATGGGGTCGAAGTGATCGCGGAAGGTGCGCCGGAGCTCCCGCTGGCGATGGTCGAGGTCGGACCCCAGGTCTTTCATGGCGGCGAGGGTGCCGGCATCGACAGTGCCGTCGAGCTTGCGGGTGAAGACGGCGAGGTTGGCGCGCTGGATCTGCCGGTCGTTGAGCTCGCCGAGCACATCTTGGAGACCTTTGAGCTCCGTGATGCGCGGGTCGACGCGCTCGGCCGGGTAGAGGCTGCGAAAGAACTCGAGGAGATAGCGCAGCTTTTTGGCTGCGATGCGCAGCCTGTGGAGGGCGTCGGGCGGGGAATCGGAGCGGAGGTCGCGACCACGGCGCAGGACGCGCTGGTATGTCCTGGTGATGCGCCCGTCTGCGAAGACCTTCACTGGAGTATCTGCATCTTGCGGCGGTTCGGCGGTGGCGGATTGTTTGGAGAGAAAGGATTCCCAACTCTCGAGCAGGCGCCGGCAGCGGGTTGAGGTGAGAGCGAGCACAATCTCGGCGTGAGCGCGGTCTCGCGCGGCCCGAACCTCGGATTCGAACGGGGAGAGGGCAGTGGCCTCGCCGACGGCCGGGTCGTCTCGCCCGGCGCTCAGGTCGAGGAGCCACACGTCGAGGTCGCGACACGGTCCTGTGAGCTCGCCGAGCCACCTGAAGTCTGCGGCGAAGGGGGCAACCGCCTCCTCCGGCAGAACTCCCCCAAGCTGACTGAGGGCCGATCGGGTGCGGCGGGTGGCGACCCTCAGGTCGTGGAGCGGATCGGGGCCGCTGTTGTTGACCGTGAGGCCGACCGATCGGCGAAGAGAGGTGCCAAGCTCCAACAGGATAGCGTGCACTGCCTCGCCTGCGGGTTGGTCGGGTTCGAGGTGCACCTAACGCCAGGACTACTACTTCTTGGTCGTTTTCGGGGTCGTTTTCTTCCTCGCAGCGGGCCTAGCCACAGATTTCTTGGCGGCGGGCTTCTTCACCGCCTTCTTGGCGGCAGGCTTCTTGGCGGCGGGCTTCTTCACCGCCTTCTTGGCGGCGGGCTTCTTCACCGCCTTCTTGACGGCGGGCTTCTTGGCGGCGGGCTTCTTCACTGCCTTCTTGGCGGCAGGCTTCTTGGCGGCGGGCTTCTTCACTGCCTTCTTGGCGGCGGGCTTCTTCACTGCCTTCTTGGCGGCGGGCTTCTTCACTGCCTTCTTGGTGGCAGGCTTCTTGGCAGCGAGCTTCTTTTTGGCGGCTGCCCTTTTCTTCGCCGCAGCGAGCTTTTTCTCGACGGCTGCCTTGTCCAAGGCGATCACCTTCTTTCGAGCTGTGGTCTTCTTCTGTGCTGCTTTTGCCTTCGCTTGTGCCATCGGCCGAACTCCTTTTTGCTGGTTGGTACTGTTATTGATTTACGTCACCTATGGAAGATCCTCTTCGATCATATACCTTATACAAATTTCCAGATAATTGAATATAAAGACCCTCGATTCGGCCCCGTGATTCGGATGGCGCGTAACCAGTTTACCGCTGTCACGCCACCTTTGAATCCGCCTTTTTCTCGGGTTTGGGTGTGCTTTTCTTGGCGCCGTCGGAGTCCTTGGCCGCCGGGGCGGGCTTGTCGTTCTCGTTGGGTCGGGAGCCGTTGCCCTTGCCGTAATCGTTGACGTACCAGCCGCTTCCTTTGAACTTGAGGGCCGGGGCGCCGATAAGCCGGCGCGCGACATGGCCGCACTCTGGACAGGTTCCGTTGTGGAGGGCCGAGGCATGCTCTAGCCGCTCATAATGCAGTCCGCACTGCTGACATTCGTACTCGTACAGGGGCATGGAGTTCCTCCGAATCGATCGGCGAGCCGACCGCAGAACGGTTATTCTGCAATTTGAGCGCCGCTTTGTCAAGTTCTGACGACGACCTGGGGCTAACGATCCGCACCCGATCACCGGTGAGATTCGCTCATATTAGGTTACATTGAGCCCGGTCGATGATGGCTCATCGAAAGTCGATCGAGCAGGCGCACTTGGGTCTGCGTTTTCGGACCGTCGGACCGAGGAGGTTATCGTGAAGAAAATGGTGGCGGTGGTGATTGTGGTGACCGTGTCTGTCGTATTGGCGAGCTGTTCTTCATCGAAGTCGTCGGATCCCAACGTCGACGCCTGGACGAAGGAGGTCAGGGTGATCACTCCCGACCAGGTCGGGGATCGCCAATACGAGGAAATCTCTGGCCTCGAGGAACAGGAGCGAATCGGCACCATGGGCGAGGACAACGCTGTCTCGACCGCCAAGAGCCGGCTGCGCCGGCGGGCTGCCGAGCTCGACGCCGACGCGGTGGTGATCATCGCGTGCGGGCGCAATGTGAGACCGATCGAGGATGACCGTGTCATGTACAGGGAACCGACGGTAGTCTGCCACGGCATGGCCATCCGCTGGAAAATGAACTGAGTCTCCAGCCTCCGGTCATGGGCGAAGACGCCGAAATTTTCCAACCTGGCGAGAGAGGTATTTTCGGGGCGCTTCTCGTCGGCGGTTCAAGTCGGCGAATGAGCACGCCGAAACAGCTCCTCTCGCACGATGGCGTTTCTCTTGCGGCTCGCGCGGTGGAGGCGATGCGGCCTCACGTCGAGCAGGTAGTGCTCGCCGGAGCCGGGCCGGTACCCGACGAGCTCTGGGACCTGCACCGGCTTTCGGACCCGCCGGGCGTCGCGGGTCCCATCGCCGGCCTTCTGGCGGCGATGTGGTGGGCCCCAGGGTCGGCGTGGGTGGTGGCGGCGTGCGACATGCCGCAGATCTCGGGTGAGGCCATCCGATGGTTGCTCGAGCAGCGGCAGTTAGGGACGTGGGCCGTCCTACCGCGATCTCGCTCGGGAAGGGTCGAGCCGCTGCTGGCGGTCTATGAACCGCAGTCGCGGCTTCTCCTCGAGGCGCAGGCGGCGGCGGGTCGTTGGGGCCCCCGGCACCTTGCCGAAAATGAACGGGTCGTTTGCCCGACGCCGCCGGCCGAGCTGATCAGAGCGTGGAAAAATGTCAACACGCCGGAAGAAATGACTGATTCTCTGCATTCACCTGTATGATGACGCCGATTGTGACCAAACAGGAAGCCCCCCTGCCGCCGATGACGTTGCACGTGGTAACGACCGACGGCTCGCCTTTCGACCACGCACTCGAGGGTGAGAGCTTCGTCATCGGACGATCTTCGAAGGCTGATCTGGCGATCCCGGACCGGTCGATGTCGCGGATGCACGCCCGCTTCTATCAGGACCAGGGCGGTTGGTTCGTGGAGGACCTCGGTTCGCGAAATGGAACCCTGGTCGGGGGCCGGCCGGTGGATCACCCGGCACGGCTGAACCACGGTGCGGTGATTCAGGTCGGCAGCACGTCGATCACGCTCCGCGAGGCGACGCGTCCGGCGCCGAGTGTGGTTCAGACTCCGGTCAGTCATGACAGCCACACGATCTTCAAGTCTGCGACAGAGCTGCTGCAGGAGCCGGCGGAAATCCGTACCGACTCGGTGACCCCGTTGGGGGAGGGTTTGCGCCGGTATGCCGATCGGCTTCGCCTCCTGACCGAAGTCAACCAGGCTCTCGACCGGATGATGTCACTCGACGAGCTTCTCGAGCTGATCCTCGACCGGGCCTTCGAGTACCTCGGACCCGAGGAAGCCGCGATTTACTTACGAACCGAGGACGGAGGATACGAGCGTGCGGCCGGTCGCTCGGTCGGTGGCGCGAACCCCGAGATCCTGTTCTCGACCAGCCCCATGGAGCAGGTGGTCGAGGGGCGGCAGGCGGCATTGGTCCTCGACGCCCAAACCGACGAGCGTTTCCAGGAAGCGATGAGCCTGCTCGACGCCGGTGTGCGCTCGCTGGTGGCCGCGCCCCTCCTCGACCCAGATGGGGCGCTCGGCCTGATCGTTCTCGGATCGAGGATGACCGTGCGCCAATTCGAGGAGGAGGACATGGAGCTGCTGGCGTCCTTGGCGTCGGTAGCGGCAATGCGGATCCGCAACGTCCACCTGGCCGAGGAGGCCGAGGAACGCCGGCGTCTCGAACACGAGGTGGCGCTGGCGCGCGAGATCCAGGTCAGTCTCCTACCCGACACCCTGCCCGAGGTCGAGGGCTGGGAGATCGTGGCCGGCAATATTCCGTCGCGGGGCGTTTCGGGCGATTTCTTCAAGGTCGAGCTTCGGCACGACGAGAGCGAAGTTGTTCTCATGCTCTCCGATGTTTCGGGCAAGGGCATCGGGGCGTCGTTGCTCACCGCATCGTTGGAAGCCCTCGCGGCCGGCCCGATCCACGACGGCGTGGCGCCCGAGGAAATATTCAATTCGGTTTCCCACCTCCTCTTCGAACGGACCCCTCCCGAGAAGTTCGCGACCTCCTTTCTCGCCACAATCGATCCGAAGACCGGAGACCTTCACTACTGCAACGCCGGCCACAACCCGGCGCTCCTCCTACGCACCGATGGAAAGTTCGAGTGGCTCGAATCCACCGGCATGCCGCTCGGCATCCTTCCCGAGGGGGAGTTCACGGCCGGCGAGAGGACCATGGGTGTTGGCGACACGCTCATTCTCTACACCGACGGGATCACCGAGCCGGAGAACCCCGAGGAAGAGGAGTACGGGCAGGACCGCCTGGGCGAGGTTTGCGTCAAGCACCGCTCGGAGCCGATCGGCGAGCTGATGGCGACGATCGAGGAGGATCTTTACCAGTTCGTCCGTGGCGTCCCGTTCCTGGACGACCGGACGATGGTGCTGATCCGGCGCCTCGAGAAATGAGCCCGGTGGAGTCAGGTTCGGCCGCGACAACCTGATCTCCCACAAAGAACTGATAAACTCAGCCGCAAGCAGTCGAGAAATGATTGGGACGACGCTCGCCCACTACGAGATCACCGCCCGGCTCGGGGCGGGCGGGATGGGTGAGGTGTGGCGGGCAACGGACACTCGCCTCGATCGCGAGGTGGCCCTCAAGCTGCTGCCGGAGGAGTTCGCCAACGATCCGGAGAGGATGGCGAGGTTCGAACGCGAGGCGAAGGTTCTGGCGAGCCTGAATCATCCAAACATCGCGACGCTCTACGGATTGGAGACGGCGATACCGTCGGGCACGGAGACGGAGACGGAGACGGGCACGGGATCAGGCCCCAAGCCTCAATCCTCAAGCCCCACCACCTTCCTTGCGATGGAGCTGGTGGAGGGAGAGGACCTATCCGAGCGGAAAAAACGCGGGCCGATCCTGGTCGACGAGGCAATTCCCATTGCCCTGCAAATTGCGGAGGGGCTCGAGGCGGCGCACGAGCACGGAATCGTTCATCGCGATCTCAAGCCCGCCAACATCCAGCTCACGCCCGAAGGGGTCGTGAAAATCCTCGACTTCGGTCTCGCCCGAACGTGGGGCGGCGACGAGGGCGACTCCTCGCTGTCCATATCGCCGACGATCACGAAGAATGCGACCGCGGCGGGAGTGATCCTGGGTACCGCCGCCTACATGAGCCCCGAGCAGGCGCGGGGTAAGAAGGTCGATCGACGGACCGACATCTGGGCCTTTGGGGTGGTGCTGTGGGAGATGCTCACCGGCCGAAGGCTGTTCGAGGGTGAGACGGTCTCCGACATCCTGGCCGCCGTCCTGCGGGCTGATCCCGACTGGGAGGAGCTGCCTGCGGCAACGCCCCGAGCTCTGAGACGGCTGCTCGAGCGGTGTCTCGCCAGAGATCCGCGGTCTCGGCTGCACGATGTCGCCGATGCCCGGCTCGAGCTCGAAGCTGCAGCAGGAGAGCCATTCGATGAAGAGTTGGTCGGAGAACAGGTTGTCGGCGTGGGGACCTTTCGAAGGTGGTTGCCGTGGGCTTTGGCCGCGGTGCTGGCGGTGTTTTTGGTTCTTTCACGTTTCGTTTTCCAGGACCCGTCCGCTCCAGGCCGTCCAATCGCTGCAGCGATCCCACTACCGGCCGGCACCGCCCCGTATTACACATCGGAGTACGAGGGTTCGTTTGCGGTCTCGCCGGATGGCCGCCTGCTGGTGTTCTCGGCCGCTTTGAAGGACGAGGAGCCGCAACTCTGGGTCCGTCCTCTCGGTTCAGCCGAGGCAGACGTGTTGCAGGGGACAGGTCAAGGAAGCTATCCATTCTGGTCCCCAGACAACCGTTGGATCGCCTTCTTCGCAGACGAAAAGCTCAAGAAGGTCGGTCTCACCGGCTCGCCACCAGAGATCATCTGCAACGCCCCTCACGGCCGACCCGGAGCGTGGAACGACGAAGATGTCATACTGTTCTCTCCGGACACCATAGCCGGCATTCACCGCGTGCCTGCGTCCGGCGGCGAGCTGCGGCCAGTGACGGCGCTGGACAAAGGCCGCGGCGAGACCACCCACCGCTGGGCATCCTTTCTGCCGGACGGCCGTCATTTTCTCTACCTTGCGGGGGTGCATAACCTGCGAGAGGACGCGGCAGCCAACGCCCTGTACGTAGGCGATCTCGAGTCGGATCTGAAAATCCAGTTGATCGCGCTGCGCTCCCCGGCCGTGTTCGACTCCGGACACCTGCTCTACGTCCGTGACGGTGTGCTCGTCGCCCACCCGTTCGCCCCGGCGCGCTTGGAGTTCATTGGTGACCCGATTTCGGTGGCGAACGACGTTGCTTACGACGCCTCGTACTTCCAGGCGCGTTTCGCAGCTGCCAACGGCGTGTTGGTGTACCGGCAGGAGGATCAGGCGATGGGTGCCAGCCTCGCCTGGTTCGGCAGGGACGGCGTACGTCTGCAGGAGCACGGCGGGTCCCCACTGCCGGTGATCGAGCCGGCACCGAAGAAATTCGTAGCCGACATGTCAGCAGCCCTTTCTCCCGACGAATCCCGGCTCATGTGCATGCTGGCGAACGAAAACACCGGTGCCTTGGAGCTGTGGATTGCCGAGCTGGACACCGGGTTGTGGACGAGGTTCTCCCAGACCTCCCAGACCGAGGCCTTCCCGGCGTGGTCACCGGACGGCGATCGGGTTGTGTTTTCTCGTGCCCTGTTGGAAGGAACCGAATTCGAGCTCATCGAAGCGGACATCGACGGCTCGAGCGGCGAAACCCGTGCCTTCTTCACCGACCGCTTTGTGTGGCCGTCAGACTGGTCGCGGGACGGACGACATCTGCTCTTCACCGAGACGCCGTCCGTCGGGCTGGTCCAAAAGGGCGACATCTGGGTCCTGCCGATGGACAAAGACGGTGGTCGAGAGCCGTTTCCGTTCCTGCAGGCCGAGCACAACGAGCTCGGCGGATGGTTCTCGCCGGACGGGAAATGGGTGCTCTACATCTCAGACGAGTCGGGGATCAGTCAGGCTTACGTGCGACCGTTCCCCGGCCCCGGAGCGAAGCGCCAGGTTTCGAACGATCCTGCAGTTTGGGGATGGTGGCGAACGCCGTCGGAGGTGCTGCTGATGAACCCGGGCGGAACCGTCTACGCTGTCGAAGTGAACATCTCTGAGGGAAGATTCAGGGCGGGAGCCTCAGAGAGCCTGATCGACCTCAGACCGGTGGTGGTTGGCGAGCCCTCGCATGACGGCAGCCGCTTCATTGTCGCGGTCGTACCTGAGGAAGAACTGAGGGGAGGATTCGCCCTCCTGGTCAACTGGGCGCAGGGGCTGGACCAGCCGTGATCAGTCTCCCGCTTTCCGACACAACATCTCCCTGAACAACCCGGCAAGAAAATCAGATGGGAAAATTGCTTCGAAAATGAAATGCGTCTGTGTCTCAAGTGCGTTATAGTATTCGTGGTCCATTCATCGCGACGGAAAGACGAAGAAGGAGCGGTTGAGCACAGGGCTCCGCAGGAGGCCATGGACGGCACTTGCGTTGCCCGGAAATGGGCGCGCAGCCGCGTGGATGACCGCCATTGGGGGACTCTGAGATGATCGGCACGACGCTGTTGAACTACCGTATCACCGACAAGCTTGGCGCTGGCGGGATGGGCGAGGTGTGGCGGGCGGAGGACACCAAGCTCGGTCGTGAGGTGGCACTCAAGGTGCTGCCGGATGAGTTCGCGCAGGATCCCGACAGGATGGCGCGCTTCGAGCGCGAGGCCAAGGTGCTGGCGAGCTTGAATCACCCGAATATTGCCACGCTTTACGGGTTGGAGACCGCAATCCCGTCGGGCACGGAGAGGGAGACGGAGACGGGCACGGACCCTAACTCAAAACTAAAAACTAAAAACTCAAAACTGCCCGCGGACACGGACTCGAACGCGGGAGCGGAGCGGAACTCAAAACTCAGAACTCAAAACTCAAAACTGCCCGCGAATGCGGGCCCGACGACCTTCCTCGCCATGGAGCTGGTGGAGGGCGAGGATCTCTCCGAGCGGATCAAGCGCGGGCCGGTGCCGGTGGAGGAGGCGGTCGCGATCGCTCTTCAGATCGCCGAGGCGCTGGAGGCGGCGCACGAGCAGGGGATCGTTCACCGCGATCTCAAGCCGGCCAACATCAAGCTCAGGCCCGACGGCACCGTCAAGGTGCTCGACTTCGGGCTCGCCAAGGCGTGGGACGCGGAAACTGGCGACTCGAGCCTCTCCCTGTCGCCAACCCTGACCGCGCACGCGACGGCGGCGGGTGTGATCATCGGCACCGCAGCTTATATGTCGCCTGAGCAGGCGGCGGGAGTGTCGGCCGACCGGCGGGCCGATATCTGGGCATTCGGCGTGGTGCTGTGGGAGATGCTGACCGGGAACAAGCTCTTCGATGGCGAGACGGTCTCGCACGTGCTGGCGGCAGTGCTCAAGGACGAGGTCGATCTGGACGCCCTACCCGATCGGACTCCGGCCCGCCTCCGCGAGCTCATCGAACGCTGCCTGAAGAAAAAGCCGAAACAACGCCTACAGGCCATCGGCGACGCGCGGATCCTGCTCGAGGAGTACCGGGATGATCCCGAGACCTTCGACCGGCCGACGTCCGCTGCGACTCCGGAGGTTGTCCTGAAGCCGATGTGGAAGAGGGCAATCCCGTGGGCGGCGGTGCTGGCGGCCACCGTCGCGGCCCTGTCTCTCGGACTATTGTTGATTGGCCGCGAAGCGCCCGAACAACGGGTCATCCGATTCGAGACTCCACCGCCTGAAGGCGGCCGATTCCACCTGGCGCCGGACAACCCGGGTCCGGTGGCGGTGTCACCGGACGGGCGGATGATCGCGTACTCCGCCAGGACGGCGGACGGCATCATCCAGCTCTGGGTGCGCGCGCTGGACGAGGCCGAGGCGCGGCCGCTGCCGGGAACCGGAAATGCGCAGTACCCGTTCTGGTCGTCGGACTCGCGGCGAATTGGGTTTTTCGCCGGCAACAAGCTGAGAGTGATCGAGGCGGTCGGCGGCCCGCCCCTCGCCCTCTGCGACGCGGCTGACGGCAAGGGTGGGAGCTGGAGCCAGGACGGTGTGATCGTCTTTTCGCCGAGCTACAACTCGCCCTTGCACAGGGTCTCGGAGGCCGGCGGGGAATCGACCCCCATCACTGAATTCGACGCCGATCGGAAGGACAACTCGCACCGTCACCCGAGGTTCCTGCCGAACGGCCGGCACTTCCTCTACATGGCCCGCTCGGCGTCGGGCTCTTCCGAAGGCCACGCCGTCATGATCGGTTCGCTCGACGGGTCGCAGGACCGTGTTCTCTTCAGAGCTCCGGCCGCGGTCGAGTACGCGTCGGGCCACATCCTCTTCGTCCGCGAAAGGACGCTGATGGCGCGACCGTTCGATGCCGGGAAGCTCGAGTTCACAGGTGACGCCTTTCCGATCTCCGAGGCCGTGACATTGCTCGCTCCCGGCACGGTGGTCGGCGTTTTTTCGGCCTCACAGAACGGTGTGCTGGCGTATCAAGCAGGGGAAGGTCAGGACGGCAGCTTCCGGCTGGTGTGGCGGGACCGAGAGGGCAAGGAGCTTGGCACGATCGGCGAGCCCGGCAGCTACGACGAGGTGCACGTCATACCCGGTGGCGAGCTGGCGACTGTGACCCTGGAGGAAAATTCGGCCGGCACCGGTGATGTTTGGGTCATCGATTTGCGCCGCAACCTGTTCACCAGGTTCACCTTCGATCCGGGCTACGAATCGGGAGTGACGCCCTCCCCCGACGGAGAGACACTGTTTTTCACCGCCGAGAGAAACGGGGTCTACACTTTGCTGAAGAAGGAGATCGGCGGTTCGGGTGAGGGCGAGGTTATCCTCGAATCGACCACCGAGATGTACCCGAGCTCGGTTTCGCCGGACGGCGAGAACCTGGCCTTCTTCAAGGGCGGCGATGACTCGAGCTGGGATATCTGGATACTGCCGCTGTCCGGCGAGACGGAGGCCTCTCCGTTCATCGAAACCGAGTTCGGCGAAGCCTTCGCGATGTTTTCTCCGGACGGGCGCTGGCTCGCCTATATGTCCAACGAGTCCGGAAGCCCCGAGATCTACGTCACGGCATTTCCGAAACCTGGGAGAAAGTGGCAGATCTCCACCAGCGGCGGGCAGTCACCGCGCTGGACAGAGAACGGATCCGAGATCGTCTACCACGCCTCTGACGGGACACTCATCGCGGTTCGGATCGAGCCGCGCGGCGGTGGGCTGCTGATCGGAGAGGCCTCACCGCTCTTCAACACCGGGCTGCAGCCCTCCGGGCAGCCACTTTGGGCCCTGTCGCCGGACGGCGAACGAGTGCTCGCGATGGAGACGGTTTCGGATCACGACGCTCCAAACCTCTCGGTGGTGGTGAACTGGCCCGATGCAGGGGGCAGATCGTGATCGGCACGACCCTCGCCCACTACCGCGTTACAGCTGCCCTCGGCGCCGGCGGGATGGGAGAGGTGTGGCGAGCCGAGGACACCAGGCTCGGGCGAGAGGTAGCGCTCAAGGTGCTGCCGGAGGAATTCGCCAAGGACCCGGAGAGGATGGCGCGCTTCGAGCGCGAGGCCAAGGTGCTGGCGAGCCTGAATCACCCGAACATCGCGCATTTGTATGGGCTGGAGACGGCTGTCCCTTCAGGCACGGACGCGGACTCGGACGCGGGAGCGGAGCGGAACTCAAAACTCAAAACTCAAAACTCAAAACTGCTCGCGAATGCGGGCCCGACGACCTTCCTTGCCATGGAGCTTGTGGAGGGCGAGGATCTCTCGGAGCGCATCAAGCGTGGGCCGATCCCCGTCGACGAGGCGATCCCTATCGCGCTTCAGATCGCTGACGCGTTGGAGGCCGCCCATGAGCAGGGCATCGTTCACCGCGATCTGAAACCCGCCAACATCAAGCTCACCGAGGACGGCGTGGTCAAGGTCCTCGACTTTGGGCTTGCCAAGGCGTGGGAGACGGAGACCGGTGACTCGAGCCTGTCGCTCTCACCGACCGTCACCCATGCGACCGCGGCTGGGGTGGTCCTCGGCGCCGCGGCCGACATGTCGCCCGAGCAGGCGCGGGGCAAGAAGGTCGACCGCCGGGCCGACATCTGGTCCTTCGGTGTCGTGCTGTGGGAGATGCTCACCGGGAACAAGCTCTTTGAGGGTGAAACGGTGTCGGATGTGTTGGCATCGGTGCTGAAGGAGACACCGGACCTCGACGCGCTGCCGGGGGACACGCCACCGGCGCTTCGCCGACTGCTGGCTCGGTGTCTTGAAAAGGAACCCAAGGCCAGACTGCAGTGGATCGGTGACGCTCGCCTGGATCTGGTTGAGGCGCTCGACCCGTCGCCCGAACTGAGCGGCCCGCCGGATACCGCGACTGCATCCAGAAGACGCGGCATCGAATGGCTGGGCTGGCTGGCCGCTGCGGCAGCCCTCGGGGTGGCGGCCTTGCTCTGGCTGCTGCCTGATGCGCCACCCGATTTTGCATTGACTCGATTCACACTGAGTCTCGGCGGCGATCATTCTCTGTCGTTCATCGACCAGCCGATCCTTGCGTTCTCTCCCGATGGCCGAACGCTGGCCATGACGGCGACCGACCGAGAGGTGGCCCGCGACGTGATCATCCTTCGTCACCTCGACCACGACCTGGTGGTTCAGATTGACGGTACCGAAGGCGCCGGAGAGATGTTCTTTTCACCGGACGGCGGTTCGGTAGGTTTTTTTGCTGACGGCAAGCTGAAACGGGCGTCGATTCTCGGCGGCTCGGTGGTGACCGTTGCCGACGCCCCGAACCCGCGTGGCGGTGTCTGGCTGCCCGACGGCACGATTCTCTTCTCACCGGAGTACGCCAGCGGTCTGTGGCGAGTCGCCGACACGGGAGGCGCGGCCGAGGTCGTGCTCGAGGTCGACGCGGAGCGCGGTGAGCGAAGCTTCCGCTTCCCCCACGCCACCCCTGACGGCGAGATCGTTCTCTTCACCGTCGGCACCACAGACAGCCCGAACAACTACGACGGGGCGGTCATCGATGCCTATTCGCTCGAAACCGGCGCCCGCCGGACGGTGATCGAGCACGCCAACATGGCCCGGTTTGCGAGTCGCGACCGTATCGTATTCGCCCGTTCGGGTGATCTGTACGCCATCGACTTCGATCCCGATCGCATTGAAACAGTGGGCGAGCCGGTGCCGGTCATCGAGGACGTCGGTGGCGATCCCTCGAGCGGCGCCGGATACTTCTCCATCGCCGACAACGGCAATATCGCCTGGTTGGGCGGCGCGGT
>PVMK01139741.1_pt1 | contig 13258 bp, 12 predicted proteins | sample 1853481 | NCBI WGS metagenome assembly PVMK01 (sample SAMN08533507, study PRJNA380276) | Marine sediment metagenome, whole genome shotgun sequencing project.
AGCAGGTTTGTGGCTGCGATTCTGGCAATTCTCGTTCCGGGCGGAGGCTATTTTTATGTCCGCCAATTTCTAATCGGGGCTCTTGATGCGGTGCTGGAAATATTTCTGCTTATTTACAGCGTTTTTCTCATCAGGGATTTTTATAACCAGGTACCCGTCAGCATGATTTATCTGGGGGTCATTCCCCTTTTGTTTCTATATATTAAAATCACTGCCATCATCCATTCAAATCATTTCATAGCCGAGTTTATCCCGACCCAAAAAAACATAAAACCCCGCAAATAGCGACCATTCGGATAACGAAAGCGAACTTTATTGCTACTACTAATCTTTTTTCATCTTTTGCCACTGCATTTCTTGGAAGTTCCCAATAGAAAAAACTCACTAAAGTGAATCGTTTCGTGAAAATATCCCTAAAATTATTCACTATAGTGGTTTAAGCTTGACATTTCTTTATATTAAATATAAATAATAAACCACTATAGTGAATAGAATCTATTGAAAAACTCCATTTCGGACCACTAAAGTGAACCATGGATTGTCACGTTCAAATATTTCTGGATAACTGTTGGAAGACAGCCGCGGTTTTCGAGCCTGATCCCCAGGCACTAGACAAAGGCGTTGCCGGAGGCGGTCGGTTGCAATACGATATCGATTATGCGGTCACCTACCTGGGAAACAGGGCTGCAGAACTTATGCCCGGGCTTAGCGTCGGCTTTGAACTGTTCCGTTTTGGACAATGGCCTCCATTCCTTGTCGATCTGCTGCCGGGGGGTGCCGGACGGCGAGCCTGGCTCAGGCGAATGCAGGCTGAAAGGGACGGCCCGCAGATGGATTGGCACCTGCTCACCAAGGGAGCCGGGGCGCCACCGGGCAATCTGCGGATCGCTGAGGCCGTCCTTAATCCCCCCCCTGACCATTTTAAAATCGGGTTTCCCCGCGGGGATATTATCGAGCAGCGGGAACGTTTTCTGGACTACGCCGAAGAACGCGGCGCTCATGTGGCAGGAGCTTCCAGTGTGCAGGGGGAAGCACCGAAATATCTGCTGGCAGAGGATCATGCCGGGATGTTTCACGCCGAGGGAGCGCTACCCGACGAAAAGGCCAAAAAATTCTGGCTGATTAAGTTCCCGCGTGGCCGTCGCACAGACGAACGTAATCAGCAGGTCCTGCGTAATGAAGCACCCTACCTGGAAGTTGCCAGAAAGTTTGGTATTCGTACGGGAGAGCCCCTGGTTTACGAACACGACGTGCTGTTTGTGCCGCGTTTTGATCGCAAGGTTTCAGGTGGTCGTGTTGAACGATTGGGGATGCACAGTCTGTATGCCGTGGCGAATATAGCGGAATTCGGTGCGGCGGTTCGTCATGATATCTATTGCCGTGCTCTGGCGAAAGTCGTCGTCGATCCCGCCCGGGAATTACGAGAGTATATACGGCGCGACATCCTGAATTTGGCCCTGCGCAATACCGACAACCACGGGCGTAATACGGCCGTTCTGAGAACAAACGGTCAGGTCAGACTGTCGCCTCTTTTTGACTTTGCCCCCATGTTCCTGGACCCTGAAGGTATCGGCCGTGTCAGCCGATGGGAAGATGAACAGCCTGGAAACCAGCCTGAATGGGCGGCTATTTGTGAAAAGTTCAAAAACATCGTGAACCCCAATGAGACCAGGACCTGGCTTGCCGGCCTGGGTGAAGATGTCAAACGACTGCCCGGAACCATGCAGGATTGCCATGTCGATGATGTCATCATTCAAAGACTCGCGGGCTGGATCGATGAAGTCGCCGCAGGTCTTTTCGAAACTCAGCCGAGAACGTGGGCCTAGGAGAACTTTATGAAACGACCCCCTGCCGAAGAAATGGCCCGGATGAAAGAAGCGCTTTATCGAAGCCTCGCCCAGGGTGAGATAGGTATTCGGGAAGCGACTCGTCGGATGCGCAAAATCCTGGGCATGAATCAGAAGGATTATGCCCAAAAAGTTGCCGACATCTCACCCCGCATACTTTCCGAGTTCGAGAACGGTTCGGGCAATCCGACCCTGGCCACACTGGAGAAAATCGCCTCACCGTTCGGACTGAAAATCACCTTCCTGCCTCCGGAGTCATGGCGGTTGCATACGCAAAAGGAATAGGGTTGGAGAGATTATTATGACCGCCACGGTAATTCTATTATCCTCAACCCCATCCTGGTTTCCTACGCGCCCAAAGATTTATCAGCTTTAGGATGGCGGATAAAACGTATTTTTGAGAAGTCTTTTATTTGTTCCTCAGAAATTAATATGTTCGGAGAATGCCTTAATACGATTAGTTTTTTCCAATTGCCCCAGGATTTCCACGCTTTTTGGGCCGATCAATTATTTTGGATTAACTGATGAAATATGAAAAAAATGTGAATTGGGGATTAATAGCCGAATGACACAAATTCCCAGATATTTGTATAGCAATAGCTAATCTTAAACTCCGGTTCCAGATGAATATGACAGCCGCTGATTGAGAGCTGAAGATGTCGATGCGTTGGAAACATCACCTAGTCTCGATCCCCTCTAATCGGGTCATTCCTTTGGTCAGACCGATGTCGTGATATTTACATATTTTTATGATATCCGCTTGGCGATGGTTTCGGTCAGCAGGCATAATATTTCATACATGAGGGTTGCCCCCACCAAGGCCGTGTTTCCTGAGGGGTCAAAGGGTGGGGACACTTCCACTACATCGCCGCCGATAAAATTAAGTCCACGCAAACCGCGTAACAGCGAAAGGGCTTCGCGTGTGGTCAAGCCGCCGATCTCAGGAGTACCGGTTCCGGGCGTATAAGCCGGGTCGATACCGTCAACATCAAAGGAAATATAGGTTGGCCCATTTCCTACCACGCGTCGTGCTTCGGCAATCACCCCATCAATACCCGACCTGTCCACTTCATCCATAAAGATCACCCGCATTCCTTTTTCAAGGGAATAATCCCACCCTTCTGTATTGCCCATAGCGCCGCGGATTCCTATTTGCACCGTTCTCCTGGGATCAAGGTAACCGTCTTCAACGGACCTGCGAAACGGGGCGCCGTGTTGAACGTTGGAACCCAGAAGCGTATCCCATGTATCGGTGTGAGCGTCGATATGTACCAAACCAACCGGTTCATCGGCAGCGATAGCCTTCAAAATAGGGTAGGTAATCGAGTGGTCGCCGCCTGCAGACAGAGGGACAACGCCAACAGCATGAAAGTGTCGAAAGAATGATTCAATATCTTGAATGGCTTCTTCAAGGTGATAGACATTTTTAAAGCGCACATCGCCAACGTCTGCCACTCGGCACAGCTCGTAAGGATTGATGCGCGTAACCGGATGAATGGCGCGTGTTATGGTGGACATATTACGGATTTCGCGGGGCCCGTGACGGGCGCCTGGGCGGTTCGTAACTCCAAGATCGAACGGAACGCCGACCAGAGCAATGTCTAATTCGGAGAGATCCGAAGCCAGTGGCGTCCGCATGAATGTGGGAATTTCGCTATAATGGGTAGCTTTCTTGGGGTCGTATGTGGCGCCCGTAACCGGTGATTTGCGTCGATAATGATCACTCATTTTCTGCCTCCTTGTATTGTCCATTCACAGCCTCGGTAAGTCTGAAGGATCATTAAATAGTTTTTTGCTTCCAAAATGCAAACCCTGCATAGGATTTGTTCAAATTATTTGTTGGATTTGGGAAAAAATCGGCTGGGGTCAAGATTTACCTATTTTTTCTGAGATATCACACCGATACCCTGGCAATAGGTCCGACCAATGCTCTCCCAGAAGTCAATACCGTCTGAGTGGCTGAAAACTTACATTATTTTCCGTCGCGATAGAACCGGATGGTCGCATTTTCAAGGGTCGCTAGACCTTCTTGGATCGCACCATCAATTATGGGCATAAATTGTTCTATTTTTTCAAAAGTGTCGACAATTTCGATAACAATGGGAAGATCCGACGAAAGCCTTAGGACTTTAGCGGTATGGACCCGGCTGTGGGCGCCAAAACCCTCCAACCCTCGAAACACGGTGGCTCCGGCCAGCCCGGATTCCCGTGCCCTTCGTACAATCCATTCATATAATGGCTGCCTTTGGTACTTGTCGTTTTCTCCGATAAAGATCCGGAGTAACAGACCCTCTTCTTGTAACATCACCGCTTACCTCAAATATAGTGGGTCATATTATAGCCGTGCCAGACGCCCGACAATCCTAATGATGACATGAATTAAAAAATTTGCCAAGGCCTGCAAAAATTCACCATCTCGCATTCAGGCGATGTCAAAATAATTGTTTTTCCATAAAGTGAGCAAATATTTCGCATTTTTTTTCACAACCGCGCAAATATTTCGCAACGGTATGGCTAAAAATGAAAACACTATTTTCTAATCCATATTATCCATATGACCTGCAAAAAAAAATAAAAATCTCCCTCAACCCCGACCAATTACCATCCTTGAGCTGTGTAAAGCCCATCACCGAGCAAAGAACTGCTAATAAAATTTTATTTGGCATATTGTTTGCTAATCGTTTACCAAGGCTAAGCTGTGGGCAATTATTTATTCATGATCTGGTCAAGTAAAAACGGACACCCAGTTAAGCGCCTTTAGCCAAAGTAAAATTACTCTCAAAAATATTTGGGTTTTTGTATCCCAAAGGGAGTGCAAAAAAGACAAGCTTGAGCTACGGTTTTTTAAATACAAAAAAAAGCTTGACAACTTGGTTTTTTATATATATTGGCTAGGGAAAATTGATTTTAGCCAAGGCTACCCTGCGGAAGGGATTGCAAGGCCTACGAGAATCCGCATTGAAAAACGGCCATGCCGCCTGAAGACTCGCGGCTCTACTTTTCACATATAAAGTGAGCCGGACTACATATGGCATCTTGGCTTTTTTGTGTTGTTCTATATGAGCCAAGTTGCCGGGAGTATGGCATCTTGGCTTTTTTTGTGTTGTTCTATGTGAGCCAAGTTGCCGGGAGAAGGCATCTTGGCTTTTTTTACATCGTTGGAAATCCAACTATAGGTGCTAAAAAAAACCTATCCCTTCTATGACTCGTTGATTTTCAGAATTGCGTTTAGTAACTGGTTGTAAATGGCGTGCTTACTTGCTGGTTAGATCTTCTTCTGAGCTTTGGTAAGTGTTTTCTTGGCCTGAACATAAGAAGGTTTTTCAATGGATGCAACATGCCGGTAATGCAAAGTTCCGATACCATAATCCTATACTACATCGTGTTGCCGGTTCACTAAAGCAGCAAAGGTCATGCCTGTGATAATACGGTAAGACCGGGGAAAGGGGGTGAGCATAAGACGTCGTGGTAGGGCAGATTTTTTTTCGGACCTTATATTTTTTAAGAAAAAAGATGTCCGTGAATTCGCCCTGTAAATTCAAACTGACTATTAACAGATTAGAAAAGGAGTCAAGCAAAATGACAATTTACAAAAAGATGATCGACGAAGCGGTAGGAGCAACCAAGGCAGTCTTCTCTGTTATAAAGGAGAAAAGAGGAGGGGCCTTCAAATTAACCGATTGCAAACCATATGTGGACGCCGTCAACACAATGAAAGCGGCCGATGGGCAATCCAAAGAGGTCATTGATCTTCATGTTCAATCGGTGAATGCACACTATGATATTCTGGTAGGCCTGACCGATACAATTCGTCCCGAAGATGACCCCTTTGTCGAACATTACCAGACGCCGCCAATTCTGGAAATGCTTTACGAAGAGGATGCGGCCTTCAAAGCGTCCATGTGGAAATTCATTGACGCCATAGCCGAGAACACAGCCCTTATAGGAAGAGAATCCGTAAGGCGATATGGCGGGATGTATGGACTGACCTGCGTGGTGGACTTTGCATATTCCTGCGGCTCAGTGCCCAACGTTGTTAACCAAATCCTTGCAAAACTTGATATACCGCTGGACCACAAGCGTACTATCATTTCCTCGAAGTCATGGGGCATGAATACTTCCTACGGATTGTGCGGAGCCTTCCGCGCAGCGCTGGAGTCAGGAAAATCCGTGGCCGAGGCAGAAACGGCCGAGATCGAACAATTCCAGTCTATCTATCGCGAACCGGTCGAATCACAGGCCAAGCTTATGGATACTCACAATTTAGGTGGCCATGGGCCTCACAGTTCTTTTGACACGCGCGCATACATGAGCCAGTACAAAGAGAGAATGAAGCCCTTTGTGATGGCCGCCCTGGAGGCGGACGTACATCCTGCAAACATCGTAACGGTACCGGCCTACTGCGTGGGGGATGTGGGACATCACATCGCCCAGTCGGCATTCAATATGTTCAAAGATGACATGGTCTTCGGCATTTATGAGGCCGTGATGGGTACTTTTGAAAATACTTTGAACAGGGGTTTAAAGCAGGATGCCTACAAAAGCGGCTACGATGTTCTGTCGGTGGCAACCGGAGCACCGGCCTGCGCCACGGCCTATATTCTGTGGCAGGACAGTTTTACCGTCCCCATGATTATCGATCTTTTGAGCAAGCGCTTTTACAACTATGCGGCCATGAACCCCAAACGTGGCGAAGCCGATGATCTGCACAACGCCGACTTTATCGACATCCTCGCCCGTGGGGAGAGTATTCTTGACATCAAACCGATTGGCAAAGGTGCGAAAATCAAAGGAATCGAAGTAGACCTCAGCCCGATTGACAACCACGAGGTCATCATGAATCCGCAACGCTACACATACCCGGCATGCGCAATATCACAGCGCTTTGCAGCTTTGATGAGCATGTCCGACTTCCCGTGCTATCTGACGCCTGAGTGTACCACCGCCACGCTGATGACGAACATCATCGCCCTTAATCCAAAGGACCCGGGTTCTCCGCTCAGAGCTTGTAAGGATTGTGCGGTCACCACCCTGATTAAGCGGAACGTGCCTTATGTTAAGGGGATCGGTGCCGGCAAGAAGGGTTACTGCCAGTTTGACGTGGCGATCTAAACTTCGGACCGCAAAACTGCATTCGGAATCTGGGGTACGCCCCAGATTCCGCCTTACACGACACGAACACTAAAAAAATAAGGAGCGAAAACAATGGATAAAGAGCCGACATCTATGCAAAAGTATCTCGCGGAAATGTTAGGTACATTCATATTGGTCTGGATCGGCCCGGGCGCCGGTGTTGTGGCCGGCATTGTGGGCGTGAAAGGCCTGTCAGACGTATTGGCCATTGCACTGGCTTTCGGCATCGCCGTGGCTATCGCCATACACGTGGTGGGTAAAATTTCCGGCTGTCATATCAACCCGGCGGTGACAATCGCTTTGGCAGCTCGGGGACGCTTCCCCTGGAAAGATGTAGCCCCCTACATCGCTTTTCAGTGTGCCGGTGCTGTCATCGCATCGTTGCTGTTTGTAGCCTGTTTGGGGACCCAGGCCTCCGCCACCTACGGGTTGGGGGCAACCATCTTGAATAGCGAAGCCGGAGTGACCATACCCATGGGGATGGTTGGTGAATTTATCGGCACTTTCTTGCTGGTCATCACCATTTTTGGCGTGGCCGTGGACGGCCGTGCCCCGGCCGGCTGGGCCGGTTGGATAATCGGTATGGCAGTGGCGGGTATTATCATCACCCTGGGACCCTTGACCGGATCTTCCATAAATCCGGCCCGCACCTTCGGACCCTACATCGGCAATCTGTTTTTCGGAGGCCCGCACCCCTGGGACCAGTTCATCCTGGTCTATACTGTCGCGCCGATTCTTGGGGGAGTGGTCGCAGCATTTCTATATGACTATCTTGCCAAGCCTGATAGGGGTGAGGATTAGGTCGCAGCCGGAAGCATGCTGCAAAGGATTACCATCGGTTGGGGCCGGAGCCTTTGTTTTGCCATATTTTTTGTGAAGCTATAAGTTGCCGGTCACTTCCGGATGATAATCTGCCTTGCAGAATTGGCACCCGAACTCATCCTAGATTTTAAAGTAAGAGGAGGAATTGTTATGCAATGTTATGTGTGTGCACAAAGCAAAGTCGAGACCGAAGCCATTGCTGTCTGTATTGTGTGTGGCATGGCGGTCTGCCAAGACCATCTGGTCAGGGCTGATATCGATATGTGGGAAGGGGGTTATCCCATCCCTCCTGCCAAGTTGAAGAAAAAACTCCCAAGAATCCTGTGCAAGGAATGCTATGATGCGCTTATTACTCAAAAAGCATAATTAAGTAAGCATCAAGCAGCAAAGCAAGACACATTCGGTTCACTTGATGGGTCTTATACGGTGCTTACCGCGCCGCATAAGACCCATTCTGCTCCAATCGAGAACGGGGGAACCATGGTAAACGAAAAAAAATCAACCGACCGGGCACCCGGTTCAGCCATAAAGATACCCAGGCCATACAAACTGGCTTGGGGTATAACCGGTGCCGGAGATCTGATGACCGAGATCTTCGAAGCCATGAAGGATTTAAAAAAAAACGGCAACTTTAAGATAACTGCTATTTTATCAAAAGCGGCGGTTAAAGTGGTCAAGGCATATCGTTTGTGGAACACATTGCCAACCATTGCGGATAAAATTCTGGTCGAAAAAGATGCCAACACACCGTTCATAGTTGGCGCCCTGCAAACACGAAAATTTGATGCACTGCTGGTTGCACCGATGACAGGCAACAGTGTTGCAAAAATAGCCCATGGAATTGCAGATACCTTAATCACCAATGCCGTGGCAATGACAACCAGAACCAAAACGCAAGTATTCATTCTTCCTGTGGAAAAAGAAGGAAATGAGGTCAATACAACGCTGCCCGATGGCAGCAAGTTAGAATTGTTTACCCGTGATCTGGACGCTCAAAACACTGCCAAGCTTCGAAAAATAAAAGGCCTCTCGGTGTTGGATGCACCGGAAGACATAAAAAAGTTCATCGTGAGTCGGTAAAGGTGCCTGTGCAAAAAAGATTCGAGAATGAGTTGAGATTGCGGAACGTAACGTTCAAGAGGACCAACAGCTCACAATATCAAAAAATTACCAGGAGGCAAACTCCATGAAGGTTCGCATTGGGGCGTCAAGTCGTCTGCATCTTGGTTTTATGGATTTAAACGGCAGTTTGGGTAGACTCTATGGAAGTATCGGGGTGGCACTATCAAAACCCAGAACCGAGGTCGCGGTAAAGACTAGCAGTCATCTTAGCATCCAAAACGTATCCGAAGACAGGAAGCGGAAGGTATTCAATTTTGTTAAGGCCTTTTCAAAATATCACGAAATTGACCCGAATGTGACAATCCGGGTGAACAAAAGTATTCCTGAACACAAAGGATTGGGATCGGGCACTCAACTGGCTCTGAGCATATCTACCGCCCTGGCACACATTTACGATATTAAGACCGACACGCATGATCTTTCAGTAATTACGGGTAGGGGAATGAGATCCAGTATCGGCATGTACAGTTTTGAACATGGCGGCTTAATCGTTGATTCGGGGAAAATGAGACTAAAAGACGGCAGTTTCGATGCCAGACCGCCCAAAGCTGTTGTTAGGTACGATTTCCCCGATGAATGGAAGTTTGTAATCGTTGTTCCTGAAGAGAAACATGGGCTCTCCGGAGAACAAGAGAAAAAAGCCATCGGGTTTGTCGATCCTTCAAAAAAAATATCCGAGGAAATATGCCGCTTGGTAATGATGAAATTTCTGCCGTCGCTCATTGAAAAGAACATAGAAGATTTCGGCAGCGCCTTATCGGAGATCGACCGCAGGACAGGCCTGTTTTTTGTGCCGGTTCAGGGGGGGATTTACAGTGAAAAATTGTCCCATAAAATAATCGATCATTTACTTGTTTCAGGTGCTTACGGCGCGGGACAAAGTTCTTGGGGACCGGCCGTATACGGCCTGACCTTAAAATCGGAATCGGATGAAGTGGCGAATTGCATGACGGAGTTTCTGGAGAGAAATAAAATCAGAGGGAACGTCTTTATTTCCTCCGGCCATAACACAGGGGCGGAAGTGGAAATATTGCAGTCTTAAAAATTAGCTGGATGATATGAACCCTGAATTCTGAGGAGATAAAGTCCAATGAAAAAAATATTGATCCAACTGGATAGCGACAAGTCCGCCAGCGTTTTTGACGCTATCACGGCCTATGATGCCGGAACGGACCATGTACTTCAATATAGTGAAGTAACCGCCGACGACGTCCGCGACCTTGTGTACGGTGCGATGTTTACGCGAGGCGGAGACAATCTTAGAAACTCGGCCGTTTTTATCGGCGGTTCCGATGTCTCCCGTGGCGAAGAGATGATGAAAGCGGCAGTGGGATCTTTTTTCGGCCCGGTACGCGTATCCGTCATGCTGGACGCCAACGGTTGCAACACAACCGCCGCGGCGGCGGTGAGAAAAATCGCATCCATTGGTGAAATCAAGGGGCAAAAGGCGGTTGTACTAGCTGGAACCGGTCCGGTTGGCATGCGAGCGGCGGGGATGTTGGCTTTAGAAGGCGCTGAGGTGACACTTACATCTCGCTCCCGGAAAGGGGCTGAAAAAGCTTGTGCTTTGGTCAAAGACCATTTCGGTGTCACGATCAGCCCTGCAGAAGTTGGAAACTTCGAGGACCCTAAAATTCTTAATGATTCCTATGCGATCCTTTGCGCAGGAGCTGCTGGGATTATGATGCTACCCGAGTCCGTTTGGGTCGAGCATCCCACGCTTCGCGTCCTGGCAGATGTTAATGCTGTGCCGCCTCTGGGTATCGAAAAAACAAAACCCCACTGGGACGGGAAAGAAAAGGACGGGAAAGTTATTTTTGGCGCTTTGGGCATCGGCGGTTTAAAAATGAAAATCCATCGGGGTTGTCTGTCTCGTCTGTTTAAACAAAACGATCTGGTACTTGATGCCGAAGAAATATACGAGATTGCAAAGACAATGGATAACAAATGATCCCTTTGATCCTCGGGCTGAGCACCCGTGCCCTAGCCGAATCAGCGGTTTGCGGCGGCAATAGGGTTTTCACTCTCGATTACTTCGGCGACCGGGATCAGAGGGCTCTGGTGAAAAACCATTCCCTTGCCAGGGACTATCGACTCCCGTTTAGCGCCGAAAGTCTGCTCAAGGCCAGTAGCGACCTGGAATTCGATGCGGTGCTTTATACATCCAATCTGGAAAACCACCCTAAAGTGGTGGGGGGGCTCGCTGATCGTGCAGACGTGTTAGGCAACGGAGCCGGGGTTCTTCGCCGAGTTCGTGATTGGGCCGTGCTAAGAGAATTTTGCCGTCAACGATCGATTCCACACCCGCCGACATTGTTACCCGGAGAGGAGAAACTGGCGAATTCGGAATTCAACTGGCTTCTCAAACCCGCCGGCGGAGGGGGAGGATCCGGCATACGGCCCTGGGACGGACGGCGGTTGAGTCGCAACTTTTTCCTGCAGGCTTGCGTGGACGGTTTGCCCGCTTCGGCAGCCTTTGTGGCTGATGGAAAAAAAGGGGTTGTCATCGGCTTAACCCGTCAGCTTATCGGGCAACATGAATTCGGCGCTACCGGTTATTGCTGGTGCGGCAACATTCTGCCACTACCCCTGGAATACGACAAAAGCCGAAGCGTTCTTAATAAGGTGGCAAAGATGGTTAACCTTTTAATCCGGCGTTTCGGATTAAAAGGCGTGGGTGGGATCGATATTATCATATCCGATGGGCCTGACGGTCGGCCACGCCCTTTTCTGGTGGAGATTAATCCACGTTATACAGCCTCGATGGAATTAATCGAGTGGGGTTACGGACTCAATATCTATTCCTTACACATGGATGCCGTTAACGGATACCTGCCGGAATTTTCTCTGACCGGACACCTGGATGGACCTTTTTTCGGAAAAGCAATCGTGTTTGCCCGCCACTCTCTCATAATCCCTGATACCGGAGGATGGTCGGAGCGGGGTTGGAGAGATATCCCTTTTGCGGGTGATGAGATCAAAAAAGGCCGACCTGTCTGTACGGTATTTGCCGGAGGCAATACGCACAATGAATGTTTGACGAATCTGCTCATAAACGATGCGAACGTAAGACGGGAAATCGGGGACACAAAAAGAGGAATGTGAATGGAAGATTTTTTTACTTTAATCACGGGGCGCACCAAGGGCCAGGCCCATGGCCTGCACATAGGTGCCGGTTCGCCGGCCCACTTAGAAGCCACGTCATTTATCGAAATCTGCCCGAAGGACATGACCCGTTTGGGGATAAAAGATGGACAGATTGTCCGCCTTCGTTCAGATACAGGACGGGTGGAAGCGCCGGCCCGTACCGGAAGTCTTCCCGCCGGCCTTGTGTTCATTCCGATGGGGCCGACCGCAAATGCTCTTGTGGGAACAGATACCTTCGGCACCGGAATGCCTCTCTTTAAGGGCCAACGTGTAAAATTGGAACGGATATGAGCGCATTAATTGAAAACGTCACTTGCAAATTTTGCGGTTGCCTGTGTGACGATATTACAGTCGAGGTAGAGGGCGATCGTATCCTCAAGGCCAAAAAGGCCTGCCCCAATGGCCGAAGCATGTTTTTGAATTATGATCCCGCCTCTCGAAACCCCTTGGTTGATGGACAAATTGTGGAATGGGATGAGGCTGTCTCAGCGACGGTCGACATTCTGAACGAGGCGGACAGTCCCCTCATATATGGTCTGAGTTCAACCAGCACCGAGGCCCAACGGAAAGCGGTGGAACTGGCTGACCGACTGGGTGCGATCATCGATTCCACCTCCTCGGTATGCCATTTCCCCACAAGTTTGGCCGTTCAAACGGTGGGAGAGGCCACCTGCACATTGGGTGAGGTCAGGGATCGAGCTGATCTGTTGATCTTCTGGGGCTGCAATCCGCTGGTCTCGCATATCCGTCATTTCAGCCGTTACTCGGCGAACGCCAAGGGTCTGCTCACCCCCAACGGCCGAAAAGATAGAACCCTAGTGGTGGTCGATGTCCGTCCAACTCAGACCGCCAAGGCAGCCGATCGTTTTCTACAGATACAGCCCGGAACCGATTATGAAGTATTGACCTCGCTGCGGGTCCTGATTCAAGGCAAAAACATAGAACACGGCGTGGGCGGTCTATCTGCGGAACAGCTTCAGGAATTGGCCCATATGATGAAAACGTGCCGTTACGGGGTGGCCTTTTTCGGAATGGGCCTGACCATGACGCAGATAGACCGCCCACACCGTGTTCTATGTTTTTGCCTTGAATCAGAACCCGCAGCGAGGTCAATACTTCATAATCGGTTCCGGGCTGTATCTGTAGAAAACGATCGGCTGCCTTGGCGGTCTGAGTTGGACGGACAT
>PVMK01179432.1_pt1 | contig 13256 bp, 13 predicted proteins | sample 1853481 | NCBI WGS metagenome assembly PVMK01 (sample SAMN08533507, study PRJNA380276) | Marine sediment metagenome, whole genome shotgun sequencing project.
CTCTCGTTGGTTTTGGGGTTAGCATCCTTAGTTTCGTTGGGATTAGTGATTGCCCCCTTCATGTCGATGAATTTGGGAGCGCACGTCTGGGCGAATGCGATGGAATTCCCGGTCTTCACTTTAGCGGGATTTTTATTCCCGATCGCTTTGCTGCCCGCCTGGGTAACGCCCATCAGTTATTTACTGGCGCCTTATTGGGCAGCACGGGCGCTCCATGAAACCAGTAGCGGGGCAGTAGACATCAACAATGTGCTTTTTAGCTGGAGTATTTTAATTCTGCTCACATTGTTAAACTTACTCTTATCGCGCTTGCTTTTTAGAAAATTACTCATCAAAGCACGCGTCGATGCCACCCTGGGGCTGCAATAATGAAAAAGATAACCGCTTCGTCACCTTCATGGGGCGCGCATTTTTCCATATCATTGACGGCATGATCGCAGTGGTCTTTGGTTTTATCTGGGGTGTATTGCTGCTGGGTTTAGATTTATCGGGTGTCAATCTGCCTGGCTTGGCGCTGACTATTCTGGTTGCCACATGGGGTGTGAGTGGACTAGGGCTTTTGATGGGCAGTATTTCCCTGATGACGCTCAACATAATGTTCATCAACAACACAGTTTATTTTCTCTTATTGCTCTTTAGCGGTGCAAATATCGCCATTGCCAAACTTCCCGCCTGGATGCAAAACGTCAGCGCGTGGTTGCCGCTCAGCAGAGGTATCACAACCGCCCGAGAATTAGTTGCAGAAGCCAACATAGCGCAATTTTCCAATTTATTGATCGGTAAAAATCTGATTGGTGGGTTTTACGCTTTGGTCGGATTTAGCATGTTCGCCTGGTTTGAGGTGCAAGCAAAACGGCGTGGCAAGCTAGAAGCTTTCTAATGTTTCCCATCTACGTTATTTAGGGCTGCTGTGAGCGGGTATTATTTTTTTCCTTGAAAGTACAAAATCTTCTAAATTCTTTCTGAGGGGCATGTTGGAATATTGCCATTCTTAGATGGTTTTTACTGCAGTGGATCCTAGCAAGATAAATTAAAAAACCTCAGCCAATTTGCTGAGGTTTTTATAGGCTCCTCGGGTAAGATTCGAACTTACAACCTAGCAGTTAACAGCCGCCCGCTCTGCCATTGAGCTACCGAGGATCACGCTACGGGGGCATTATAAAACTAAGCCAAAGGCATGTCAAGAAGTATTACCAAGACTATCGCGCTCGTCCCCACAAGCGCCACATTGACGCTCTTTAGACAGTGACGTATAATTCCCGCTGCTGGGGATATGTCGGAATTGGCAGACGAGCGTGACTTAGGATCACGTGCCCCTAGGGCGTGTGGGTTCGACTCCCACTATCCCCACCAACTCCCACAAGGGCGTCAGTGATGACGCCCTTAATCATTTCTTATATATGTCTTATACAAAACTCGGCAGTCAGCGTGATATAATTCGGCGGTATATTAAGCACAAAATAAAGGAAAATAACCTTGAATATCGAAAAAAAACTCCTCGAAGACCATCAAATCCAATTAACTGTTGAGGTCGAAACCGATCCCTGGAGCAAATCTAAACATCAAGCGGCACGGCGTATTTCTAAGCGCGTAAAAATCTCCGGTTTCCGGCCCGGGAAGGCTCCCTATGCAGCCATAGTGCGTCATGTTGGAGAAGGTGCAATCGTTGAAAAGGCACTCGATTTGGTGATCGATGAGATTTACCCCAAACTTATCGAAGATGCCGATATTAAACCTTATGGTCCTGGTACGGTAAAAGAAATCCCCAACTTAGACCCACTCACGATAGAATTTGTAGTTCCTCTCCAGCCCGAAGTTGAGTTAGGTGACTACAAAGCCATCGAAATGACCTATGAAATTCCCGAAATAAGTGCTGATGACATTAATAAAGCTCTTGAGGAATTTCAGGAGAGAAACGCAATTTACGAATCGGTAGAGCGTGCGGCTGAAGATGGTGACACTGTTTACTTACGGGTTGGCGCAAAACGTCTGGGTGTTGAGGATGAAGAGCAAGCGGTAATTTTCGATCAACAATTTTCATCGGCGCATCTCGGTAAAGAAGAAAATGCTGCCGATCATCAATTTTTCCCTGGCTTCTCTGAGAATTTGATTGGCATGGCTGCTCAGGAAGAAAAAACCATCGCCCATACTTACCCAGACGATTATGAAGAGGAAGAATTACAAGGCGTCGAAGCCGAGTTTATTATTACTGTGACTAACATTCAAACACAGGAACTTCCTGACTTAAATGATGAGCTAGCAAAAACTGTCAGCGATTTCGACACGCTAGAAGAACTTCGCAGCGACATTGAGAACAAATTGGTAGAACAAGCAAATTCTGAATACGAGTCTTCCTACACCAACGATTTAATCGCGAAAATTGTTAGCGACAGTACAATAAAATATCCGCCGCAAGCAATGGAAAACGAGAAAAAAGATATTCTCAGCAATATGGAATACCAACTCTCGCGCCAAGGGCTGAGCAAAGATCTTTATCTGCAATTTCGCAGTATTAGCGAAGAAGACCTAAACGAAGAAATTAGTGACACGGCTAAAGATAATGTCCAGCGCTCCATAGTACTTTATGAAATTGCCCGCATTGAAGATATTCAAGCTGATGAAAAGGTTTTCTCCGAGACCACCAACCGCACTATTCAAAATGTAACTTCAGGCATGACACCCAAGCAAGTCAAAGATTTGCAAAAAGATGGCCGCATGGCTTCGCTGATTACCAATATCGCCGCAGATATGACGTTGCAAAAAACCATAGACTATCTGGTTGCGACGGCCAAAGGTGAGCCTTGGCCCAAGGTTGAAGATCAACCTAAAGAAGACGTTGAAGACCAATCTAAAGAAGAAACCACTCCCGAGGAAGCGATACAAACTGAGACTTCTGCTGAAATAATCCCGGATAAATCAACTGATCAAAGCGAGGACGCATGAACATACCTACACCGCAATCTTTAATCCCCATGGTGATTGAAACCACCAGCCGCGGCGAGAGAGCATATGATATTTATTCGCTGCTGCTTAAGAATCGCATCATCTTTATTGGCACGACAATCAATGATCAAGTTGCAAACACGCTTGTAGCACAATTACTCTTCCTAAATAAGGAAGATGCCGAAGCACCGATTCAAATATATATCAACTCGCCCGGCGGCGTGATTTATGCCGGATTGGCCATTTACGATACAATGCAAATGATTACCAACCCGATCAGCACGGTGGCTGTTGGTGTCACAGCATCTTTCGGCACTGTGCTGCTGACAGCAGGCTCAAAAGGACAGCGTTACGCACTGCCCAACGCTACCATCCATCTGCACCAACCTATTGGTGGCGCTCAAGGTCAGGCCACCGATATTGCAATCCAAGCCAAAGAAATATTGCGCTTGCGCGAACGTTTGAATGATATTTTGGCACACCATACGGGACAAAATCAAGAAAAAATTCAACTCGATACCGAGCGAGATATTTGGATGGATGCAATTCAGGCCAAAGAGTACGGATTGGTTGACGAAATTTTAGAAGTTCCTGAAAAAGCTCAGTAAGTAGCCATGGTCTTCACAAATATTCGAATCCGGACGGCACAAAGAGCTATCCGGATTTTTTCAGTTAGGAGTGAGTCCTGTGAAATCCTTCGATGCTCAGAAAATACGCGCCTTAATTATCGATATGGATGGCGTATTGTGGCGAGGCGAGAAACTGCTTGGTGATTTACCAGCGATTTTTGCTAAAATAGAACAGCTTAAATTAAGTGTGGTACTGGCATCTAACAACGCCACTCGCTCTCCACAACATTATTTAGAAAAACTACGCGGTTTAGGCATAACTCTTGAGTATCGTCAAATTATTAACGCGGCCCAATCCACTGCACAGTACCTTCTGCAGCTGCATCCACAGGGCGGTCCGGTATTTATCGTTGGGGAAGAAGGCCTGAAATCAACCCTCCAAGAGCTTGGTTTTCATCACTCCGATCATAATGTGCTTGCCGTTATTGCCAGCTTGGACCGCACGATTAATTACCAGAAACTTAAACAGGCTACACTCTTAATTCGTGCTGGTGCACCTTTTATAGGAACAAACCCTGATAAAAGTTTCCCCGCTCCGGAAGGTCTACTGCCCGGAGCAGGTGCAATCCTGGCAGCTATTGAGGCTGCAACCAATACAAAACCCATCCTGATGGGTAAGCCGCAGCCCGCCATGTATGAGGTCGCGTTCCACATATTAGGCACATCGCCTGAAGAAACTTTAATGGTAGGCGATCGCCTAGAAACCGATATTGCCGGGGCGCAAAATCTTGGCTGCCAAACAGCTTTGGTGCTCTCAGGCGTGACAGATGCCGCAATGGCCCAAGCCTGGCATCCGGCACCAGAAATTATTGCTGCAGATTTGTCCGAAGTATTAAAGCTATTAGAATAGAATTATAGTATTATCCATTAATGCGTATATGAAGAGCAAGGATTTTTACTGTGTTATCACCCACCAATGACGTGTTACACCAGTGCTAATGAGGTAGGGGTCAATAATCTTTACGATCTCCCTCAACCGAAGCTCACTGATTGCATCTTCACTGATATATTTGGCCATGTTGGAGTCAGCACAATGATTGAAAAACCATTTATATTCGACCTTGACCTGAATGCGCTGACCGATATACTCAAATCCTGGGGAGAACCGGGCTATCGTGCCAAGCAAATTTGGCACGGACTTTACCAAAATTTTTGGCAAAGTCCCGACGAATTTACCGTTCTGCCCCTAAAACTGCGCCAGAAACTATCCGAGCAAATATGCTTTAGCCATCTAGAGTCAATCACAACTCTACGATCTACCGACGGCGAAACCGAAAAAATCCTTTTCAAACTCCCTAACGGCCACAATCTTGAGACCGTGCGCATGCTCTATGATCGCCGCCGCACACTTTGCATTTCAACCCAATCGGGCTGCGCTATGGGCTGCACTTTTTGCGCAACAGGTCAAATGGGCTTTCAATATAATCTCAGCAGCGGCGAGATTGTGGAACAGGTGTTGTATTATGCCCGAAAATTAAGGCAGATCGATGAAAAAGTCACCAACATTGTCACCATGGGTATGGGAGAACCTTTTCACAATTATCATGCTACGTTGGATGCCATTCGACGTTTGAACCACCCCGACGGAATGAAACTGGGTGCACGTCGCTTTACTATTTCTACGGTTGGAATAGTGCCGGCAATTAAACGTTTCACCGATGAAGAATTGCAAGTTAATTTGGCCATATCCTTACACGCCGCAAACGATGAATTACGCTCATCAATGATGCCGATCAACAAAAAATACCCCATCGCCGATTTAATGGCTGCAACCCGCTCATACGCACACTCTACGAGACGGCGCGTTTCTTTTGAGTGGGCGTTAATCCATAACGTCAACGACACGCTCGAACAAGCGAACCTACTGGCTGAACTGCTCAAAGGCATGCTGGCACATGTCAATTTGATTCCGCTCAACCCTACGCTGGGTTTTGATGGTCAGGCTTCTACCGAAACCAACGCTCGGATGTTCCAAGCCGAATTAAAAAACCGCGGCATCTCTTGCACCATCCGCACGCGACGCGGCGTTGATATCCAGGCCGGGTGCGGGCAACTCGCCAGCCAGCCAAACTGAGGCATTGCACAAACATCCGTATTACAAAAAGATTTCAACCACTCACCAAACGTGATGAAATTTATTAAATCCATCCCAGTAAAATTTTAATATTTGGATCAACAAATCCACTTTTTCGCATAAAGTCCGACAACGAATTCGTGCTACAATGCAAACAACCACACACTGCACTGCTATCAGCCAGCATGAGCAAAGGAGTCGCGATGTCAGAACAGGTTATTCGTCTAGTCTATCCTTCTCACTTATTGGATGTCCCCATCATCAATCAACTTATCCGCCGGTATAATTTAACAGTCAACATTTTGCGCGCGCAAGTGGCGCCGAATGAAGGTTGGGTTGATATCCAACTTACCGGCAATTCTGCCGCCATTGAAGATGCCATAACCTGGCTCTCCGGACAAGGTATTGTCGTGCAGCATCTGGCATAAAATAATCTATTCATCACTACTGCAATGTCCCAGCTCTCCCAACTCACCCCTCTGGTCAAATTAATTCACAAGGCGCTTGAAGCCCAGCATTTGGAGCAAGCGGCGGCTATTTTCTTGCAATTACGCCCTGCTGACCGTGCCGATATTTTCGAGATGATGGATGACCAAGCCCAGGAACTGCTGCTTACACAGCTAGACGTCCCCAATATTGCCGATCTCTTTGACGAGCTCGAAGATCATGAGACAGCTGAAGCGGCCGCAAGTCTGACATTAGAACGTTTGGCTGAAGTGTTAGATGAAATGGACCCAGACGAGGCTGCTGATCTTTTGGGAGATCTTAGCCCTGAGCAAGCAGAGCAAGCGCTCATTGAAATGGATGAACCTGAAGATGTCATCCCACTGCTTCATTACCCTGATGAGACCGCTGGCGGGCGGATGACCACTGCCTACATCGGTCTGGAACCAGATGTTAGCGCCGAGCAAAGCATCCATCAACTTAGAGATGTAGGAGAAGATAATGATGTCCCATACTATCTTTTTGTCATCAATCCACAAGGACAATTAGAGGGGATCGTCGAATTGCGAGATTTGGTCATCGCAGCACCCAGCACCACTATTAGGGAGATCATGAATTCCGATGTTATCAGCATCACTGCACAAGCTGACCAGGAAGAAGCTGCTCGCATCATGGCACACTACGATTTGGCCGCATTGCCCGTTATTGACGATGCTGATGGGCATATGTTAGGCGTTATCACCCACGACGACATTCTCGATGTACTTGAGGATGAAGCCACAGAAGATATTTACCACCTGGCATCCGTTACCAACGCCGAGCTTGAACCTGAAAGTGCTGTTAGAGAACAACTCAAAGGCCGCTTACCTTGGCTCTTGCTCAACACTATGACCGCACTCTTTGCATCTTGGATAATTAGTAATTTTGGTGACCTTTTTCTTAAAGTCGCGGTGTTGGCTTTTTTCCAATCGGTTGTTGCTGGTCAAGGTGGCAATGCGGCCAGTCAAAATGTAGCCATGATTGTGCGCTCTTTAGCCTTGGGAAAAATCGAATCCAAACGACTGGGAATCATATTAATTCGCCAAATATGGATAGGATTTTTACAAGGCAGTATTCTGGGTATCATCGTGGGAACAGGAGTCGCACTTTGGCAGCAAAATCCGTATCTGGGGTTAGTGCTCGGACTAGCCCTAGTCGGCAATCTGATCGTGGCCGGTGTCGTCGGAACGCTGGCGCCTATGATGCTATACTTTATTGGACAAGACCCAGCACTAGCTTCTTCGGTGTTAGTCACAGCAGCTACCGATAGCCTCGGGTTCTTAATCTTCCTTAGTTTGGCTAAGTTCTTTTTGCCTTATTTGTTACACTATATTTCCTGAGACAAAACTATGCCAGCAATAATTATCCTTAACCCCTATGCAAACCGATGGAAGGCCAAAGCTCAACAGCCCGAAGCTGAAGCTGCCCTCAAATCTGCCGGAATCGATTTCGAGCTTGTGTTAACCGAGTATCCAGGGCATGGTATTGACCTCGCAGCACAGGCCCTGCGCGATGGCTATGACCCCATCATCGCTGCTGGTGGAGACAGCACATTCAGTGAAGTTATCAACGGATTGATGGCGGGCGCGGGAGATACATCTATCAATGCTAACTTTGGCATCCTACCAATGGGCACAGCCAATGATCTGGCCGACAACTTAGGCATCCCCAATAACTTAGCAGAGGCCGCAAAAATCATTGCAGCAGAGCATACTCGTCGGTTAGATATATGTGAAGTTAATCAGCGCTATTTCGTCAACAATTCAGGTGTAGGGCTTGAAACAGCCGTCAGTGTGCAGCAAACCAAAATGACACGTGTGCATGGTATTTTGCGTTATCTCTTAGCGACTGTGATTACCATTTTTCGCAACCCGCAGTGGCAAATGGAAATCACTTGGGATGATGGACAGTACAGCGGCCCCGTGACATTGGTTTCGGTGGGCAACAATCCACGCACCGGAGGCATCTTCTATACAGTCCCCCATGCTACACCATTCGATGGTAAATTATCTTTCGTTTACGGACACGTGGCTACGCGTATCGCAACCTTGCTCCTGCTGCCCAAAATCATGAAATCGGGACAGGGCAATTATACAGAACACCCCAATGTGCATGAACACCATTGCACATGGCTAAAAATCAAGACGCAGCCAGAAACACCAGTCCATGCAGATGGCGAAGTCTTCCAAGTTGCGGCTAACGAAATTCATTATCGCGTTCACCCAGGCGGCGTCGCTATGTTGTTAGCAGCAAAATAACTAATTATCAAGCATAGTATAATTAAAAAGCCTGGCTCAACAGCAATTGAGCCAGGCTTTTTTTAACGAAACTTATCCAGTTCTATTTACCCGTAGCCCCAACTAATGTACAATTCAACCATGGAAGTTCAAATTGCCGTATCCAAAGTAAAAAAATATGCTACTTCAACCAGCGGTGACACCGTTGAAATCATAGAACGCCCAAATGGCGGTGTATCAATTGTCATGGCCGATGGTCAAAGTTCTGGGCGAGGCGCTAAGTGGGTTTCATCCTTTGTCGTCCGAAAGGTGATTTCAATGCTGGCCGATGGTGTCCGCGATGGCGCAGCTGCTCGTGCCGCCTCCGATGCTCTTTATACAGAGCGCGGAGGGAAGGTTTCTGCTACGCTAAATATTCTCTCAGCCGATCTAGTCACCAACACACTTGTCATTACCTGCAATAATCCCTCCCCTGTTTTGCTCGCGCGTGATGATAAGATCACCCAACTTGAAGAAGAAAGTATACCCATCGGAATCTATCGCAGCACCCGCCCAGTGATTAATGAAGTCAATCTAAACCCTGGGTTAACTGTAGTGGTTTACACAGACGGCATTACCCATGCAGGTTCACGCACGGGGCAATCGATGAATGCCGCAACTTGCTTAGAATCCCTTTTAGACAGCGAATCGCCCTCTCCACAGTTTATCGCCGATGCCCTCTTAAAGCATGCGCTAAAAATGGATAATGATCGCCCTGTTGATGATATCAGTGTGATTGCGCTGCGGGTGATATCGCAAGATGATGACGATCCTCTCAAGGTGCAGGCTCAAATTCGCCGCATGGCAGTATCACTACCCATTAGCACACAATAAATATAAATGCATTGTAATTGCCACGAAATTTAAATCAATCTGCTAGATCGAGAGAGTGTCCAAAATCATTTCTTTTGGCTTTTTTGGGTACTGGCATAGTCGGCGGAATGAAAATCAATATCTGGCTACCCTAGGTCGGGAATCGTGTAATAGCTTCATCGCTGCAATTTCCCAATAATTTGGGCCATATTTAATAGTGCATGCAAAGAAAAAAGTCCGCTATCAACCCAGAGCCTGCTCAATTTATACAGCAACACGAAACATCGTTATTTTTAACGAGCTAAACAAAATAATCACGCCATTACTAGACCAAAAAGACCAAATACGATCAGCAATCAACAAAAATATAAATTCTGATAAATAAATACTATGAGTACAAGCGCACTCATCATTGGAATTGTTGGAGTCTGTGGATCGGGAAAATCTACCCTAGCCACACAACTGGAGGCGCTTGGCTATCACACCCGGCATATCGCCCAAGAACACTCATTTACACCCGATATGTGGCAGCGCATCAGCAACTCTGATGTGCTTATTTTCTTAGAGGTCTCTTTCACCGAATCAAAACGGCGAAAAAACCTCAATTGGGAAGAAAAAGACTACCAACAGCAAATCCAGCGCATCAACCATGCCTATACGCATGCTGATTTACATATACATACAGATGATCTCTCCCCCAAAGAAATACTGGAAATTGTGCTAACTTTGTTAGATGAATATATCCTTAAAAAATAGCAGCAATAATGCTGAGGCGACCAAAAAGGGACCATAAGGAATCGCTGTGAATGCTTCGTAACGCCGCATTAGGGCCATACCTACAAGATAAAGAAAGCTGACCAATCCTGCTATTAAAATCCCCAGCACAAGACCTGCAACAATGCCCGGCCAGCCCAGAATCAAACCTATAACTCCTAATAAATTAACATCACCAAAACCAAGTGCAACCTCATCTAGTGCTTCTCCGCGGCGACGCGCTATCCAGCGCGCGAAGCTATCACCCAGCAAATATAGCGCGTACATTGTTCCAAAGCCGGCTGCCCCACCCAACAGAGTATCCAGTAAACCATGCTGCCAAATACCAAGCCCCAAACCCAACACTGCACCTGTCCAACTAACAGGATGCAAAATTAAGCGGTGTTCCAAATCTATGACTGTCACCACAGCAAAATACAACCACAGTATCCAGCCCCAAAAATAACCCATGTTGCCAACGCCTGATTCCCATAGCCACAAACTAATCGCGATCAGCGCAAGCTCTACGACCCATGTTCGGAAGCTGCGTCTGCGCCCACATGCATTGCAGCGGCGCGGCCAGAGAAAATAATTAATGGGTTGCTGCACCTCACTACAATGCAAACAGCACGGCGCAATAAACCGACGCGCCAACGGTAAGACATCAGCCAAATAATTAACCAAAGCCGCACCCAGCCATCCTATAAAGAGAATTCCTATCGTCGAAAGCATGTCAATATTATACCGGATTACAATCCTTGTAACTCAACAGCAATGCAGCAATTACGAGTTCATCGTATAATGGCGCCATGAACACACCCATTGCTTTGTTGACCGATTTCGGACACCAAGATCCCTTTGTTGGAATCATGAAGGGCGTCATCGCAGACCTAAGCCCTGCAGTCCAATTGATCGATATTTGTCACGAAATTCCTCCCGGCGATATTGCGCGGGCTGCAATTCAATTATGGCAATCGTCACCCTATTTTCCCAAAGGAACAATTTTCCTCACGGTAGTAGATCCCGGTGTAGGCACTGCTCGCACACCCATCATCATGCAAACAAAAGATCATATTTTTATCGGCCCCGATAATGGCGTTTTCTCTTTTGTCGTCGACGATAACACACAAGCCTGGGCGCTGCATAATCCCGCTTATCAACAGCGAAATCCTGCGATGACTTTCCACGGTCGGGATATTTTTGCCCCTGCCGCAGCTCACGCCGCCCGTGGCACGCTCGGCCATGAATTTGGCGCAGCCCTGCCAGAGTTGGTGAAGCTGCCAATCCCCACGCTGCAGGCAACTGAACGAGGGCTGCTGCACGGAGAAATTTTGTATGCTGACCACTTTGGAAATCTACTAACCAGTTTGGGTAAGTTTCAATCCCAAGATGACTCACTTTGGACTTTCCAACCTTGGATTGGAGATGCAACCCCCTTCACCCTCAAATTGCATCAAAGTATTTTGCAGCTTCCCGGGGGCGGGACACTGCCCTGGGCGCAAACCTTTTGTGATATCTCTGCCAACAAGTGTGCTGCCATCATCGGCAGCAGCGGTCTCATCGAAATTGTCGCTAACGGGCAAAGCGCTGCCAAGTTATTAGGATTAGTAAGCGGCAACTCCCTAACACTAACTACGACCCAATGCTAGGAGGGTGATATGGAAAAATTCATCATTCATGGCGGTATGCCATTAAGCGGTGAGGTGACGCCATCGGGCAACAAAAATGCCGCCCTTCCAATGTTGGCAGCCTGTCTGTTAACATCAGAGCCGGTTATTTTACGCAACGTGCCCCAAATTCACGATGTTCTATCCATGCGCCAAGTGCTGACAAGCCTGGGCGTGCAATTTGAAACGTTAGAGCAACACACCTGGCGTATGTGCGCTCAAAACATTCGTGCGGCAAACCTTGACAGCGATAGTGCCCGAAAAATTCGGGCATCAATCCTTCTGGTTGGTCCAATGCTCGCACGAGCGGGTGAATTACACTTACCGCCTCCTGGCGGCGATGTAATTGGCCGCCGCCGCGTCGATACACACATTCTCGCTTTAGAGGCACTAGGCGCGCAAATTAGCTACGACTCGAAAGCGCGTGTCTTTCATTTCACGGCCAATCAACTGCATGGTCAAGATATTCTGCTTGATGAAACCAGCGTAACTGCAACCGAAAACGCCATCATGGCCGCTGCCACGGCAACTGGCACAACTATATTGCGTAATGCCGCTTCAGAGCCGCACGTGCAAGAGCTTTGTCACCTGATCAATCAGATGGGCGGCAATATCACTCATATTGGGTCGAATACCTTGCACATTGAAGGCGTAGCCAAACTTGGCGGTGCCGATTTTACGATTGGCCCCGATTATCTGGAGGTGGTTAGTTTTGTTGGTGCAGCCGCAATAACCCATAGCTCTATTCGTATTCGCAACGCCGGACCTCAATACCTAAATATGGTGCGCTTAGTTTTCAATCGTATGGGTGTTGATTGGATCGTTGATGGTGCTGATATTGTTGTACCCGCTACCCAAAAGCTGACTATCTCCCCCGATGTTGGCAATGCCATCCCAGAAATCAGCGTTATGCCTTGGCCCGCTTTCCCCACCGATCTAATGAGCATTGCTATCGTAGTCGCAACCCAGGTGGGTGGGACGATTCTCTTTCACGATTGGATGTATGAGGGGCGCATGTACTTCACCGACAAGCTCTCAGGCATGGGAGCTCAAATCGTGCTCTGTGACCCTCACCGCTGTATTGTGCAAGGACCTAGTCAATTGATAGGTGAACGGGTTGATAGCCCTGATATTCGTGCCGGCCTAGCCTTGGTTTTAGCTGCTCTAGCGGCAGACGGAAAATCAGTCATCCGTAATATTGGACAAATCGATCGCGGTTACGAGCGGATCGACGAAAAACTACGCGGCCTGGGTGCAAAAATCGAACGCCAAAGCGAGGGCTAGCCAATTTTTTTACATGCACTGGGATTAAAACAAAGAGACCGCTACTTAAATTGTAACGGTCTCTATGTTTTTTTATAATATGTATCTTAGCTCTTGTGTTGTATCTGATCCAAGAATTGATCCACCATAGAACGCAGTGTCGGCTCTGGCATGGCGCCTACTTGCTGGTGCACAACATCGCCATTATAAACAAATAACATTGTAGGAATCCCTTGAACGCCAGATTTCTGTGCCCATTCGGAATCATCATCTGGGTTAACTTTGGCAATAATCAACTTGCCCTCATACTCCTTGGCAAATTTATCTAAAATGGGACCTACCATTTTACAAGGTC
>PVMK01183025.1_pt1 | contig 13255 bp, 11 predicted proteins | sample 1853481 | NCBI WGS metagenome assembly PVMK01 (sample SAMN08533507, study PRJNA380276) | Marine sediment metagenome, whole genome shotgun sequencing project.
CGTGGATGGGCCGATTCATGGGGCCGCCCGTTTCCGGTCTGTTGTTTCAGAGCGTCGCCGTGCAGGCACCGCTATACGGCGCTGCGATTATCATGTTCGTGTGTTTTTGGGCTGTCCGCGCGCTGCGTTCTCACCTGAAACGGACTACAGGCGAGATTCCGACCGCCTGATGACGTTTTTGCCGTGGTTGGGCTTTCCACAATCCGGACGCTTTTCACGTACGAATTGGTAACCCACCTTGGAAGGCATATAGTTCGGTGAATCAACATTTGCTTCGGGAGGGGTCTATGTATATTAATTTCTGGTATCCGATGGCGACGGTCGAAGAGGTTGGCGAGAAACCGATCAAGGTCCGGTGTCTTGATCAGGATTTCGTTATGTTCAGGGGTGATGACGGCAAGGTCGGGTGCCTCAGCAACACCTGTGTGCACCGCGGCGGGTCGCTGGCCGGCGGCAAGGTTATGGGTGACCGTATTCAATGCCCGTACCATGGCTGGCAGTATACTGGTGATGGTGAATGCAAGAAGATCCCGTCGCTCGGCAAGGGAGCGAGGGTCCCCGGTCGCACGCGCGTCGATGCGTATCCGGTCGAGGAGCGTCACGGTATCGTGTTTGCTTTCCTTGGCGACCTGCCCGAAGAAGATCGTCCGCCAATCATCCCGGTACCGGAAGAAGGCCAGGACGGCTGGCGCCCGACTCTCGTGCATTACGAACTCAAGGGCAACTACGAGCGTTCTATCGAGAACGGCATCGATCCGGCACATAATGAATATGTGCATGACACGCATGGTTTCAGCGGTGAGGACGAGGACTACAGCGTCGGCGAGCTGCGCGATGTCCCGGCCGACTGGGGTCATGGCTTCTGGCACACGTTTCAGGCGCCGCCGCTGCCCCCGCAGCTCAGGGAGTTACGCGAGCAGCCGGGCGACCTGGAAGTCGGCACCGGACATCACGGCCCGAATCAGGTCTGGACATACATTCACCCGAGTCCCGAGTTCTATTTCCATCAGTATTTGTTCGAACGCCCGATCGATGAGGAACATATTCACGTCTACCTGCTGTGCATGCGCAACTGTATGCTCGACCCGGATCAGGACGACCTGATGAACGAGCGCAACATGTACGTGGCGAAACAGGATGTTGTGATCATCGAGGACCTGCACCCGGTCTTGACGCCACCGACGACGACGAAAGAGTTCATGACGCCGTCCGACAAGTGCATTGTCATGTATCGAGATCGCCTCAAGGAGTGGGATGCGAAGGGCTGGCGTATCGATATGGACGAGGTCAGACGCAATACAAAAAAGGTCGCTTATGCGATTCCGAGTCCGCAGCGTCGGCAGGTCAAGGGTTGGGTGCTAGACCCAATTCCGCTTATGGACGGAAAGCAGGTGGCCGCAAAGCTGAAAGCAGCCAGCTGATATTTTCGATCAATTTATACAATGAGTGGAGAGCTTGATATGCGGTTAAGTTTGCAGGTTTTTACAAAATGGTCACTTGCCATGGTGATTTTGTTGTTCGGTTTGGTGGTAGTGCCGGAGGCTTGGGCTGCCGACTCTGCGGAGTTCAGCGACGATTATGTGCCAACCGTGCTGATTACCGGCTCGAACCGCGGCATCGGCCTCGAATTTACGAAACAGTACGCCGAGCGCGGGTGGAATGTCATTGCGACGGCCCGCAAACCGGAGAATGCGAAGGCTCTCAATTCACTGGCTGGTGAACATGACAAAATTATCGTAGAGCAGCTCGACGTCACAGACTATGACAGGGTCGATCAGCTCGCCGAGAAATATGCCAATACACCGATCGATGTCTTGTTGCACAACGCAGGCATCAGCGGCGGTTCCGATAAGCAGATGTTCACAAAGATGGAATACGATGTATTTGCCAAGGTGCTGGAAGTCAATACGATTGCGCCACTGAAGATCTCCGAAGCATTTTATCCGCACGTCAGGGCCAGTCGCGACAAGAAAATTGTTACCGTCTCGTCCAGCGAGGGCTCGATCAACGGTGCGTCACAACCACGTCTGTATTTCTATCGCAGCAGCAAGGCTGCGTTGAATATGGTGATGGTGAATCTCGCGTTGCAACTTAAACGTAAGGGTATCAGCGTCGGGATGGTGAATCCGGGTATGACCGACACTGATTTCATGGCGGGTCTGCCAAAAAAGATGTTGCGACCGACGCCGGAAGCTGTAACCGACATGATGCGCAACATCGATGATCTGACAGTCGAAACGACAGGGTCATTCTACCAATACGACGGGCGATTATTCCTTGGTAATCTTGGTGCGCCGCAGGCAAATAAAAGGAACCGGATCATGCGCATAGTTATAAACATATTGATGATAATGCTGGCGTCCGCATTCCCTCAGGATAATACACTGGGAGCTGATTTCATCCTGATCCAGGCAGGACACTTATTGACTGTTCCCGGTAAGGCTCCGAGCAAAAATCAAACAATAGTGATCAATGCCAGTCGTATTGTCGAGATCCGCGATGGGTTTATCGGCGCAGGTGCGCTGGATCTAAAAGATGAAGAAACCGTCGAAGTTATAAACCTGCGTGAGAATTTTGTCTTGCCGGGTTTAATGGATGCACATATTCACATGATGTGGTCCAGCAGAGATTTGCCGCCCAAGAAGCAAGGTGATCTGAATAACCAGGATCTTGCCTTGTGGACTTTACGCAATGCACGAACGGCATTGTCTTCTGGTTTTACAACTGTACGTGATCAGGCTTCCGAGCCCAGTGTCATGTTTGCGGTGCGGGACTGGATCAATGGAGGTAAGTTTCTGGGGCCTCGGATTCTGGCAGCCGGCAGACCAATAGGTGCAGCAGGGGGGCATGGCGATATGAGTGCGGGTAATGCTGCCGGCGATGATATAGCCGGATCCGGTCTTTGCAGCGGCCAGGAAAGTTGTCGTCAGGCTGTGCGCATACAACACAAACTCGGTTCGGACGTTATCAAGATGATGGCTACCGGAGGCTTTCATGATGAAACAGGGACAGAGCAACTGTTTTTCTTCGATGAAATGGAGGCAACGATAACAGCCGCGCATCAACTGGGCTTGACCGTCGGTACTCATGCTTATGCCGGCGACGCGATTGCTGATGCGGTCCGGGCCGGAGTAGATTCTGTGGATCACGGCTTCGGCGCAACAGACGCTACGCTGAAAGAAATGGCGAAAAAGCAAATATTTCTGGTCCCTACATTGTCCATTGCGCAACGGAAAGGGTCAGAAATCAGGAAATACCGCGAGGAGTACCGGGCATTTGAACGGGCCCTGAAGATGGGTACACCGATCGCATTCGGGACAGATGTCGGAGGCATTCCGCATCGGTTTGCTGCGCGAGAATTCTCATACATGGTTGAATTGGGGATGAGCCCGGCGGCGGCGATCAAATCGGCAACGATTAATACCGCAAAATTATTTCATTTGGATAGTGAAGCAGGCACCCTTGAGGCAGGGAAACTGGCCGACATCATCGCTGTAAAGGGCGATCCGCTGCAGGATGTTACTGTGTTACAGGATGTTGATTTCGTTATGAAAAGCGGGCGCGTAGCCAAGCGTGACGGGGTGCTGGTTGATTTCTTTCTGGATTAGCGCCTGATTGCGGTGCGGGTAAAAAGGTACCGGATTAATTGTCCGGTACCTTTTCCCTTTTTTTCCTATCAGCCCGGATACTGGGCAATGCCGGCCAGCGCGCGTTCTACGCCGGTCTCGGCAGTCGCCAGCGCTTCTCCTGTTTCAAGATCGAATTTCATGAAATTACCGGTAAAAAAGTTGCCGATGAATGCCGTGTTGTCCTCGATCGACGTGCCGATTCCCGCCCACCCGGGAGGTGGGGGCATCTCATACGTGCGAATCTCGCTGCCGTCGATATTGAGTGTTTGCAGCACGAAACCCTTGCGGAAGTTTGCCCTGATGTGCAGTAGTGTTCCGTCTGCCTGTAAGGTCGACGAGATCACCATGTTGCCGCTGTCCTCGGGATAGGTGATCAGGTCCGGAAGCTGCTCGTCTGCCTCGAGGTCGTAGCGGAACAGGCGATTGCCGAGTTCGGAAGCATAGACAAGCGTCTTGTCGTCCGGCAGCAGCGTCGTTGATGTACAGCCGAGGAAACCCGGCATGCCGCCGTGGGTTTCCGTGTTGAATTCCTGCAGCAGTTCGCCATCCAGGGTGAACTTGAAGACGTGGCCGTCGCCGAATCGCTCGGTGTCGGGCATGAACGGCAGCGTTGTGAGGAGCGGTCGGTCCGGTGGCAGTTTGACCTCGTGACCGACGAGATGTTCGCCGAAAATGAGGTTGCCGTCCGGCAGGAAGCAAACATTGGAGAATGACTTGTCGGCAAACTTGATCTCTGCAAGTTGGCGGCCTTCCGGACTGACTCGAATAACCTTGTACGCCTGGCTGTCGAATGCCCACAGGTTGCCATCGGGCCCGAATTTCAGTCCACCGACGAGGTGTGTCGTGCCTTTGGTCCACAGCACGCCTTTCTCGTTCAAATCGGCGTCATACTGAATAATGCGTCCATCGCCGGCGTGATCGTCGTCGGGATTGTTCAGCAGGGTCACGCCGACAAAGACATCGCCTTTCTCGAACGGCTGCAACGTGGATTCCTTTGTCATTGTCATTCTCCGGATTTAAGGAACCGGTCATTCTACAGGCCGTGCGCCAGGCCGCAATACATAAATGAGTCGCCGCCGCGCCGTGTTCGCCAGGCAGAATGATCGTCCGGTTGTTACAGCTACTCCCGTGACAGCTTATACGGCGGGTCTGGCGGGACTTTTTCTGCGTGAGGCCTTTGGACGGAACAGGATTGCAGTGCAGTCGTCGGGTTTCGACGGCTGCCCCGGTTTTTCTTCGGTCATCCGGCTCTGGGCGAGAGCCATGATTGCACTTAGCGCCGCGTCAACCGGCCCGGTGCGTATCGAGCCGATAATTTCATCCTGCATGACATTGTCGGTCAGCCCGTCACTGGCCAGGAGCAATGAATCGCGCATGGCAATCGGCAACTCGGAACCGATCTCGATACGCATGTCGGCAGAGCCGATGACATTGAAAATCAGGTTCAGTTCGGCATGTTGTAATGCTTCGGATTCATTGATCAGGCCGGCCTCCATCGCAAAGCCGACTGGTGAATGCGGGGTTGTCAGGAACTTGAGAACCCCACGTTGTCCGCACATCATTAAAATTGAGTCACCGACGTGGTAGGTCCGTACGTAACCGGGGCCGAGTTCGGCAAGCGCCAGCGTGCTGGCGGACCCGTTTCCCAGGTTGAGGACGGCCTGGTTTGCCGCCTCGATACCGTCGAGGATTGCGGTCCGCAAGTGTGAACCGCTGGCTTCATCGATGGTTGCGATATGTTTGCGAATCGTCCTGACCGTCAGATTCGAGGCACGCCGGGCTCCGGCCATGCCGCCGACTCCGTCGGCGACGATTAACACGAGACACTGATTATTGACGGGGATTATTGCCGCCGAATCTTCATTCGGCCTGGGTTTTTCATGGTCGGCAATTGATACGACCGCCACTTCACCGAGGTCCGTCGTATAGGCTTTCCGTTCAACGTCGGTATCGCCGACGAACAGGCGTGCCTTTGCGAGGGCACCCTTGTGGATAATTTTCTGCGGCGACTTACTGGTCACGCCTCACCAGTTTCAGATGAATCTTGTCGAAGGCCCGCTCCATCGTGACCGCATTCTTGTAGCGATCGTGCGGCTTGAATTCCATCGCTTTGCGCAGCCACCCGAGTGTCTTGGGCCGCAGTTTGCCGCGAATACGCGGATAACCGGGCGGCGGCCATTTAAATGGCCATTCGGGCAACTGGCCGCTGAACAACTGGTAGAGGACGAGGCCCAGCGCAAAGACATCGGACTGAAACATTGGGCGGCCGAGCGCCTGCTCGGGCGACAGGTAACCGACGGTGCCGGAACCCGACGCCTTCCTGACCGAGCGCAACGCGATTTTCGAAAAGCCGAAGTCCGTCAGCTTCAGCCGATTGTCGGGGAAGATGATGAAATTCTCGGGTTTGACGTCGCAATGAATGATTTTGCGACTGTGTGCATGGGCGACGGCCGCCAGCACCTGGCGGGTAAAATCGAGCGCCAGTTCGTTCGACATGCGCCGGGTCATGCGATCAGCGAGCGTTTCGATGCCCAGGGGCATCGCGATGACAAAGAAACCCTCCAGAAAACAGGCATTCTGAACCGGCAGCACGTTCGGGTGTTCCATGCGCACGGACAGGCGTGCCTCGCGACGAAATTCGTCGAGAAACTCGTCATCCATGATGTCCGGGTCGGGAATCTTCAGCGCGACCTTGACGCCGTGGATCGTGTCGTAAGCCTGGTAGACGGCAGCGCGCGGACCGTCGGACAGGCACCGTTCGATCCGGTATTTGCCGAGTTTCTGGCGCGCCCTCAGGAGTTTCTTGCGGGGCACAGGCACACTGTCTTCATATCGATTTCCGGGATTCGTCAATGATGTCAGGTTGATTCTACGCCAGCTTGGCTGCCAAACGTTAAGTGTCTTCCGGTTAAGTTTGGTCAATCCATACCCAACATGGACCTGTTATCCTACCGGGCTGCGCGTAGCAGGGTGCGTGCCAACGGATGAGCAATATGGACAACCAGATTTACAACGTCAATGTCGTCAGCAAGACGATTCTGCCGACGCCGGCCAAGATCAGGGCAGAACTGCCGATGAGTGCGGCTGCCGAGCACACCGTGCTAAAAAGCCGGGCTGCCATGCATGACATTCTCGACGGCAAGGATGGACGCCTGTTCGTCGTCGTCGGTCCGTGTTCGATTCATGACGTTGACGCGGCCCTGGAGTACGCTGATCGCCTGCAGAAGCTTGCAGCCGAGGTCGCCGACACGCTGCTCATCCTGATGCGGGTGTACTTTGAAAAACCGCGTACGACGGTCGGCTGGAAGGGCCTGATCAATGACCCGGATATGGATGACTCATTCCATATCGACAAAGGGATTCGCATGGCCCGCAAGCTGTTGCTCGACCTTGGTGAGCGCGGCCTGCCGACCGCAACCGAAGCGCTTGATCCGATCATGCCCCAGTACATGGGCGAGTTGATCACCTGGACAGCCATCGGCGCGCGGACGACCGAATCCCAGACTCACCGCGAAATGGCCAGTGGACTATCCACGCCGGTCGGGTTCAAGAACGGCACGGACGGCTCTTTGCAAGTGGCCGTCGATGCGTTGCAATCCGCACGTCAACCGCATCATTTTCTCGGTATCAACCAGGAAGGCCGAACCGCGGTTTTTCAGACGCGCGGCAATGCATACGGACATGTCGTATTGCGCGGCGGGGGCGGGCAGACAAATTATGACGGACAAAGCGTCAAGGCAGCGGCCGCGGTGCTTAGCGCAGCTGGCTTGCCGGATCACATCGTTATCGATTGCAGTCATGCCAACAGCAACAAGGACCCGGCGGTGCAACCGGTTGTCGCGCGCAACTGCATCGAGCAGGTCGTCAACGGTAATCGCTCGATCATCGGCCTGATGCTCGAAAGCAACCTGCACGCGGGCAACCAGAAAATAACTTCGAACCTGGCAGATCTTGAGTATGGCGTTTCGGTGACCGACGGTTGCATCGACTGGGAGACGACGGAAAGTACCCTGCTCGAAGCCGCCGAGGCCTTGCGGCCGGTGATTGCGCAGCGTTGATCGTTCGTTTTTGCTACCTGAAAACGACGGTTTTATTGCCGTTCGGAAATACACGATGATCGATGTGCAGCTTGACGGCACGGGCTAGCGTGATGCTTTCGACATCCTGCCCGACCGCGATGAGTTCGTCGATCGAGTGGTTGTGGTCCACGCGCTCGACCATCTGCTCGATGATCGGACCCTCATCGAGATTCGGGCTGACGTAATGCGCCGTTGCGCCGATGAGCTTGACGCCATGTTCATGCGCCTTGTGATACGGCTTTGCGCCCTTGAACCCGGGTAAAAAAGAGTGGTGGATGTTGATGATGCGTCCGGCCATCCGGGTGCATAACTCATCACTGAGTACCTGCATGTAACGGGCCAGCACGATGAGGTCTGCCTTCGTGTCGTCGATGACCTTAAGTAATTGTTTTTCTGCCTCAGGTTTCGTGTCGGGGCCGATCGGTACGTGGAAGTATGGAATTCGGTGCCACTCGGCGAGTGGCGCGAGGTCCGGATGGTTCGACACGATCGCGGGAATTGTCATGCGCAGCGCACCCGTCCGGTAGCGATACAGCAGGTCATTGACGCAATGTTCGTGTTTCGACGCGACGATCAGCACCCGTGGCAGTACATTCCGGTCGAACAGGCGCCAGTCCATCGCAAATTTTTCGGCAATCGGCGCGAATTCTTTCGTAAATTGCGTGAGTGAAATGGCTTTGCCGCTCGGCGTGAATTGTGTGCGCATAAAGAACTGCCGCGTATCAGGGTCGCCGTAATGGTTCGATGCCTCGATAAAAGAGCCCCGATCGCTCAGGTAGCCGGAAACCGCGGCGACAATGCCGACGGTATCAGGACAGACAATTGTCAGGACAAATGAAATATCGGGTGTGCTCATTACAGCGATTCTGACCGTTTAACCGGGTCGGTGGCAACCATAAAAGTATCCGGGTGCTATTTTTTCGGTAAATACCGGGCGCACACGGGTAGTGTGTATTGATAGAATACGCCGCCTGAATCAGGAGAAGGCTTCTATGTCTGATTATCACGCGCCGGTCAAGGATATGCTGTTTGCCATCACCCGGCTTGCCGATCTCGGACGGATCAACCAGCTGCAGGGCTTCGAAGATGCCACGCCCGATCTCGTCGAGGCGGTACTCGAAGAGGCAGCGCAGCTCGCAAATGAAGTGGTTGCACCGATCAATGCGATCGGGGATCGCGAGGGTACCCGCGTCGAAGATGGCAAGGTCATCGTACCGGAAGAGTTCAAGACCGTGTACCGGCAAATTACCGGGGATGGCTGGGCCGGAATTTCCCAGTCCGCAGATGTTGGCGGACAAGGGTTGCCGTATGTTGTTGGCCTCGCCGTCGAGGAGATGTGGCAGGCTGCAAGTCTTGCGTGGTCGTTGTGCGCATTATTGACGCAGGGCGCAGCGCGTGCGATTGAGGAACACGGCAGCGAAGAAATCAAGGCATTGCTGCTTGAGAAGATGGTTGCCGGCGAGTGGACGGGAACGATGAATCTGACCGAGTCACAAGCTGGTTCGGACCTGGCAGCAATTCGTACATCTGCTGCACCCGATGGAAACGGCTACCGGGTCACCGGGCAGAAGATTTTTATTACCTGGGGTGATCACGAGATGACGAATAATGTCATTCATCTCGTGCTGGCCCGGCTCACCGGTGCGCCACCGGGAGTCAGGGGTCTGACATTGTTCGCCGTGCCGAAGAGATTGATTCATGCGGACGGGTCGGTCGGGGAGTCCAATAACGTCTGTGTCGTGTCGGCAGAGCACAAGCTTGGCATTCACGGTAGCCCGACCTGTGTCATGTCATTCGAAAATTCCTTCGGTTACCCGGTCGGTGAATTGAATAAAGGGCTCGCGTGCATGTTCACGATGATGAATCATGCGCGTCTTAGCGTCGGTCTCGAAGGCGTAGCGATCTCCGAGCGCGCCTACCAGCAGGCGCTTGCCTATGCGCGGGAACGTGTCCAGGGGCAGAAAAAAGGTCATGAAGGCGGCGTAGCGATTATCGAGCATCCCGATGTGCGCCGGATGTTGATGCATATGAAAGCCTATATCGAGGCCATGCGGGGTCTTGCGTACGTCACCGGTACCCATCTGGATCGGGCTAATCATGAACCGGATGAAAGCGTGCGCGCACGCGAATTGGCGCGTTTGGAACTGTTAGTGCCGGTCGTTAAGGGTTGGTGTACGGAGATGTCCCAATCGCTGACGTCGCTTGCTTTACAGGTCCATGGCGGTATGGGATATGTCGAGGAAACCGGCGCTGCGCAGCATCTGCGAGATGCGCGGATTACGACGATTTACGAAGGCACGACCGGCATCCAGGCAGCTGATTTGATCGGGCGCAAGATTTTGCGCGATCAGGGGCAGGCCCTCAAGCTCCTGATCGGTGATATGCAGGCGACCGTCGCCGATCTTGAGCGCCACGGTGAGCGGCTTGCACCCATACGCAGCTTATTGCAGACGGCGGTTGGTGAGCTGGCCGCCGCCGCATTGTGGCTGGGCGACAACTTTGCCGGCAATCCGGACACGCCAGGCGCCGTGTCGGTCAATTTCCTGATGTTGATGGGTACTGTCGCAGGCGGCTGGCAAATGGCCCGTGCAGCATCAGTCGCTGTCGAGCAACTCGATGCGGGAGTCGAAGATAAATCATTTTTCGAGGCGAAAATCGTGTCGGCAACCTATTTCGCGGAACAGATTTTACCGCTGGCCGGCGCGTACCGAGCCCGGGTCGAGGCGGGCGCGGGCACGATCATGGCCCTGAGCGACGATCAGTTCTGACGACATTTACTGGTTTGTGGCACCGAAAATGGCCATGACCGTCAGGTCTTCCTCGATATCAAAAAACGAGTGCTTGGCTGTCGCCCGGACATACAGGATCGAACCTCGTTTGATCTCGTGATCCTTACCGTCGATTTTGAGGTGCGCGCGGCCTTCGAGTACGACGTAAACCTCGTCTTCTAGGTGCGGGGCCTGCATATCATTGGCGCCGGCCGGCAGACGATAAATCGCGCAACTAAGCGTCGGTACGCGCAGAAATTCGTGAAACCGCGGCTCGTTTCCGGCGACCTTGTCGGTGAGTTCGTCCAGATCGAATATCTGCCACGCGTTGTCGGTCATCGAATATCTCCAGAATGATTCCTGCTGTAGATGATCCGGCAATATGACGGTGATCGCAACAAGCTGAAGATTGGGCGAGATCCGACCGCAAAACGGACTCTCATGCGATATTCGGGCTAAAATTGCGCTCCTGCTCTTCGGCAATCAGTATTACAAGAGGCACATTGCATGCGGTTCAGTACCCGACAAATTCATGCCGGCGTAGAGCCTGATCCGGTCACCGGGTCGATTCTGACGCCGATTTACCAGACGACGGCCTACGTTCAGGACTCGGTCGATGCCTATATGGCGAAAGGCTACTCCTATTCGCGGTCCGGAAATCCGACGGTCCGCGCGCTGGAAATGCGCATCGCCGATCTCGAGGGGGGTGCCGATTGCACGTGCTATGCGACTGGCATGGCGGCAATTAATTGCATGCTGACGGCATTTCTGAGCGCCGGTGATCATGCCGTGCTGTCCGAAGTGATTTATGGTGGTACTTATCGGCTGTGTAACCAGATATTCAGCCGCTTCGGCGTCGAGTTCAGCTTTATCGATACGTCTGACCCGGAAACTGTCCGTCGTAGCCTGCGTGACAACACGAAACTGATCGTGACCGAAACACCCGGCAATCCGACATTAAAATTAACGGATATTCGCGCCGTGTCCGACATTGCGCAGGAGGCGGGTATTGTTCATGCAGTCGATAACACGTTCCTGACGCCGTATTACCAGCGGCCGATCGAACTCGGCGCGGATCTTGTCGTACACAGTACGACAAAATATTTCGACGGACACAACGCGACGGTCGGCGGCGCTGTCGTTGCTCGTACGAGCGAACATGATGAGACATTGCGTTTTGTGCAGAATGCTTCAGGGGTCATCATGTCGCCCCAAGTCGCCTGGTTGACGCTGCAGGGCAGTAAAACGCTGTCCGTGCGTATGGACAGCCAATCCGAGACAGCGCTTAAGGTTGCGACATTTCTCGAGAATCATCCGACTGTCGAGCGCGTAGGTTACCCCGGACTCAAGTCTTTCCCGCAGCATGAACTGGCAAAAACTCAGGCGTCCGGGTTCGGCGCAATGGTCTGGTTCGAGGTCACCGGCGGCGTACAAGCCGGCAAGGTATTGATGGATTCAATTGAGCTGTGGAGTCTGGCCGAGAGTCTTGGTTCCGTCGAGTCACTCGTGACGCATCCGGCCAGCATGACGCATGCGGACATCGAGCCGGCCAAGCGCGTGCAGGCCGGCATCACGGACGGGCTCGTACGCCTGTCTGTCGGGCTTGAGGACGCCGAGGATCTGATCGATGCGTTGCGCAAGGCACTGGATGATTTGTAAGTCAACACCACTCTCATTCCCTATTGAAAAAGTTATTTTCATCCCCATATTTTGAATAACGGGGCGTTGCGGCGCTCGGAAATTTGAGATATCAGGAGAAATTGACATGACTTTAGTAAGCTGGAGTCCGTTACGAGAGTTTGAAGATCTGTTCAGCCGCCATGGCACGTTTCCGACGCGACGTTTCGTGTCCGGCGATGACGGCGCCGAGCGTGAGTTGGCAACATGGCGCCCGGTAGCCAATATTTCCGAAACGGAAAATGAATACCTGATCAAGGCCGAACTGCCTGAGGTCTCCAAGGATGATGTCCAGGTATCGGTTGACGACGGCGTCATTACGATCAAGGGCGAGCGCCGGATGGAGGATACTGAGGAGAATGAAACTCAGCATCGCATCGAGTCGTTTTACGGCAGCTTTGCGCGTAGCTTCAGCCTGCCGGCCGATGTTGATGAAAGTGCGATCCATGCCGAGAGTAAGGATGGCATGCTGAAGGTTCATTTACCGAAGGCCGAGGTCGAAAAACCAAAGACTATCGATATCAAGGTCTCGTAGGATCGGCATCTTGCCGCGATTCCTGAAGGATTAATCGCGCCATCCGGCTTTTAGAGGCAGGGTGGCGCGATCAACTGTTAGTTCGTTAACATGTGCACATGACAGATTGCACACCGCGCCTTCGTAAAGGTGTATTTTTCTTAATCCTGGCTTTGTTGCCTGTTCAGTTCGCCGGGTCGGCCGAGCTGAATGTCCCCAATGATTTTGCGACGATTCAGGCCGCAATCGACGCTGCAGCAGACGGCGATAGTGTCATCGTTGCAGCCGGCAATTATGTAGAAAATCTGAGCCTGAAGACCGGCGTCGATGTGCGTGGCGTGGAAGCTGCCCGGACGTTTATCGAACCTGAAACAACTGCTGATCCGGTCATCCTGTCCAGCAGTATTGACGATGTGCTGTTCGCTAATTTTACGATCATCAATGCACAGCTTGGTTTTGATGTGATCAACAGCACTAATTTGCAAGTCGCCAATACCGTATTCGACAGTGCCGGGCAAGTTGCCTTGCAAATCGATATCGATTCGCAAGTCGATGTGCTCAATACGGTTTTCTGGAACAATGTGAATG
>PVMK01188978.1_pt1 | contig 13255 bp, 17 predicted proteins | sample 1853481 | NCBI WGS metagenome assembly PVMK01 (sample SAMN08533507, study PRJNA380276) | Marine sediment metagenome, whole genome shotgun sequencing project.
GCACATAAGCGGCACTCCAGGGCTCCGGTCCGATGGCCCGCAGAAAAGTCGACGGATGAAAGGTCCCGGCGCCCATCTGCATATCGTATGGTTGAGCGATCAAGCAGCCGCGCTCTGCCCAGAATTGTTGCAGCGCGAAAATCAGCTCCTGAAAGGTCTGCATGGAGAACGGGTTTTCCTTGTCGATCAGTGAATTTGGGCGGTTTGTCCGTCCATTCGGGCAGGCCCGAGGCGCGCAGTATAACCGCATATTGCATTCCAGTGATGGCTTGATAAGTATGGCTGGCGCGGGGTACGGCACCAAGCTGCGCTATCGCGGTGCAAACTCGTAGCGCTTGCACTACACTGGTGCACAGAATACCGCGCACGCACCGAATTGGTGCAAAGCAACGCTGGCAGGTACGCGAAGACTTGTTGCAAATCAGCTATTTATGGTCACGCCTCAGCTGGCACAGATTGTGCATTTCAGAGCCTAAACGGGATGATGCATGGCGATTTTCCATGGCGAACCGCGTGCTTCATCTTTTCATATTTGCTGTTACTTGGAGGAATGACCTATGACCCCTGCTGAGATTCTCGCCCTGATAAAAGAAAACGATGTCAAGTTCATTGACCTGCGCTTTACCGATACGAAGGGCAAGGAACTGCATGTCACCATCCCTTCGCACGTGCTGGACGAGGATCTCTTCGAAGAAGGCAAAATGTTTGACGGTTCTTCAATCTCGGGATGGAAGGGCATCAACGAGTCGGACATGATTCTGCTCCCCGAAGCGGAGACCGCGGTACTCGATATCTTCACGGAAGACAGCACCCTCAACCTGCGTTGCAACGTCATCGAACCGACGACAATGCAGGGCTACGATCGATGTCCACGATCGCTGGCGGGTCGTGCCGAGGCTTTCCTGAAATCAACGGGCATCGCCGACGCCGCCTATTTCGGGCCGGAGAACGAGTTCTTCGTCTTTGACGATGTGCGTTGGGACGACAACATGCAGGGCGCGTTTTACTCGGTCGATTCAAGCGAAGGCGCCTGGAACACCAGCCGCAGTTACGAGGACAGCAATACCGGCCACCGGCCGGCCGTCAAGGGCGGCTATTTCCCGGTGCCGCCGGTCGATTCGCTGCACGACGTGCGTTCTGCGATGTGCCTCGCCCTTGAAGAAATGGGGCCTTGAAACCGAGGTGCATCACCATGAGGTCGCCACTGCGGGACAGTGCGAAATTGGCGTTAAATTCAATACCTTAACCCGCAAGGCCGACGAGGTGCAGATCCTCAAATACGTGGTGCACAACGTTGCACACAGCTACGGCAAGACCGCGACTTTCATGCCGAAACCACTTGTTAATGACAACGGCAACGGCGCGCACGTGCACCAGTCATTGTTCAAAGACGGCGTCAATCTGTTCATGGGTGACGGCTACGGTGGCTTGTCGGAAACGGCGCTTTACTACATCGGTGGCCTGATCACGCATGCCAAAGCACTGAACGCGTTTACCAACGCCGCAACCAACAGTTACAAGCGTCTTGTGCCGGGCTTCGAGGCGCCAACCATCCTTGCGTATTCAGCGCGAAATCGCTCTGCGTCAATTCGTATTCCTTATGACTCCAATCCCAAGGGCCGTCGTCTCGAAGTCCGTTTCCCCGGATTCAACGGGCAACCCGTACCTGGCATTTGCGGCAATGATGCTTGCGGGCGTCGACGGCATCCTTAACAAGATTCACCCGGGCGACGATGGACAAGGATCTGTATGACCTGCCGCCGGAAGAAGAAAAGGATCTGAAGATGGTTGCGTTCTCACTGGATGAGGCGCTGGAGGCGCTTGATGGAGACCGCGATTTCCTGAAGGCTGGCGACGTATTCAGCGACGATCTGATCGATGCCTACCTCGAGTTGAAGAACGAAAATGTGACCCGGCTGCGCATGACTACACATCCGGTGGAATTCGACATGTACTACAGCCTCTGAGTCTCAGGGCCCATAAAACGGGCTCGAAACTGTGAACCCGGGCGGCACTTTATCGCCCGGCCACTGGTCAAAAACAAAGCCGTACTGCTATGCTAACCCTATGCTCAAGCGAACAATTATTATCCTCGTTGCCACCCTTGCCGCGGGCACCGTGCTGGCGCAGGCCTATAAATGGGTGGACGAGAACGGGGTTACGAATTTCTCGGACCGGCCACATGAAGGGGCAGAACGCATACAACTGCCTTCCGATGGACGCCGCCCACCGCCGCCGCAGACCGTTTCAAGTGCCGCCGCTACAGCGGAGGCTGCGCCTGAAGAAGCCGCCGTATTCCGCTACGAGGCCTTTACCATCGTTTCGCCGCTCGCAGAAGAGACGTTATGGAACATAGAAGGGCGTCCTGAATGTCTCGCTCAGATTGCAACCCGGCGCTGCAGACGGGCCATCGGATTCGGGTTTATTTCGACGGTACGCCGAGATTTGTGAACCGCATGAGCTTTCAGATCGACGAAGTCTACCGCGGGCGTGCACAACATTCAGGCGGAGATCATCGACCGGTCCGGGCACCATGATGATTCGCAGCACGCCGAACCGCTTTTACGTGCAGCAGAACGTGATCCGCACAGGCCCCAGCACCGGCACTTAGCCGGCAGCAAACCCCTCAGGCAGGAAATCCAGGGCAAGGCGGCGACCCGCCGCGACGCGACCCTGTGTTCGAGCACCTCAACACGGCCGTTGTCATCATCGATCAAAGCCTCCTGATCGAAGACCTGAACCCCGCAGCGGAAAATCTTCTTGGCATTAGCCAGCATCGGGCGCGCGGGCAGTCGCTGTTGCAACTGCTTGGCGATGACCGCGAAATCCAGGACATACTCATGCGCACGCTCGAGAGCGGTGTCACCTATGCCAATGAAATACGGCTGGGACGTACCGAGATTCACACTGACGAGCGCATGATCGATTGCCGCGTTTCGCTGCTACCCGAGCCCCCAGAGAGGGCGCGTCTGCTGGTCGAAATGACGGATGTTACCCGCCGCTCCAGGATAAGCCGGGAAAATGCACTGATTATTCAACACGGCGCAGGGCGGCAAATGATCAGGCAGCTCGCGCATGAAATAAAAAACCCGCTAGGCGGGCCTGCGCGGTGCCGCGCAATTGCTGGAGCGGCAGCTCGACAGCGATGAGCTGAAAGAATATACCAGCGTCATCATCAGCGAAGCGGACCGGCTTGCGAGCCTTGTTGACACTTTGCTGGGACCCGGCGGACCGCCGAACAAGCAGGCGGTCAACGTACACGAATTGCTCGAGTATGTGGTGCGGCTTACCGAGCCCGGTCAGGAAAGAATAAAGATCCGGCGTGACTACGATCCGGGCCTGCCGCTGTTCCTCCTGGACCGGGATCAGATGGTGCAGGCTTTCCTGAACCTTCTGCAAAACGCGAGCACGGCCCTGGCGGGACAAGGCGAAATTACGCTACGTACGCGCGCAATAATGAATTTCACGATTGGCGATGTACGGCACCCCGCTGTGGCGAGCATCGAGATCGAAGACGATGGCCCGGGGATCCCGCCGGACTTGCAGGACTCCATTTTTTACCCATTGGTGACGAGCCGGCCGGATGGCACTGGTCTCGGATTGCCCGCCGCGCAGGAACTGATCAGCCGGCACGGTGGCCTGATTGAATTCGAAAGCCGGCCTGGCCGCACCGTGTTCTTCGTCAGGATTCCGCTGACCGAGCCGGAGGTGACGCTTGTCGGCTAGCAAGCAACTCGAAGTCTGGGTCGTTGACGACGACGAGTCAGTGCGCTGGGTGCTCGAGAAAGCCCTGCGCCAGGCGGACATGCAGCCGCGAAGTTTCGAGCGCGGCGAGCATCTTCTGGACGCCATCGAAAAAGAAACGCCGGATGTGCTGATAACGGACGTGCGCATGCCGGGCATGGACGGACTGGCCTTGCTCGAACGGCTGAGCCGTATCTGCCCTGACCTGCCGGTCATAGTCGTAACCGCGCACTCTGATCTTGAGAACGCCGTGGCCGCGTATCAGGGTGGTGCATTTGAATACCTGCCAAAGCCGTTCGATATCGATGAAGCAATCGGGCTGGTCCGAAAGGCGGCGAGACAGCATGGCTACGTGCTGAGCCGGCATGTCACGGGCGACACTGCAAAAATCCCGTCCCTAATCGGTCAGGCGCCCGCCATGCAGGAGGTATTTCGGTCAATTGGCAAGCTTGCGCGCTCGAGCATGACGGTCCTGATTACCGGAGAATCCGGTACCGGCAAAGAGCTCGTTGCAAGAGCGCTGCATCAGCATGGTCCGCGCGCGAACAAACCCTTTGTCGCGCTGAATACCTCTGCCATTGCCTCGGAGCTACTGGAGTCCGAGCTGTTCGGTCACGAACGCGGCTCTTTCACCGGCGCCGACGCAAGGCGGATCGGGCGATTCGAGCAGGCTGATGGCGGCACCCTCTTTCTGGACGAGATTGGCGACATGTCAACGGCCTTACAGACACGCTTATTGCGCGTGTTGGCTGAAAGTGAGTTCTATCGGGTCGGCGGACAAACGTCGGTTAATGTAGATGTCCGTGTCATCGCCGCAACCAATCAGGACCTGGCGCGAGCCGTCGAGGAAGGCCGCTTTCGCGAAGATCTTTATCACCGGCTGAATGTCATTCGAATCAATACACCGCCGCTTCGCCAGCGGCGCCAGGACATACCAATGTTGCTGGGCCATTACCTGGAAGATGCGGCGCAGGAACTCGATGTACCGGCAAAATCGCTGAACAGCGAAGCCATGGAAATTCTGCAAGGTTACGACTGGCCCGGCAATGTACGGCAGCTTGTTAACGCCACCCGGCGTATGACCGTGACCGCACCCGGTGGCGTCATTGCAGCCATCGACATTCCGGAGGAACTGGGCGGATACGCAGGCAAGGGCGCGCAACAGGAGTGGACGCAAAGTCTCGCGTACTGGGCCGAGCGGCAACTTGGTTCCACGAATCAAAGTCCACTCATCGAAGCGGCACTTCCGGAATTCGAAAAAACCCTGATCAGAATTGCACTCGACCAGGCGCAGGGGCATCGGCAACAGGCGGCGAAACTACTGGGCTGGGGACGCAATACCCTGACGCGAAAAATCCGTTCCCTAAATCTCGAATAGGAATCGCTCGCTGGGGCGAGCCCCCACAGACCGGGTTGATGTAGGAGCTCGCCCCAGCGAGCGATTCAAATCTTCAATGACCCTATCAGCTGCGACACGGAGTCGACGTCATGCCGCGTCATGTATTCACTGATGCCGGCGTTGATCTTTTTACACGCGAACGGATCGTAAAACAGCGCTGTTCCAACGCCAACCGTGGTAGCACCGGCAATCAGGAATTCAATCGCATCATCCGGCGTTGTGATTCCGCCCTGGCCGATGATGGGAATTTTTTTCGGTCCGGCAACCTCATAGACCTGTAGTACCTTCAACAACGCGATCGGTTTTATGGCAGGCCCCGACAGTCCCCCGCGCACATTATCAATAATCGGTTTTCTCTCTTCGATGTCGATTGCCATACCCATGATCGTGTTGATCACCGCAAGCCCGTCTGAGCCAGCCTCGATGCAAAGGCGCGCGTTCTCCTGGATGTCCGTTTGGTTCGGTGACAGCTTGGCGATGATCGGCTTGCTCGTTTGGCGGCGGCAGGCTTCGACGACCCGCGCCGACATCTCCGGATAGTTGCCGAAATGTACCCCGCCTTCCTTGATGTTCGGACAGGAAATGTTGATTTCGATGGCGTCGATCGCCGAATCGTCGAAGCGTTTGGTGACGACTGCGTAGTCTTCAATGGTTGAGCCACAGACGTTGGCGATGAAGCGGGTTTCGGAAAAATCGAGCTCGGGCAGAATTTGCTCGACGACGATGTCCATGCCGGGATTTTGTAAGCCGATCGCATTCAGCATTCCCATCGGTGTTTCATAAACTCGATGCGGATTGTTGCCAAGTCTTGGCTCGCGTGTTGTCCCCTTGAGCACCACGGCGCCGACATCGCGGTTGGAGAAACCCTCAATGCGCGTGTACTCCTCGCCGAAGCCGACGCAGCCGGAGAGGAGAACGATCGGCGAGTCCAGGGAGAGGCCGCAAAAATCGACGCTTAGCGGGCTTTGCTTCGGCTTGAATGCTACAGCCATAAATCAATCATTCGTTTGGGGTCAAATAACTCTGGCGCGATCATACACAGCATCGCAGCGACAAGTGATGCAAAATGCAATCATCATGTTCAGCCTGATTCTATTCGAGCCCGAGATACCACCCAACACGGGAAACATAATACGCCTGTGCGCCAACACCGGCACTACGCTGCACCTGATCAAGCCATTGGGCTTCGAACTGGACGAACCGCGGCTGAAGCGTGCCGGGCTGGATTACCGAGAGTTTGCAGATATAGCTGTACATGAAAATCTTGAGGAATGTCTTCATGCACTCGATGGCCCGCGGGTCTTTGCGCTCAGCACGCGCGGCGCAACCTGTTACTCCGAGGCCAGGTTCAAAGGCGGAGATGCGTTATTGCTCGGGCCCGAAACGCGTGGCCTGCCGCAGTCAGTGCTGGACTCGCTGCCAGCGGAGCAAACCCTGCGATTACCAATGCGTCCGGAAAACCGCAGCCTGAATCTGTCGAATGCTGCGGCAGTCGTGATTTACGAAGCCTGGCGACAAGCGGGCTTTGCCGGGGGCGATTAGAAATGGTGTTGCTATTCCGGTTTCAGCGCCCGGCCCATTAAAGCGCCAACTGCTTCCCGCGGTGGAACACCGTCATAAAGAATGCGATAAATCTCCTGGCAGATCGGCATCTCGACAGACATTCGGTCAGCAACTTGTTTGACGGCTTTCGCGGCCAGCACGCCTTCTACTACCTGCTGTATTTCTTCCTGCGCCTCTTCGATCGACTTGCCACTGGCGAGCGCGAGACCCATGCGCCGGTTGCGCGAAAGATTATCCGTGCAGGTCAGCACCAGGTCGCCCATGCCCGCCAGGCCCATGAAAGTATCCTGATCGGCTCCCAGCGCAATACCGAGTCGCGTCATCTCGACCAGGCCGCGATTGATAAGGGCGATACGTGTGTTGGCGCCAAATCCGAGTCCGTCCGAGAGGCCCGTTCCGATGGCAAGCACGTTCTTGACCGCGCCGCCGACTTCGACACCAATCATGTCCCCGGATGTATAGGCCCTGAAACTGTCACCGGAAAGCGCCGCCGCGAGATCGTCTGCGAATTGGGAATCACTGGCAGCGATCGTCATCGCTGTTGGCAGGCCGGCGCCTACTTCGTTTGCGAAGGTCGGGCCCGACAGTACGGCCATTGCACGATCGTCGCCCAGGATTTCGCCGGCAACCTGGTGTGGAAGTTTGCCGGTACTCAATTCGAAACCCTTGGTCGCCCAGCAGATTCTCGCGAGACTATCGAGTAGCGGCCGTACTTTGATCAGGGTTTCGCGAAGGCCATGACTGGGCACGGCAATTACGATGTCCCGTACACCGTCGAGACATGTCGCGAGATCTGCCTCTACACGAAGGTTTTCGGGAAAGGGCACGTTCGGCAAATAGCGATTGTTGGCGCCGTCGGCGCTAATTGCAGCAAGCTGCTTCCCGTCGCGGCCCCACAAACGAGTCTCCCGGCCGCCGCGCGCGAATTGCAGTGCCAGCGCCGTGCCCCAGGAGCCAGCGCCGATAACCGCAATTGGTTGCCCGGGCACTTGCAAAGCTGTGCTGCTGATCAGGCGCTACCCCCGTTGCTCCCGCCATTGCTGCTACCGCCCGCAGGTTGCTTTTGTGCTTGCGCCTGAGCCTGTGCCATACCCTGTGCGTACAGAGCATCAAAGTTGATCGGTTGCAAAAGGAATTCGGGAAAGCCGCCCTTGGAAACAATATTGGCGACGGATTCGCGGGCGTACGGGAACAGTATGTTAGGACAATAACTGCCAACTATCGCCTTGAATTCAGCTTCATCATAACCCGCGATGTGGAACAGGCCCGCCTGCTGTAACTCAACCAGGAAAAAGGTTTGCTCGTCTTCCTTGGCTTCGATAATAATCGTCAAAACGACTTCGTGGTTGTTGTCCGTCCCCATCGTATGGCTGCTGCGAAGATTGAGATCGGTCTTGGGTGACCAGTTCGTTTTCGCAAAAATGTCGGGTGTGTGTGGGGATTCAAAAGAAAAATCTTTTACATAGATCTTCTGAATTGCGATCTGTTTATCGGATGTGTCTTGATCCTGGTCTGCCATTATATTTTCCTGTTAATCGAATCTGAATTTTTGCCTATGCATTTACGCCGAGTGAACCGTCGAGCAATCTATCGAGCTCACCGCTTTGATCGAGCGCATATAGTTCATCGAAGCCACCGATGGTCTGCTTGCCAATGAATATCTGCGGAACGGACTGACTTCCACTGCGGGCAATCATTTCTTTGCGTTCGTCCGGGTCCTCCGAAACCAACACATCATCGTATGTAAGTCCCCTTTTTTTTAGCAACATGCGGGCTGCGGCGCAATACGAACAGGTTGCAGAACCATAGATAGTGATTTTTGGAGTTGTGTTCATCAGCAAGCAATCGATGCCGCGTGCCACGGCGTTTTACCCTGTTATTTTTTTGCCTTCGTCTTTTTCGATGTGACAAGCGGCAAATTGGCCTGAGTCCACGCCGCAATACCGCCCTTCAAACCGTATACATTTTCAAGACCCGATTTACGCAAAGTGTCGACTGCACGTGACGAGGTGACGCCGGCATCGCACACGGCGAGTATCGCGCGTGATTTGTACTTCTTGATCTTGTCCTGATTGGCGGTTAGCTCGTCAGAAGGAATGTTCTTTGCATTGACAATGTGTCCGCGCGCAAACGCTTCGCTGCTACGGAGGTCGAGAACCACCGCGTCCGCATTGATAAGCTGGACCGCAGCTTGCGGTTCGATGTTCGTGATTCCTTGCGCTTGTCTCCTGAGCTCGGTAAAGATCACGAGGAAAAAACTGAAAAGGAGCGCGGTGACCAGCAGCATATGATTTGCGGCGAATTCCAAGTAGATATCCATTAGTTAGTGATTGGGGTTTGCGTTGCAACCGGCGTGGCCGAAACAACCAGTATACCAGCGCTCTGCGGGCGAATAGACGGGGCTTGGGGATTTTCTTCGGGGCTGGTACACGACTGTGGATTGGAATTACACTGCGGCGCGATGAGACGGCAACTCTCCAAGCACCTGATTTGTATCGCAGGCCTGGTCGCCTTCATGTCAGGCGCGCTTGGCCAGGATACAGATCTGACGCAAATCAAGGAGCGAGAGCTCGAGGAAGTTCGCGCGCAAATCAGCCGTCTCAAGCGGAGCATGGACAAAAGAGCCGCGGATCGCGACCGGATCACCGGAGAGCTGCAGGCGGCCGAGGTGAAGATCTCTGAAACGCGGCTACATCTAAAGGAGCTTGAGCGCCAGCGCGACTTCAGCCACAGGAAGAAGGTGGAGCTGGACGCGCGCCTTGTGATCAATGAGGCCGAACTTAAGGCAGAAACTCGCCAGCTCGAGGCCCAGGTGCGGGCGGCTTACATCAGCGGCCAGCAGGAACGCATGAAGCTGCTGCTCAATCAGCATGATCCGGCAACGCTTGGCAGGCTGATGACCTACTACCGATACCTGAGTGAATTTCGCGTCGACAACATAGATGCGGTCAACGGTCATATTCGCGAGCTGAGCGATCTCAGCGAACAGGTAGCGGCCGAGGAGAATCGCCTTGACGGATTGGCGCGCGCGCGCAGCGCTGAATTGAGCGCCATCAGCGCGGCACAGGAAACGAGGCAGGGGATGTTAAGCGCGTTGCAGGCGAAGATCAAACAGGCAGGGTCGGAGATTGACCGGCTCGCCGCGCAGGAACAGGATCTTGCACGGCTGATCACAGAGCTCACCAGCATTCTTTCGGATTATCCGATTACTTCCGAGGAACCGTTCAGTGAATTGAAAGGCCGTCTTACCTGGCCGATCGCCGGGGCCTTGCTACATGACTTCGGTCAACCGCGTGCGGCCGGCGGCCTGAAGTGGAACGGTGTCGTCCTGGCCGCAGCACGCGGGCGTGAAATTCGAGCGGTGTATCATGGTCGCGTGATCTTTGCGGACTGGCTGGCCGGTATGGGGCTCCTGGTCATCGTCGATCACGGCGGGGGGTATATATCGCTATATGGTTACAACGAAACGACATTGAAGATCGTTGGTGACTGGGTAGCGCCTGGCGATGTGATTGCGACCGTCGGCGATAGCGGCGGACAAGCCCGCTCAGCGCTTTACTTCGAGATTCGCAAGGGCACCAAACCACTAAATCCCAGAGCATGGGTGAGCAAGCAGCCGTCGGCCCAATAGGGCGCCATCAAATTGCGTGCATCTTCACGACCTGTTTTGAGGCACACCTCGGCCTGATCGAATGATCGAATCTGAGTGACTACAACTAAGCAGCCTGTGTTTCACAGCGCGGCACTCGATACTTTGCTGTGCTATCGTCGGGCGGCTGTCGGCGCTCGAACAACGCTTTTTCCATAGCGCCTGGAGAATTGCATGTCATTGAAAACCCGGGTAATTCTGGGTCTCGTCATCGGCACGATCATGGGTCTGAGCTTGTCGCTGGGCGGCGGCGTGCTGGCCAAAAGAGACCAGCCGGGGAGCGAAGAGCTGAGCTGGGAGCAGACGCGCCTGATGGCGGAAGTCATGGACCACGTCCGTCGTGATTACGTCGAACCAATCGATGATACAGAACTCATGGACAGTGCGATTCGCGGCATGGTCTCGGGGCTCGACCGGCACTCCGAATTCCTGGACGCGGAGGAGTACCGGAATATTCGTAACAGCACCAGCGGCAAGTATTCGGGTGTGGGACTGGAAGTCAGCACGCAGGATGGTGCGATCCTCGTCATCGCCCCGATCGACGACACGCCGGCACAGCGCGCCGGCATCGAGAGTGGTGACGAGATCATAGAAATCGATGGCGTATCGGTGCGTCGCGGCGAACTGAACGATGCCATTGGCAAAATGCGCGGCCACGCTGGCACCGTATTAACCATCAAGGTGCGCCGACAGGACTATGACGATCCGCTGACGTTTCACCTGACCAGGCAAAAAATAACAGTCGCAAGCGTGCGTCATGAGGTGTTGCAACCGTCATACGGCTATGTTCGCTTAAGCCAGTTCAACGAATCCACCGCGGATGAATTGAGTCGTGCGATTGATGAAATGACGGACGAGGTTCAGGAGCAAACCGGCGAACTGCTCACTGGGCTGATTCTTGACCTGCGAAACAATCCGGGCGGCATTCTCGACGCAGCGGTTGAGGTTTCCGACCTGTTCCTCGACCAGGGCATTATCGTTACCGCAAACGGAAGAACGCCGGCATCCCGATTCAGGCATGATGCTAAAAATGGCGACATCATGGACGGCGCCGTGGTGGTGGTGCTGGTAAATGGTGGATCGGCGTCTGCTTCCGAAATTGTTGCGGGGGCACTGCAGGACCATGGCCGGGCGTTGATCATCGGCACGACAACTTTTGGTAAGGGTCTCGTACAGACGGTGATGCCGCTGTCGAAAGGGCGGGCGATCAAGCTCACGACGTCTCATTACTACACGCCTTCAGGTGATTCGATTCACGAGATTGGCATTACGCCTGACATCGTAGTTGACGGATCCCGGGAACATCCGGGCTTAAGCGCAGGCGCTACCGTAGATCGAGAAAACGATGCACAGTTGATCGAGGCACTTGAGCAGATTCGCAATCAACGAGTCATGCACTCGCAGGCGCTTTGATCCAACGGCAAGCGATAGCTCCATTGCGAGTAATCCCGACCGCTATCGCTATTCTTGTTGGCATCCTTGCGATGCCGGCGCTGGCAGATGTCCCGCAGGCGATGCCGCGCATCGCCATCATTATTGATGACCTCGGCTACGGTCTCGCCTTGGGACGGCGCGCTTTGGATTTGCCGGGCCCGGTGAGCTATGCGGTATTGCCCGCAACACCAAGGGGTAAGGCGCTGGCGGAGATGGCGCACGCGAGCGGCAAGGAAGTGCTTTTGCATCTGCCGCTCCAATCTGCAATCCAGCAGGAAATGGATGAGCCGGGCGGGTTATTGCTTGACATGACCCGCGAGCAGTTCGCCAGCACCTTCGCAGCAGATTTCACATCGGTCCCACACATTGTTGGCGTTAACAGCCACCGTGGCAGCTTGCTGACGCGCCACCCTGGACATATGGCGTGGTTGATGGAGGAGATCCAGCTTCGTGGCGATCTCTTTTTCGTAGACAGCTATACGACGCCCGGGAGCGTCGCACTCAAACTGGCGCATGAGGCCGGCGTCCCCGCCGTCAAGCGGGATGTTTTCCTGGACCCCGATCATGCACCTGGCACCGTGGAGCGGGAATTCAGGCGGTTGAAGAAACTCGCGCGGCTGCGCGGTTTTGCCGTTGGCATCGGTCATCCCTACCCGGAAACGCTAACCCTTCTGGAAACCGAGATACCGAAACTGGCAGCGGAAGGATTCGAGCTAATCAGTATAAGTCGCTATATCGAGCTAAAGAATGAATTGTTAACAAGGTCACAAGAAGATGAGGAAGCGGAGTAACATGTTGAACCTTTACTCGCGCAGAGAGGACATACAGTGAGCTGGTGCGAAGATTCTTTGCTACAACTACTGGGGCAGTGCGGTAGCATTTTGAACAAACAACAGCAAACCTGATCTAAATCCGCAGTGCCGGTATCGAACAATACGATGAATGAGCTATTGAAAAATTCCCTTGTAATATTTTTTCTGTTGTCTTCCGTTGCATTGGCAGCGGATGTCGAATTTCCGATATTGCTGGCACAGGCAAAAGATTCGGTTGCCTGTACGATGCAGTACGACCCGGTTTGCGGTGTCGACGGTAAAACCTACAGCAACGACTGTGTCGCAGGAGCAGCGGGCACCGAGATTGCCAGCAGGGGTGAGTGCCTGATCGCAGTCGAGGATGCGGACGCAGCCCGGCGCGGTTGTTCAAAAGGGATAAATCCCGTTTGCGGTTCGGATGGCAACACCTACGATAACGAATGCATTGCCATAACATCCGGCATAGAGGTGTCCGCGGCCGGCGCCTGTCCCGGTGATACGGTATGCCCCGAGATTTTCGAACCCGTTTGCGGGGTGGATGGGAACACTTACAGTAACGAGTGCCTGGCTACAGGCGCCGGCGCCGAGGTTGCATCGCTTGGGATATGTGCAGCGGATATCGAGAGTTGCACGGATGACTTTGAGCCGGTTTGT
>PVMK01163829.1_pt1 | contig 13254 bp, 15 predicted proteins | sample 1853481 | NCBI WGS metagenome assembly PVMK01 (sample SAMN08533507, study PRJNA380276) | Marine sediment metagenome, whole genome shotgun sequencing project.
TCTTTGACCCTGATCCATTACTGCGGTAAATTGTCGATGGATTGTTTATGCACTCTTCTGAGCAGGGAGGTCTGGATGCGTCTCAAATTTACTCTTTTGTTTTCGATCATACTTACTGTCTTTGCCGGATGCACCGGATTAGGTCAACACTCTACGGAGCTTGAGCGTGCCCTGAGATAGAGCGTGGTCGCTATGTGGTCGAGATCATGGGCTGTAATGATTGTCACACCCCCGATTACATGGGGAGCGGCGCTTCTCTTCCTGAAGAGGATTGGCTGGTCGGTGGGGCTCTCGGTTTTCATGGCTCCTGGGGTACGGCATACCCGACCAATCTGCGGTTGTTGCTTAACGGTATCTCTGAAGATGACTGGCTTATCCTTGCCAGAAGGATGCGCCAGAGTTCTCCCATGTCCTGGGTCAGGCTACCGAAGGTGACGGATCAGGACCTGCGGGCCGTCTATCGCTTTGTGAAGTATCTCGGGCCAAAAGGAACTCCGGCACCGGCCCGTCTGCCAGCAGGCGTGATACCGACCACAGATTACCTCCATTTCCCTGAGCCACATTAGAATTTGAAACGTGAAATGTAAGGTAGAAAAGATCCTGATAATTTCCCCTTGACATATGTAACCATAACGGTTATCTTTCAATCACAGAACGATGCTTTTGCATGTTCTCCCTCCTAGGTAAAACCTAGAAACCCGTTGCCCCGCAGTCACCCCCCTGACTGTGGGGCTTTTTTTTGTATGTCTCCTTTTCACCTGCTTTGATCATCTGTGAGTTTTTATTGACGATATTACTGTGAGAATATTTTGAGATGCCTGTGCTATCCTGTCTTAGATCGCTACAGTGCTCGAAGTGGGGGGTAATATGCTGGAGACAAGGTTCGTGACTTCAAAGTGCGACAAGTGCCAACAACAAAATGAAGTTTCGCTAAGCTATTTTGTCGGGCCTGACTATAAATTCGAGAACACAGTCATTGCCATGTGCCAAAATTGTAATACTGATTTTCTTGCCACGCTTGATGAGACAATGATTCGGTAAACACTTTTCATGAATTACCCATTTCAATGGCCTGCCCTTACCGGGCGGGCCTCTTTCATTCTGGAGACTTACTTATGGTGAGATATGATTTCTGAATTGCAGATTTTCTGATAAACTGACTTTGTTAGAGAATAAGAACAGAGTCGTTTGATAGCTTAAAACTATTTCTCTACTGGGGGATGGAAGATGAAACGATTAGCTTTTGTGTTGACGATCTGTTTTTGCCTTGTCAGTGTGGACTGCCTTGCTGAGCTCACCTATGAAGAGCTACAGCACATTTACAAGACCTCCGGGGAAAGCAAGGCGTCTGCCATGGACAACTACGTCTTGGGTTTGTATGAAGGGGTGAACGCCTCCAATCTTGCCTACTACATGCAGACGAAACAGTTTCTTTACTGCAAACCGAACAACTTCAGCTTGAATGTTAACAACATCAGATCGATTATCAAAGATGCCCATGACTCCTACAACACCGAGGGTGATATCCCTGTCTCCTATCTGTTGTTTGTCGGTTTAAAAAAAACCTTCCCCTGCTTCTGAAGCCATCAGACCCGAGCGGGTTGTCTGTCACATCCTCCCATCTAACGGCATTTCCGTTTTCCCCAGTACCGTGCGCAGTGCAAAGGACGACTGAACGCGCATCACTCCAGGTAAACTGGTGAGCTTGTTATGGACGCGCACGTAGTCATCATTGTCTCGTGTTATGACACGCAGCAGGTAGTCAAAGTCCCCTGACATTAGGTAACATTCCATCACCTCCGTGACCCTTGTGATTTCTGCTTCGAAGGCAGCCAGCTTCTCTCTTTGTTGACCATCTAGAGAGACCCTTACAAAAACATTGCCTGGCTTACCTATGGCGCTCTGATTAATCAACATCACATAGCGATCAATAACCCTGCTTTCCTCGAGAATCTTGACTCGTCTCAGACACGCTGATTCAGACAGGCCTACTTCTGCGGCAAGCTGTACGTTTGACAGACGGCCATTCTTTTGTAACTTATTTAGAATAGAATGATCTATGACGTCCAAATCTATCGTTGGCATAATCTGCTCCATTTGTAGCTGTTTGTGGTTTTATCCACCAATAAATAGGTTTATTTCTGATAGTTTGCAAGATAATTTCTTGGTTTTGCTGATAGACTTTTGTGTATACAAATAAATTCAATTATCCATGGCAAGGGAGCCCTATCATGATTGTCGGCATACTTATAGAGATCAAGGTGGCGGAAAACCGGGTTTGCATGACTCCGGCAGGGGTTGAAATCATGGCCAAGAGAAGTCATGTTGTTCTGGTTGAAACTCAGGCTGGTGTAGGAAGTGGCTTTAGTGATGCTGATTACCTTGCTGCCGGAGCGGAAATTGTCTCGACAGCTGCAGAGGTTTATCGTCGTGCGGAGATGGTCATGCACGTCAAAGAACCACAGCCCTCTGAATTCCCCCTGATTCGCGAAGGGCAGATCGTCTTTACTTATTTCCACTTTGCTGCCGGTGAAGAATTGACCCGGGCGATGATCGACAGCGGTTCGGTCTGTATCGCATACGAAACAATCGTTGGTGCCGATGGTCGCTTGCCTCTGTTGACACCCATGAGTGAGGTCGCAGGAAGAATGGCAGCTCAGGAGGCGGCGAAGTATGTTGAGCGTACTTATGGTGGCCGCGGCATCCTGTTTGGTGGTGTCCCGGGTGTGCAACCGGCAACGGTGGTGGTGCTTGGCGGTGGTACGGTTGGGACCCATGCTGCACAGATGGCTTGTGGCCTTGGCGCCAAGGTCTATCTGCTTGATACCAACCTTGATCGATTGCGTCACCTTGCTGAAGTTATGCCGAAAAACTGTTTCCCGATCATGTCTTCACCGGCGACAATTCGTGAGCTGGTCCAGGAGGCAGATGTGGTGATCGGGGCGGTGCTACTGCATGGTGCCAAAGCGCCCAAGCTGGTCACCCGGAAGATGTTGAAAAGTATGAAACCTGGCGCGGTGCTGGTCGATGTGGCAATCGATCAGGGCGGTTGTTTTGAAACGTCCAAGGCGACGACTCACAGTGAGCCCACTTATGTGGTGGATGGCATCGTGCATTACTGTGTTGCCAATATGCCTGGTGCTGTGCCGTTAACATCAACCGTTGCGTTAACCAACGCAACGCTCCCATATGCGGTTAAGATCGCTGATCAGGGGTGGCAAGCTGTTGCCAGAGACAATGCTGACGTCAGGCAAGGTTTGAACGTCGTCCGCGGTAAAGTCACCTATGCAGGGGTTGCAGAGGCTTTTGATCTTGAGTACACGCCAGTAGAGGAGGTCCTGTAGTTTATTGACATATATTGCAATCATTCTCTTAAGCTGTATGCTGTAAGAGAATGTTAATCTGGGAGGTGTTATGGATCCGATTGTCTTTCGCGAAGATCCGCTGGCCGGGCTTGCCGCTGCCTCCACGTACCAGGGAAAACTGAGCGTTGTTCATGATGTCTTGAAAGCACGTTGCCCAGGTATCGACCGGATCAGTGTTGCTCTCTATGATCACCAGACGAATTCACTTAAAACCTTCATTGCCTCTCCTTTAGACGAAAGCCCGCTGAAGAATCACGAAGTTGCTCTGGAGAGCGAATCCTCTCTTAACCAGATCGCCAGCAATGCTACCCCGCGGATTATCAACGACCTGAGGATTTACGATGGTCACGACACCATTCATTCTCGCGCGATTGTCGGTCATGGTTTTGCCTCCAGTTATACTCATCCGATGTATTACAACAAAGTTCTTACAGGCTTTGTCTTTTTTAATTCGTTCCACAACCGGTATTTCCGCGACCGTGTTCTGGAGCAGGTTGAAGTTTTCGTGCATCTGCTCTCCGAGATGATTTTGACCGATCTCGCGGCAACCCGAGCCCTGGTGGCTGCCATGAGAACTTCAATCAGTATGATGCAAAAACACGACCTGGAGACTGGCAGTCATCTTGAACGTATGTCACGTTATGCACGCCTGATCGCTCGTTACCTGGCAACAAAAGGTCTGGAGCAGCTTGATGACGAACAGATTGAACAGATCTCTCTTTTTTCAGCTCTGCACGATGTTGGTAAAATCGGTATCTCTGATCAGATTTTACAGAAGCCAGCGAAACTCAATCTACAAGAACGTGAAGTCATGAATACCCATACCGTGTTGGGCCGTCAGATTGTCGATGACCTGATCAGTAACTTCGGTTTTGAACAAATTCCATATATTGACTACCTGCGGCACATCACCGAAGAGCATCATGAGGCAATGGATGGCAGCGGTTATCCACGAGGTCTGTGTGGGCAGGAAATCTCACTGGAGGCACGTATTGTTGCTGTCAGTGATGTCTTTGATGCATTAACGACTCAGCGCCCTTACAAGGAGCCATGGTCTAACGAGCATGCCTTTGCCATGTTGCAGCTTTTGTCCATTGATAAACTGGATAAGAGCTGTGTCGATGCGCTGGTTGAATGCCCTGATGAAGTTGAGCAGATTCAAAAGCAGTTTCACGAGATGAATTGAGATTCAGTAGTATTATTCAAAAGCAATCTGGCCAGCTTCGTTGAGAAGTTGGCCAGATTGCTTTTATCATAAAAATGGTATGGTTGGTCTTGTAAAAACGTCCCGCTGCTCGTTCAGGATGTCTCTGGCACTGGAGATGCTGGCGTGTTAGTATGCCACTCTTTTGCATGGCAGAAAGTTGGAAAAAAGTGGGGTGCAATGCGTACTAAAACAAGGATTGCAATAATCAAGAATCAACAGATTGATATAGGAGGTTGAGACCATGTCATGGTTTGGCAAGATAATGGGAGGCAGTGTCGGTTTCATGCTGGGGGGGCCAATCGGAGCATTAGTTGGTGTGTCACTCGGCCATACACTGATTGATGATAAGACCCGCGCCGGTTATGCCGAGTCTGGACGTCTGACTGGTCAGGAGCAGCGTCAGGCTGTCTTTTTTACCGCAACGTTTGCCATGCTTGGCAAGATGGCCAAGGCCGATGGACGGGTCTGCGACGATGAAATCAATGTCGTGCGCAGTTTTATGCGTGATAAGTTGCGCCTCGATGCTACAACTCAACAATTTGCCATGGGAGTTTTTAATGAGGCGAAGGATAATACAACTCCCTTTGATGACTATGCTCGCCAACTTGGCCAGGTTTTTCAGAATGAGCAGCAGTTGCGCATGATGTTTTACGAGATGCTCTTCACCGTGGCACTGGCTGACGGTGTGCTGCATCCGGCCGAAGAGAAGATCCTGCGTGACGCGCCGGCAATGCTCGGTCTGCATGATGATATTTTCAACACCGTCAAGCGTCAGTTTGTCAGTGACCTTTCACATCACTACGCCATGCTCGGCCTGGAGGATGGGGCGGATATGAGTGTAGTCAAGAAGGCTTATCGAAAGCTGGTTACTGAGTATCATCCGGATAAAATCGTCTCCAAAGGTTTGCCGGAAGACTTTATGACCTTTGCCGAAGAGAAGTTCCGCGAGATCAACGAAGCCTATGAGGCGATTACGAAGGCTAAAGCGTCGTAAACGAGAATTGATTTTATGAATTACGGCATCACCCGTGAGCAAGCATTCGAACTGGTCAAGCAGCACGTCAAAAGCCCCAATATGATTAATCATTGCCTGGCTGCTGAAGCTGTCATGACAGCTCTGGCTGAACGCGTTGGTGAAGATCCTGAAAAATGGGGACTGGCAGGGCTGCTTCACGATCTGGACGCCGAGACCCATACCACTCTAGATGTTCATACTCAGGAAACGGTTCGTATCCTTCGCGAGAAGGGTGTTGATGAAGGGATTATTGAGGCCATTCGCCTGCACAATGAACAGGCCCATCCAGGTGAACAACGTAGTACGCAGTTTCAACACCTGCTGGCGGCGGGAGAGACGATCACCGGCTTAATCATCGCTACTGCTCTGGTTTATCCAGACAAGAAACTGGCCAGCGTCAAGCCGAAATCAGTTCGCAAACGCATCAAAGAGAAGGCCTTTGCCGCTGGTGCAAACCGCGATATTATCCGTGAGTGTGAAGTTGGTGGTGTCCCGCTTGAAGAATTCTGTGACCTTTCCCTGCTGGCGATGCAGGGTATTGCAAGTGATCTTGGCTTGTAACCTAAAGAATATCAGGTTAAAATGGCCTATCCTATTCAAGGGAGGAAATCATGAAACGCTATCAAAAGCCCAAAGTTGTAGGTAGTAGCAACGTTCATCCATGTTGATAGAGAAGCCGGGGCTTTCCCCGGTTTTTTTTATTCCATAATTTGAGTTCGTTTTATTCAAAAGCATGAATCCGTGAGGAAGCAAAATGCGTACATCCAACCCAATGATGAAAGAAAGCCTTTTCACCCAGGCGGTTTCGGGTACCGAAACAATGACCTTGCAGGGGGCAGTGAACAAGACGATAGCCCTGCTGGCGTTAGTCGTAATCGGTGCCAGTTATACCTGGAATCTTTTTTATAACCAGGGCCCCGCGGCAGTGCAGCCGTTGATGATCGGTGGATTTATCGGTGCCTTTATCTTCGCCATGATCACGATCTTCAAGGCCAGCTGGGCGCCGAAAACAGCGCCGATTTATGCTGTTCTGGAAGGTGTGGCGCTGGGTGGTATCTCGGCCTTTTTCGAAGTACGTTTCCCCGGTATTGTCATCCAGGCTGTCGGTTTGACCTTCGGGACACTGTTTGCTTTGCTGTTTGCCTATAAGACTAAGCTGATTCGGGCGACCGAAAATTTCAAGCTGGGCATTGTTGCTGCGACCGGTGGTATTGCCCTGGTTTACGTGGCCAGTATGATTGGTGGTATGTTTGGCTGGCAGATGCCAGTGATCCATGAATCCGGGCCGATGGGTATTTTATTCAGCCTGTTTGTGGTCGTGATAGCCGCCCTGAATCTCGTTCTTGATTTTGACTTTATTGAACGTGGCGATGGCGTTGCACCCCGTTACATGGAGTGGTATGCAGCCTTTGGATTGGTCCTGACTCTGGCTTGGCTTTATTTGGAACTGTTGCGACTCTTGTCAAAGTTGCGCGGTCGTTAACGTTGAATTAACAAACTATGACAGCAAGAGGGACAGAATATATTTCTGTCCCTTTTTTGATTCAAAAAATCTTGTCATGTTCAGAGGAAACGATCTATTCCCTCCAGCCCTTCAACAGCCCCACAAGGCAGCGAAATATGTCCCCCTGAGATATGTGCCTCTCTGGGATTAATGCGGATCACGGTGGCGCCATGACCTTGCCCAATCCGTTCACTCATGTAGCGGATGGTCGGGATGGCTGTGCCAGCTCCCATCTCAATTACGACGATCGGGTCGTGCTGATGCTGAGCAAGAAAACTGTCAAAGCGCATCTCCTGACCATGGGTGCGGTCGGAGAGCCAGGAATAATCGCCGAACATCAGAATATTCGGACGGGCAGGTTGGCTGCAGTGGCGACACTGAGGGACGCTCAGTGCGCGCATGGTCTCTAAATCGACCGGGATTGATTCATCATTATCCCAGATGGCGTTGTTACAGGGGGAGAGACATTGCAGGTGGTTGATTGAGCCGTGGACTTCGAGGATCTGATCTTCCCGATAGCCGGATTTCTGGAACTGGCCGTCAACATTCGAGGTAGCGACAAAGCTGTCCTGTGCAAATTCATCAGCCCAGTCTTGCAGCATTTGAAAACCGCGATGAGGTTCCGTTTCCCGATAGAGATTGGTGCGATGACCATAGAAGCCCCAGCCAAAAGCAGGGTCGCCTTCGAAGTTGGACGGATTGGCGGCACCGATGAAATTGATACCGAGCCGTTCGTACATCGGATAGGCGTTCCAGAAGCCGTGGTCACCGCGAAAATCAGGTAGACCAGAATCGACGCCCATGCCAGCACCAGAGGTAACGACCATTGCTTTGGCGGAACGGATTGCTTCTGCCGATTTTTCGAATCTGTCCTGAAGGTTCATGATCTCCTCCTGAGAATTCGTGGTGCTACTTTCTTATCCCAACCTCAACCATCATCGGCTGCAGCAAACCAATCACAACCTGCGGCGACATACTGACCAGAAAACCACGCTTGCCACCGTTGAGGTAAATGCTGGGCAGGGCGGTAATTGTTGCCTCCATATAAACAGGCATTGTTTTACGGGTTGCAAAAGGCGAAGTGCCTCCAATCTGGTAACCGGTATGCTTGAGAGCGATATCCGGATTACAGGGCGTAATTGATTTAACGCCAACGGTTCTGGCAAGTTCCTTGGTTGAAACTTCCTGATCACCGTGCATCAGAACAATGAGAGGATTGTGTTGTTCATCCTCCATCACCAATGTCTTGATAACCTGGTGCTCATCAACCCCAAGTTCACGGGCTGATACTGTCGTGCCACCACGTGCCTCATAGCTGTAGAGGTGCGGAGTAAACTCAGCTTTGCACTGCTTGAGGAGACGGATTGCTGCCGTCATGGGTGTTTTGTCTTTGGCCATGATTTGTTCTTTCGGGTATGAATTGTCAGTTGTCAGCTGTCAGCCTTAAAATATCCAACCCCCAATCATCATCAAAAGGCTGCCCAGAGTGATAAAGACGCAGATTGCTCCCAGGCCATTGAAAACAGGTCTTAAAACCTGGCGGCCTCGTACGCCGATCGGGAGCACCAGACCAAAAAGGAGACCGCCAAATGCGCCACCGAGGTGGCCAGCGTTATCGGCACCGATCACTAACCCGAAGACAAAAGCAATCGCAGCCCAGCGCAGCATGAGATTACGGTAAGTGTGTGCCATAGTGCCGCCGACACGATGGTAGTAGGAGATGGCAAAGCCAATCAAGCCGAAGATAGAGCCTGAGGCACCAACAACTGGGATCCATTGCTTGATGTAAAAAGCCTGCCATCCGAATCCGGCAAAGGTGGCTGTCAAGGCAGTCAATACGTAGAGGATGATGAAACGGGTTGTGCCAATCTCTTCTTCAATCAGCGGTCCGATCTGATAAAGCACCATCATGTTGAAGCCGAGATGGATCAGCCCACCATGGGTGAACGCATAGGTGATGCAGCGCCACCATTCTCCTTCGCTAAGAACCAGAGGCCAGTATTGGGCCCCTGAATGTACCAACAGGTAACCGCTGGGGCTGAACAGAGTCGAAAGGCCCAGTCCGCCACTGATCCCCTGAACGACCATCAGACCGTAGAGCAACAGGTTAGTGGCTATGAGAACTTTGGTTGCTGACCAGTTTCCACTGGTGGGATTACCCTGCATAATTCCACGCAGGTTTCTCTCCCATTTCATAATCCGCCACTGCCAACGGGTGCCATTCATACCGAGTCGGTCAAAAAAAGATTTCCAGTCCATGTATATCCTTCATTGGTGAATCTACTATTTTAATTGGATCACAGCGCCATCTTATCTCTCAGTCGTCACAAGTTTTAATGCGAGGCCGACAAAGACGGTTCCGGCAACCCAATTCATGATTCGTTGCGCCCGTGCTGAACGGTTGAGCCATTCACCCAAAGCCCCGCCAAGCAATGCAACCGCACCGAAAACCAGGATTGTTGCCACGATAAAGATGCCGCCCAACAGAACCATTTGCAGACTTATGGGGCCACGTGCCGGGTCAGCAAATTGCGGTAAGAAGGCCAGAAAGAAGATCGATACCTTTGGGTTGGTGACGTTCATGATGATGCCGCGCCGGTAGAGTGCTGCCATGCCCCTCTGCGGATTGCCATCCAAGCGGATCTGCTCAGGTGAACTACGAAAAATTTGCCAAGCCAGGTAGAGCAGGTAGCTGGCGCCAATAACCTTCAAAAGCGTAAATGCAAGAGCTGAGGCCTGGAAAATAACGGCAACGCCGAAAGCGACGGCTCCGGTATGGACGAGGAGTCCGGTACACAACCCGAACATGACTACCAGCCCGAGAGTCTGCCATGCAAGGCGGATTGGGTCAGGACAAAGACGTTGTCAGGACCTGGCACAATGGCCAGTAACGTCGAGGCCAGAAAAAAGGCAGAAAAGGTTTCAATAGATAGCATGATATCCCGTAATGGTCAGGTTGATGCGGCTTCGTTGAGAGGGAGTTCCAGAGAGACGCAGGTTCCTTCCACAGCCCTTATCTTCAATGTTGATTCGTAGCAGGTCCTTTTGTAAAACTGACCTTACCTCAACCTTGCCGCCGTCCGGCGAATATTTTATGGCATTGCTGACCAGGTTTTCGAAGACCCGTGTCGTTTTGTTGTAATCAACATAAAGACGGGTTTCTCCTTCCTGAGCAATTTCGAATTCGCACGGTTGAAATTATTCTATCCGGTTATAATAACGTTGTGACCCTGTGGAAGCAAGCGACAGCGTTATTGCTCAAGAAGTTTGCTTAATGGTCAAAGTTGACTAACATTGAAGATATGATCTGAGGGGTCTTGCCATGTTTAAAATACTGAAAACGACAATCTTCATCCTTTGCTTCTGGGTGGTTCCGGTCTGCGCTGAGCAGGTTTCCAGTGTCGTTATGCTGTTTGACCAGCAAACCAGCGAGCGCATTGAGGGATTGCTGCAAAGTCATGAACCCTTATCGGCACCATTGGTTGGCGTCTCACGATTATTTTCGCATGAAGAAATCCTCAAGCTCTATCAACAAAGAGATTTCCTGCCGATCTGGATTAATGGCTGGCAGTTGAAGCCCGAAGCGCTGGCGCTGTTGGACAATCTTCGCGGCGCCGGGGAACACGGTCTTTGTGGCAATGATTATTTGTTGGAGGAGTTGGAAGGTTTGATTCGTATCCAGATGGATTTTGCGAAGCACAGCCTTCCTTTAGCACCTGATAATCGCGCTGTTCTTGATCTCTTTCTCTCTCAGGCTTTTCTGACTTATGCTACTCACCTGGTGGAAGGCCAGGTTGACCCGACACTGGCTCATGTTGACTGGAGGAGCAGGCGACGTAAGGCTGATCTGATCAAGCTTTTGGAATATGCCATTGAGAATCACCGCGTGTCGCAGGTGCTGGAGAATCTGATCCCTCCCCACGAGGAGTATCGGCAGCTGATTAATGCGCTCAGTAAATATCAGACAATCTCTGCTAGTGGCGGATGGCCCACGATTCCGCCCGGCTCGACAATCAGATTGGGAGATCGAGACGAAAGAGTCCTCTGTTAAAGACTCTCCTGTTGAAGACCGGCGACCTTGAACAAACCATCATAGTTACCGATGATTATGATCAGGAGACTCGTGCAGCGATACAGCTTTTTCAGACCAGGCACGGATTGGTCGATGATGGGGTTATCGGACCTGAAACTCTTGACAACGTTGAATGTTTCTGTGGAAGATCGCATTCGACAGCTCGAACTAAACCTGGAACGCTGGCGGTGGATGCCAAAAAGTTTTGGTAAGCGGCACATCCGGGTGAATGTTGCTGATTTTTCTCTTGAAGTTATTGAAGACGGCGAGTCTGTTATGCGGATGCCGGTAATCGTTGGTACACAATATCGAAAGACGCCAGTCTTCTCTGCGCGGATGACATATCTGGAATTCGCTCCTTACTGGACCGTTCCTCCGACTATACTGCGCGAGGACAAACTGCCGAAAATCAAGCGTCATCCTGATTATCTGGAGGAAAAGCATTGCCAGATTATTTCGAGAGAGAACCGAGATGTGACGATTGATCCGCTTGATATCAATTGGTCTGCGGTGGAGGCTTCCAGCTTCCCGGGACTGCTACGCATGGACCCTGGCCCGTGGAACCCGTTAGGGCGGGTGAAATTCATGTTTCCAAATAGATTCAACGTCTATCTGCATGACACTAACCAGAGATATCTCTTTGACAATAATACCCGTTCTTTCAGCTCCGGTTGCATCCGGGTCAAAAGACCTCAGATGCTTGCTGCTTATCTACTCAAACAGAATCTTGGCGCAGAAAGGTTACGGGAACTTCTCGAAGCAACGGCTCCGGAACAAGTCTCCATCAAACCTTTGACGGTACATATTCAGTACTGGACAGCATGGGTTGATCGGGACGGCCTTGTTCACTTTCGACCGGATGTCTATTTTCGGGATCTTGACCTTGAGGTCGCTCTGACGGAACCGGCTTATCGGGTTATGAACCAGCTAAAAGTAAGCGCTGGAACACGTTTGGCAAAGAATTAGGCTAGTTTTCGTCCGGAAACGGTTCTTTTCCGCAATCTCTGCGTCAATCTGCACATTTGATTGTGCGGCGTAAAGTACTACACCTCCGCTCAAATGCTTGATTTCCTTGACCTTGCGAAAAATTGCTCGTTTCCAAATCGAAAACGAAAATAATGGACTTAGAAGAGGTCCTTAAGCCAGCCGAAGGCGACCATGGTGCCAATGGCAGAGCCGATGGACGAGAGGAAGAAGACCAATAAGACTCTGGTCAAACGGTTGCGCCACCAGCCGCTCAATTTGGCAATGTCCTCCGCGACGTATTCCATATCTTTTACTTGTGGTGGGGCGACATAGGCTTGTACCAGGCCGGTGACAAAGCCGGCGCCGATGGTCGGGTTGAGAGAAGTGATCGGAGCGGCGACAAAGGCCGCTAGAATTGTCAAGGGGTGCCCCAGGGCAATCAGAGCTCCCAGTGCAGAGAGAACACCGTTGGCAAGAATCCATGCCACAGCTGCATCCGCCAACTGTTCTGTATTCCCCGTCATAAATCCCGCAATAAACAAACCGACAACAATGGCTGGTATCAACCATGGCAGAATCTTAGAGAGCGTGGTCTTTTCAGGGATGATAGAAAGCTCACTGATCTCTTCATCGGAAAAGTTTTTAGACAGTTTTTTCAGAATTCCCGGCATGTGAGCTGCACCGACAATTGCGACTACCTTCTCACCGGGTGATTGGCGGATGTGGTGGGCCATGTAGCTGTCACGCTCATCAACAAGAGTTGTCTTGACCGTTGGCAAGACCTCCGACATTTCGTCCAACATAGCCGAAAGAGTATCGGTCTGGCGTAGTTTGGCAAGTTCCTCTTCATCGAGTTCCTGAGAATCAAACAGGCTGGCCAATAGCGTCGAGAAGAGCATCAACTTCTTCCATAAACTGGCCTTGCGCCAGGCACGCAACAGGGTTGTGCGGATTTCACGATCTACCAGTTGCACCTGTTTACCAAGTTCCTCGGCAGTCTCCGCTGCTGCTGCCAGTTCAGCACCAGGCTTAACTCCTGTATGTAACCCCATACGTTTTTGAAATGAAGATAAGGCCAGATTTGCCAGAAGAAAGGGCGCTTGACCTTGTTTGATGACCTGAATC
>PVMK01120619.1_pt1 | contig 13253 bp, 13 predicted proteins | sample 1853481 | NCBI WGS metagenome assembly PVMK01 (sample SAMN08533507, study PRJNA380276) | Marine sediment metagenome, whole genome shotgun sequencing project.
CCGTCCTCGGCGACGTTGGCGACGTACATCACCGGCTTTGCCGTAATCAGATGCAGCTCCCGCAGGTCCTCCCATGCATTTTCGCCGAGCGAGCCGTTGGCGATGAGTGAGCGCACCGGGCGGCCTTCGTTGAGCGCGTCACGCACCTGTTCGAGCACATCCATGGTCTTTTTCGCGTCCTTGTCACCGGCGTTGGCGACCCGGCGAACTCGGTCATGGGCGCGTTCAACCGTTTCGAGATCGGCCAGCGCCAACTCAGTGTCGATGATTTCGATGTCATTAACCGGCGAGACCTTGCCGGAAACGTGCACGACGTTGTCGTCCTCGAAGCAACGCACGACGTGAGCGATGGCGTGGGTTTCGCGAATGTGGGCAAGGAACTGATTGCCCAGGCCCTCGCCCTTGGAGGCGCCTGCGACTAAACCCGCGATGTCGACAAATTCCATGGTCGTCGGCACAACGCGTTCGGGTTCTACGATCGCCGCGATAATCTCGAGGCGCTCATCCGGCACGGGCACGATCCCGGTATTCGGCTCGATGGTGCAGAACGGGAAGTTCTCCGCATCGATTCCGGCTTTGGTGAGCGCATTGAACAGCGTGGATTTACCGACGTTCGGCAGGCCCACGATTCCACAACTGAATCCCATCAGTCCTCCGGCGCCTCGTTCGCATCCCGCGCGGGCGGTGCATGTAGTACGTTCATGGTCTTCTCCACCTCGCCAGCCAACAGGTCCGCGAGTATCGACTCGGACAGATCCGACGCCTCTTCGATCGCCTCACGTTCCTCGGCCGGCATGCGCGTTCCGGTCAAATAGGGTGTCACCAGATCGGCATGCCCCGGATGGGCCACGCCAATGCGCAACCTGAGGAAGCCTGTCTGATTGCCCAAGCCTTGAACCACACTACGGATGCCGTTGTGCCCGTTGTCGCTGCCGCCCTGCTTCAGCTTGACTACTCCGACATCGAAAGCCATTTCGTCATAGGCCACCAGAATCTCGCCCACCGAGATCTTGTAGAACGACGCCAAGGCGCTAACCGCCTCGCCGCTCAAATTCACGAACGTGGTGGGAATCAGTACACGGACGTCGTGGCCGAGAATGTCACCGCGCCCCACCAGACCCTTGAATCGCGACTCTTCCTTCAGGGCGATGCCATACCGGCGTGCAAGCGCCTCGACGAACGTGGCGCCAACATTGTGGCGGGTACCCTCGAAACGCGGACCCGGATTGCCCAGGCCCGCGATCAGTCGAATCGCACTCATGCGCGTGCGTTAGGTTTCGTCGTCGCTGGAACCTTCGCCCGAGCCCTTGTCGCCCTCTCCTTCGGCGTCTCCGGCTTCTTCGCCCTCGGCGGCCTCGCCTTCTTCACCTTCCTCGCCTTCCTCACCTTCGAGCGCTTCGAGTTCCGGCTCTTCTTCGATGATCTCACGCGGTACCTGGACGGTCGCGATCTGCGCGTCGTTCGGTTCTTCCTGCGCAAGTGCAACGATGGTCACCCCTTCCGGGACGTTGATGTCAGACAGGTGCAAGGCAGTTCCGAGAACCACCTCGAGCATGTCGACTTCGAGGAAGCCCGGCAGGTCGCCCGGCAGACAGCTGATCTCCACATCGGTAACCATGTGTGAAATAGCGCCGCCTTCGGTCCTTACGCCAACGCACTCTTCTTCGTTGATGAAGTGAATCGGCACCTGCACCTGCAGGGCGCGGTCTGCACGAATGCGCAGAAAGTCGATGTGCTGCACCCGTTCAGTCGCCGGGTGCCGCTGCAGATCTCGCACCACCACCTGCTGGGCTTTGCCATTGGTCTTGATGCTGATGATCTGTGAGAAGAAGGACTCCTGTTGCATCGCTTTAGCGAGTTGGTTGTATTGCAACGTCAATGCAATGGCGTCCTGTTCGCCCCCGTACATGATGCTGGGGACTCTGTCTGCCAACCGACGTAAGCGGCGGCTCGCACCTTTCCCCACGTCTGTTCGCAGCTCGGCTTCGAGCTCTATTTCCTGTGACATTAGCTTTCTCCTGTTGTCACGAATTACCGCAGCGGAACATTGCGACCGTCATTCCGAAGCGAACCAGGTAACCCCGAGGCATTACCGAAACATTGCGCTGATTGACTCTTCGTTGCTGACTCGGCGAATTGCTTCACCGAGCAGGCGATCGAGACTCAGCTGTTCAATCGTGCTGCACTGCCTGGCGGCATCGCACAGCGGAATCGTATCTGTAACGACCAGTCGGTCGATTTTCGAATCGTTGATGCGGCTAATGGCCTTGCCGGACAACACCGGGTGCGTGATGTAGGCGACCACCTGAATTGCGCCGCGCTCCTTAAGCGCATCTGCCGCTGCACACAACGTGCCCGCGGTATCGACCATGTCGTCGATAATGATGCAAGTTCTGCCGTCCACATCACCGATTACATTCATGACTTCCGATTCGTTGGCTTGCGGGCGCCGTTTATCGATTATCGCCAGATCGATGTCATCGAGTTGCTTCGCGATAGCCCGGGCCCGTACAACACCACCGACATCCGGTGAGACGACGATCGGATTCTCATAGCGCTGCGCCAGCGCGTGGTCCACCAGCACGGGTGACGCGTATACGTTCTCAACCGGAATGTTGAAGAAGCCTTGGATCTGATCGGCATGCAGATCCACGGTCATTACCCGGTCGACGCCAGAGGCACTGATCATGTCGGCCACCACCTTGGCGCTGATCGGTACCCGCCTCGACCGTGGCCGGCGATCCTGGCGCGCGTAGCCAAAATACGGCATCACTGCCGTTATCCGAGCCGCGGAGGCACGGCGGATCGCATCCGCCATGATAATCAACTCCATTACGTTGTCGTTGGTCGGCGCGCAGGTTGACTGCAGCAGAAAAACATCCGCGCCGCGCACATTGGTGTTGATTTCTACGTTCACTTCACCGTCGCTGAATCGGTCGACCCGGGCATCGCCAAGCTCGATGCGCAGTTCGCGCACCACGCGTCTGGCCAGCTCCGGGTTCGAGTTGCCGGCAAAAATGATCAGATTAACCACAGATCAAACTATCCTAAAAATGGCTGGGGTGGCAGGATTACTCGCGGCTTCGCCGCTCGCCCTCCGGGTCCGAGTCACCGGCGCTTCGCTTCGGCTCCTCGGATCAAACCGCTTACGCGGTTTGTCGAACCACACAGGCTCTCACCCCGCCACCCCTTACAATACGTTTTCGTCCTGCTCTCTAAAAATGGCTGGGGTGGCAGGATTCGAACCTGCGCATGCCGGGATCAAAACCCGGTGCCTTACCACTTGGCGACACCCCAACTGGGCTGGCTCAACGTCTCTTGTTGCTGGACTTTCGGAGCCGGAGCACCGACCCCAGGCCGTGGGAGGGCGGTATTCTGAGGATCGAGCCAGGCGCTGTCAAATCACTGAAATGTCGGTGAAAAGGTCCATTTCTTCGGCACCAGGGTTACCCTCACCCCGGCCTGGGATGCGCTGATTCGACCCGGTACACGATGGCTTTGTTCCGCCAACCCGTAATTCGAGAAAACCAGGGCCCAGCCGAGCTGCTGCAGGTTACGCAGATCACCCTGCTCATCCCGAATTGCCTTCTCGGCGGGAAAGCCCGGCGCCTGCCTGCCCTGGATCCAGGACCGCAGCGCATCGATGGGCACCGAGAAGCCGAGCCAGCGCTGCATTGCAGTGGCGCTGTCCGGTTCGCGGTAGACCTCGCCATCGGCTGCATACACCGTAACTTCCTCCCCGGACCCCACCAACCGGGTCCGTCCCTGACCCAAGGGACCCCAGAGCTCAATCTGGAACTGATCGCCTGCTTGAATCCAGTTGAAGCTGGATGAAAACCCCTCCTCACCATTGCGTACGCCCAGGCGGCCCTGCACCGTGAACTGGGCGGACTCCAATTCCGCGGCGGGCGGTAGTGACGTACATCCCGAAAGGGTTGCAAAAACCCCAACAATTACGGAAAAAACTTTAAGAAAGAATGGCTTAGGCATAGCGACCAGCATACAACACACGCGAGTTTGGTATGATTGCGTGCCATTGAACTGAATTACCTGCCTAACCACCGGCTGAACACGACGCGCACATGGCCATTCTCGCCTACGGGTTGAACTTTCGCACGGCTCCGATCGATCTTCGGGAGCGCATCGCATTCCCGGCCGAAGGGCTGGTTTCTGCGCTAAAAGATCTGACGCGTTCGCTACCTTCGGTCGGCGAGGCGGCCATTCTGTCCACCTGCAACCGCACCGAACTGTACTGCGCGACGGAACTCACCGATCACACGCCGCTGGTCACGTGGCTGGCCGATTACCGCGACGTGGCAGCCGAGGACATTCGCAATGCCGGCTATACGCATTGGGATCAGGACGCGGCGCGCCACATGATGCGCGTCGCATCCGGCCTCGATTCACAGGTGATGGGCGAGCCGCAGATTCTCGGCCAGGTGAAGGACGCCTATGATCTGGCACGCAGCGCCGGCACGTTGGGACCGGAGTTGAATCTGCTGTCGCAGGTCACCTTGAACGTTGCCAAGCGGGTCCGCACCGATACTGACATCGGCCGTAACCCAATCTCGGTCGCCTATGCCGCGGTTTCTCTTGCCCAGCAGATCTTCACCGATCTGGGCCAGAACAAGGCGTTGCTGCTGGGCGCCGGCGACACCATCGAACTGGTGGCAACACATCTCAAGCAGTCTGGCATCGGCGGAATGGCGATCGCCAACCGGACGCTGAGCCATGCGGAAGAACTGGCCCACCGCTTCGGTGCCCGGGCAATGCAGCTCACCGACGTGGCCAGCGAGCTGAAAGGATTCGACATTGTGATCGCATCGACCGGAAGCGCGCTTCCGGTACTCGGCAAGGGCGCCGTGGAGGCGGCCATTCACACCCGCAAACACCGACCGATATTCATGGTCGATATTGCCGTGCCGAGAGATATCGAACCGGAAGTGGGCACGTTGCGTGATGTGTACCTGTACTCCATCGACGATCTGACCGAGATCATCGAATCGAACATGCGCGATCGGCAGCGCGCCGCGGAATCGGCCGAAACGCTGATACTCGACGGCAGCGACCGATACTCACGGGAGCGGCGCGTTCGCGCCGGACAGCAGCTGGTGCGGGATTTTCGCGCCCAGGCAGAGACGCTGCAGGTTCGAGAACTGCAACGCGCCCAAACACAGCTTTCCGGCGGCGCTGATCCCGCGGAGGTCCTCGACGCCCTCGCGCGCAGCCTGACCAACAAACTGCTGCACCAACCCACCGTGGCGATCCGCGATGCCACCGCATCGGATCGCACTGACGTACTCGAGCTGATTCGAACCCTGTATCAGATCGACCCCGACTGACCGACGGCCAAGCGATGGATCTCTCCCCCTCGATGCTCGCCAAGCTCGACGCTCTCAACGACCGTTCTCAGGAGTTGTCCGGCCTGCTGTCAGATCCCGATACCGTCGCCGACCGGGATCGGTTCACCGCGTTGTCCAAGGAATTTTCGGAGATCGAGCCGGTCATCCGGTGTTTTCAGGAACTTAAGGGGCTCGACGACGAATTGGCCGACGCCACCAGCCTGTTGAGCGACGACGATCCGGAAATGCGTGAACTTGCCCAGGACGATGTAGACCGATTGAGAGCGCAACTCGACATCGGGCAGGAACGGCTGAAAAGCCTGCTGCTACCCCGGGACCCGAATGATGCGTCGAACGTATTTCTCGAGATTCGCGCCGGCACGGGCGGCGACGAAGCCGCTCTGTTCGCCGGCGATCTGTTCCGCATGTACGGCCGCTATGCCGAATCACTGAAGTGGCACATGGAAGTTGTCAGCTCACGGCCCGGCGAACATGGTGGCTACAAGGAAATCATCAGCCGCATCGACGGCGCGAACGTTTACAGCCGGTTGAAATTCGAATCCGGCGCGCATCGGGTGCAACGCGTACCCGAAACCGAATCCCAAGGTCGCATTCACACCTCGGCGTGCACGGTAGCCGTGCTACCCGAGGCCGAGACGATCGACGAAATTGAATTGAACAAAGCCGACATCCGGGTTGATACGTTCCGCGCCTCCGGCGCCGGCGGCCAGCACGTCAACAAGACGGATTCGGCGATTCGCTTAACGCACATTCCGTCTGGAATCGTGGTCGAGTGTCAGGACCAGCGCTCGCAGCACAAGAATCGAGCCCGCGCCATGGCTTTGCTGCAGGCCAAGCTGCTGGATGCTGCGCAAGCCCAGCAGCAGAGCGAGCAGGCGGAATCGCGTCGTAATCTGGTCGGCTCCGGCGACCGGTCCCAGCGCATCCGCACCTACAATTTTCCGGAGCGACGTGTCACTGATCACCGAATCAACCTGACGTTGTACAAACTGGATGAAGTGCTGCAAGGCACGATGGACGCAATAATCGAGCCGTTGATTCAGGAACATCATGCGGATCAGTTAGCCGCGCTGGGAGATGACTCGTGACCGCTGTGGTCGACAAGACCACGACCTTAGGCGACTGCCTGAGCGCCCTGCAACACCTCGACCGAATCGACGCGGAAGTCCTGGTAGCCCACGTATTGGCGGTAGGTCGCGCCTACCTGTACAGCCATCCGGAACGGCATCTGGACCACGATGAACTCACCCGCATCGATTCGCTGGTCGCCCAACGTGCGACCGGTACGCCGGTGGCGTATCTCACCGGCCACAAGGAATTCTGGAGCGTTACGCTGCACGTCGACGGCCGTGTGCTGATTCCTCGCCCAGAGACCGAGTTACTGGTGGAACTAGCGCTGGAGCGTCTGACGGGCAGCACCCGAATTCTCGACCTCGGTACCGGGAGCGGCGCCATTGCGTTAGCGCTCGCAGTGGAAAGACCAGACTGTTCCGTCACCGCCACCGAATACGACTCCGATGCGCTGAGCGTCGCCCGAGACAACGCGCAACGTCTGGGCTGCGACATCCGATTCATGCAGAGCGACTGGTTCGGCAACGTCGACGGCGCGTTCGAGATCATCCTCAGCAACCCTCCCTACATCGCTGCGACCGATCCCCATCTCGAAGCCCTCCACTGCGAACCGCGCAATGCGCTGATCAGTGGTGTTGATGGTCTCGATGATCTGCGGGTGATCATCGCCACGGCCCCGGGTCATCTGGTCGGCGACGGCTGGTTGCTGGTCGAGCACGGTTGGGACCAGGCTGAGCGCGTGCGCAAGCTGTTCCACGAGGCGGGCTTCGTGGCGGTCGAGACGCATTGCGATCCAGGCGGGCACGAGCGTGTAACCCAGGGTCAATGGCGATGAACGATGAGCAATTGCTGCGCTACAGCCGCCAGATCATGCTGCCGCAAATCGATGTCGCCGGCCAGGAACGCCTGCTCGCCGCCCGTGTGCTGATTGTCGGCCTGGGTGGACTTGGTTCGCCGGTGGCGCTGTATCTCGCCGCTGCCGGTGTCGGCCAATTGACGCTGGCGGACGACGATGAGGTCGATCTGTCCAACCTGCAGCGCCAGATTGCGCATCACTATGACGACCTGGGCGATGCCAAGGTTGCCTCGGCCGCACGCAGCATTGCTGCGATCAACCCCGATACGGCGCTCGAACTGATCGAAGCAAGACTGGATGGAGCGCATCTTGTCGAGCAGGTTGCCCGAGCGGATCTGGTGGTCGATGCGAGCGACAACTTCGCCACCCGGTACCAGCTGAATGACGCCTGCTTCGAAGCCGGCGTGCCCCTGGTGTCCGGCGCCGCGATTCGCATGGAAGGCCAGATCAGCGTGTTCGATCCGCGCGACGAGGCCTCACCCTGCTACCGCTGCCTTTACCCGGAAGCAGGCGAAGACGCCGCCTTGAACTGCTCCGAGAATGGCGTTGCCGCACCGCTGGTGGGCATTATCGGCAGCGTGCAAGCCATGGAAGCACTGAAGGTGATCACCGGAGCCGGCGAACCACTGGTCGGCAAAGTGCTGTATCTGGACGCCTCGCGCATGGAATGGCAGTCGTTGAAACTGTCACGCCGCCCCGACTGTTCGATACACGTCTGACGAACCGTTCAATCCAGCGATCAATCGCTGCGCCAGCGGATCCTTGACCTCGTCCGGCTGAGCCGGACCACCCAGGTCGACGGTTTGAGTGACCTCAATGCCAATCAGCCCGCAGGGATTGATACGTTGGAACGGCTCCAGGTCCATATTCACGTTCAGGCTGAGGCCATGATAGGAGCGACCGCGGCGGATCCGCAGGCCGAGTGCGGCGATCTTAGCACCGTCCACGTACACCCCCGGCGCGTCGGCGCGAGCGGCACCGTGAATACCGTACTGCGCCAACTGCTCGACAATGCTTTGCTCGATGAGCGTGACCAGGGTACGCGGACCCAGACCTGCACGCTTCAGATCGATCAGCAGATAGCCCACCAGCTGGCCCGGCCCATGGTAGGTAATCTGTCCGCCGCGGTCCGATTGCACCACCGGAATGTCACCGGCATCCAGCAGATGTTCGGCGCGTCCGGCCTGTCCCTGGGTAAACACTGGATCGTGTTCCGTCCACCACAATTCGTCATCGGTTTCAGCCGTGCGTTGTGAAGTGAACTGGCGCATGGCGGCAAACGTCACCGAGTAATCGCTGCGGCCCAGATCGCGGATGCGCAGCGGCATCACAACACCAACCGAACCGCGGAGTACTCTTTCAGGTCAGCGTGCAGGCGTTTCAGTTGCGGTTCGCCGGTTGCACGAATAGTGATGGTCACCGCGGCGTATTTTCCGCCGCGGCTGTTGCGCACCCGCACATCCGCTAACGTTACCTCCGGCGCATGGCGTCGGGTCACCTCAACAACCGTTGCGGTGAACTCCGCGCTGTTGTCGCCAACAATCTTGATGGGGTAGTCGCAGGGGAACTCGATTCGAGGCGGCTGTTGATCACTCATGTCACGCCACGCATCCAATGGCTCAGCCAAACAGCCCGCTGAAAAACAGGTAAACGGCGTGCCAGAGGCGCTTGAAGAAGCCGGCTTCAGGTACGGCCTCCAACGCAACCAGTGGCGCTTCGAACACCACCTCGTCGTCCAGCGTGACGCGAAGCGAGCCGAGTTCCTGGCCTTGCTCGAGCGGAGCTTTGATCACCCGCTCAACGTCGGTGGTCGCCTTCAGGTCATCATAGCGACCCCGCGGAATAGTCACGTACACCAGATCCGAGACGCCAAGCTGTACCGTATCGGAGGCGCCGAACCAGACCTCGCTTTGCTTGAGCGCAACATCAGCGTCATACAACTTCTGCGTCTGGAAGTATCTGAACCCGTACTTCAACAGCTTCTGGGTCTCGCGCATCCGCGCTTCGTCGCTGGTGGTGCCCATGACGACAGCGATCAGGCGCATGCCATCGCGCAGCGCCGAGGCGACCAGACAATAGCCCGCCGCTTCGGTGTGCCCGGTCTTCACGCCGTCCACGGTACGATCGCGCCAGAGCAACCGATTCCGGTTGGGCTGCTCGATGTCGTTGAACGTGAACGATCGTTCAGCGTAGGTCGCGTAGTGGTCCGGATAGCGGTTGATCAATGCGCGGGTCAGCGTCGCCAGATCGCGAACCGAGGTGTAATGGCCTTCATCAGGCAGTCCGGTCGCATTCTGAAACTGACTGGCGTGCATGCCCAACGCCTGCGCTTGTTGGTTCATCATGTCCGCAAACGCGGTTTCGCTACCGGCGATGTACTCGGCGACCGCCACGCTGGCATCGTTGCCAGACTGTATGACGATGCCCTTCAGTAGTTCACCCAACGCAACGGTGGTGCCTTCCCGAATAAACATCCGCGACCCGGGGGTACGCCAGGCCGCGACGCTGATCGGCACTTCATCGGTAATCGAGATACGTCCTGCCGCGAGTTCACCGGCAGCGACAAAACTGGTCATGATCTTGGTAAGACTCGCCGGAGGCAGCGTGGCGTCCACCTCCGTTCCGGCCAGCACCCGTTCGGTATCAGCGTCGATCAGCAGATAGCCGGTGGCGTCGATCGACGGCGGTTCCGGAATGATGTTTTGTGCGGCCGCGATGCCGCTCAGCATCAGCAGCAGGGATATCAGGAAGATCCGCAAGGGCATTGACTGGTGGTCCATGGTCGGGGTGTTCCGGGGCTTCCGGGTGTTCGATGAGCGCGGCATTCTACCATTCATGCGATGTTGGTCAGAGCCGGCGAATGTGCGATGGGGTAAGAGCCCTGCGAATGTGCGGCGGCCCACAGGCTGGGATCATTGCGACTCGCGAACGATCAGCGGCATGCCAAGCTGGGCGGTGACAATCAACGCCTGCAGCCGCGTGGCTTCGCGCATGTGCTCGACCGGCCCGATACGAACTCTGAACAGGACATCGTCGGCCACGCGATCGATGTGCACCGTCGGCCCAATCAGCAAAGTGAGGTCCTCGTGCAGCCGCTCCGCGCCTTCACGCCGGGCAAACGCACCTGCTTGAAGGAAAATCGCTTCATCCACCGCCAGGGCTTGCTCGCCACCAGGCTGTCGCGGCGACGGCTCGGCGGGAACCGGGGGCGGCACCGGCGCCGCCTTAGCGACCACACTCGACGCGACGGGCTCAGCCGGTGTTTCGGGTACTGCGTTGTGTGACAGCAGTTCGGGGTGGAGCAGTTCGACATGCACACGTGCGGTCCCGGCATTCGCGAAGTCGAGTTTGACCGCCGCGGCGTAGGACAAATCGATGATCCGCCCACCATGGAACGGTCCGCGATCGTTTACCCGAACCACCGTACTGCGGCCATTGCCCAGGTTTGTCACTCTCAGGTAACTCGGCAACGGAAGGCTCCGATGCGCAGCCGTCAGCGCGAACATGTCGTACGGCTCGCCGCTGGATGTCGGCCGTCCCTGAAACTTCATGCCATACCATGAAGCCGTACCGGTTGCCGCGTAGTCCCGGGCGTCGTCCATAACGTGATAGGTCTTGCCAAACACCACATACGGGGAGTGGTTGCCATAACGACTGTTCGGCTCGGCGCGGGGTACCGGGTCGGGCAATGCGGCAAGCTCCGGGTGGGATCCCTGTGGCGCACGATCCGCCTCCGGCGCCGAGTCTTTGCTGCTGGTACACGCAACCGCAAGCAGTAACACACCCAACAGCAACGTCGTCCGCAACAGGTCGCTCACCCAGATTTCATCCGGATGCCATGGTGGCATCTTCGGATGCCATGGTGGCATCTTCGCTGCGTGCCGCTGCGATGGCATCGCCGAGTTGCAAGACCGCCAGTGCGTAGAGGCGGCTGTGGTTGTAGCGAGTGATCACGTAGAAGTTGTGCAAGCCAAGCCAGTACTCCGTGCCTTCCTCAGCCTCCATTCGAAACAACGCCACCGGCGTGTCCTCGGCCAGATCATCCGACTCCTGCGACTCCTCCGAAACATCCGGAGAGGGAGGAATATGCACGCCCATGGCGCGCAATTCACCGACGCTGTATTTCAACTGGAGCGACGCGTTGGCCACGCCTTCGGGTAACTCGGCCGCTACTTGAACCGGCACTACGACCCGCTCGCCGCCGCGCCAGCCATGGCGGTGAAAGTAGTTACCGACGCTACCGATCGCATCACTGGGATTGTTCCAGATGTCTCGTACACCGTCACCGTCGAAGTCGACGGCGTAGGCCCGGAAGCTGGACGGAATGAACTGGCCGTATCCCATGGCGCCGGCGTAGGAACCCGTCAACTCCGTCGGGTTCTTGTCCTCCTCACGCGCCAGCAGCAGGAATTCGGTCAGTTCCTTGCGGAAAAATTTGCTGCGTGGCGGGTAATCGAAGCTCAGCGTCGCCAGCGCATCGAGTACCCGATAGCTACCGGCGTTGCGGCCGTAGCGTGTTTCGACGCCGATAATCGCGACGATGATCCTGGGATCGACCGCGAATTCGACCGCCGCGCGCTCGAGTATCTCCTCATGCTCGCGCCAGAACACCACGCCTTGGGCGATCCGCGCCGGCGTAACAAAGATGTCGCGGTAATCGTGCCACGGCATGGTGCGTTCGGCAGGCCGGGAGATGGCGTCGAGGATGCTCTGTTGGCGACGCGCTTCGGCGAACAGCACCATCAGCGCCTGGGCGTCGAAGTCATGCGCCGCGGCGGTCTCCGCAACGTAGGCCCGGACATCGTCGCGATCGCCATAGTCAGCGACCGCGGGTTCGTACAGCAGCGCGCCGGCAATCACTACCCCGACGACCCCCAAACCAACTGCCACGCGCATCAGCATCATCCTTGTTACCAGCCGCGATGGGTGTGGATGGCCATCACGATACCAAAGCCCGCCATCAGCGTGAGAGCTGACGTGCCTCCGTAACTGACCAGAGGCAGGGGAATACCCACCACCGGCAGCAGCCCGCAGACCATCGCGATGTTAACAAAAACGTACACGAAGAATGTCAGCGTCAGTCCGCCTACCGCCAGCCGGCCGAAGGTGTTCGGCGCCTGGGTGGCAATGTAGAGGCCTCTGGATATCACCACCAGATACGCCAGCAGCAGCGCAGCGACGCCTACCAGACCGAGCTCTTCGCCCACCACGGCAATAATGAAATCCGTTTTGCTTTCCGGCAGGAATTCCAGGTGCGACTGGGTACCTTCGAACAGGCCCTTGCCAAACACCCCACCCGAGCCAATGGCGGTCTTCGATTGGATGATGTTCCATCCCGCACCCAATGGATCACGCTCCGGATCAAACAGTGTCAGCACACGCTCACGCTGATAGTCCTTCAGGAAAAACCACAGTCCCGGAGCCGCCAGCGCGCCGCCAAGCAGCGCCACGCTGATCCAGCGCCAGGAGACCCCTGCCAGAAGCACCACACTCAATCCTGCAGCGGCGACCAGCAGTCCCGTGCCAAGATCGGGTTGAATGATGATCAATCCGGCCGGCAGCGCGATCATTCCCAACGAAACGACGAGGTGCTTGAACCGTGGCGGCAGCGCCCGGTCGTTCAGGTACCAGGCGACCATCAGGGGAGCCGCGAGCTTCATGATCTCCGACGGCTGAAAGCGCGGCAGTCCCGGAAGGTCCAGCCAACGTTGCGAACCCTTCACCTTGACGCCTACCAACAGCACTGCAAGCAGCAGCCCGATGCCGAGCACGTACAGCACCGGAGACCATCGCAGATAGAATCGTGGGTTGAATTGAGCGGCGACCAACAACACCAGCACCGCCACGCCCATGCGGACCAACTGCGCCGAAAACACCGTCTGGTCACGATTGATCGCGCTGTACAGCACGACCAGGCCGTAGGCGACGATCAGCAGCAGCACCACCAGCAGCAGCGGGTCCAG
>PVMK01184561.1_pt1 | contig 13253 bp, 13 predicted proteins | sample 1853481 | NCBI WGS metagenome assembly PVMK01 (sample SAMN08533507, study PRJNA380276) | Marine sediment metagenome, whole genome shotgun sequencing project.
CTTACTGTGCCCACAAGCGATTTAACTCGGATGCGGATAACGAGGCGCGCGTGATTGTTATTAACAGCCGCATGATGAAAGCCGTCGGCGGGTTCCAGCTGGTCGAACCAGTCGAAACCTATGGCTTTCATCATGCGGCTGTTAATAACAATCACGCGCGCCTCGTTATCCGCATCCGAGTTGAATCGTTTGTGGGCACAGTAAGGTGGAATATAGATGAAGTCCCCGGGCGACCATTCGAATTTCTTGGGCTCACTGTCCCACTCCCAGATAAATTCATCTTCACATTTGAATTGGACATCGTAGTGCAAATCGTAGCCGGTTCCCTCGATGACGAACGCAACCTCTTCGGACAAATGCCGACTGACTCCGGTCGCGCCATTCGGTGGCAGGAATTGCATGTAAATATCGATACAGCATTCCGTCGTGTTCATGCCTTCATGAATGATGTGTTTGATGAGCCCGTCTGCGGTGCTCTCCATCGGCATGTCGGCTGCCTTTACTACACCCGTTCGATTCTTGTACTCGGCGCGAAACTGTTTTGACGCCTCCAGTGCCTGAGCGTAGAAGTCGGCGCTTACATTTGAACGGGCTTTGGCTCGCTCTGCGTCGTCAACAAAAGATGGTTCAGTACTCATAATATTTTCACTTCTATAGGGCGCTCGTGGGAGAGAAATTTTCTTGTCCAGGAACCGGTTCCTTCGGCGGATACTCAACCATTTTCTGGAATATCAGGTGCATGAACAGAAAAAGTGGTTTGGCTTTCATGATCAGAACGATCGACTCACCGTCCTTGTCGTCGGAAAAATGCTGGTGAACGCAGCCGTTTTCCACGATCAACGCGTCACCAACGTCCCAATCGATGCGGCGACCATCGTGCACATCATGACCTTTACCTTTAAGCACGAAAAATACCGCGCTATTCATGTGGCCGTGCTTTTGACCGTGACCACCGGGCGCATACACATCCACATGCGTTTCGATAGACTGGGCCACTCGCACCGCTTGCGGGTTGATCATTTTCTTGCCAAATATCTGCGGCCCGCCTTTCCATTTCTGGTCCTGCGTCCGATAAATTCTCGGCTGCGAGAATAGTTCCTCTACGAGCTCTCCGTAGGTGCCCTCAAGTGCGCGAACAAATGTTCGTTTCTTGGACCATCTCTCCCAACTGACTTCCTCTGTCCCGGTTTTCGTTGCATCACTCAATGTCGTAACTCCTCGTCAGTTGTCGTGTCAGCCTGAAGATGTACAGCCGGCTCTCTGTGACCGTCCAGCAATGCCGCGGACACCGTTCGGAACAGATCCGTTTGCGGGGGAAACTGCCCTGCCAGAAAGCCCGCAAGACGCGCAAACACGATGGCCTGGCCAGCCAACGCGTCCATATGTTCTCCTTGCGGCAGATTGGCGGCATCATTCATGGCTCGGGTCAGTCCTGCCCGAAACAGGTCTTGCATGTACGCCGTGCGCGTGTCTTCCTCCACTAATCGAACTGGGGCATTGCCGTCCGGTTGCCCCGGTGTGACACCAAAGCGTCCAGCCATAGCTATAAAGCGCTCAAATAATTCATCATCCACTCGATCATGGTCATCAAGATCACCGCACATCAGTCCGTCTCTCCATAAGTTAGCTTTAACCGTCGCCGGATAAATCAAACGACGCGAGATAGTAATTCCAGCATTTTTCAAAAAGCCCACGACCCGACAGGCCTTTCTGGCATGCCGCGATTTCGTCATCAGAAAACACGTACGGCTCGCCCAACAGTGACGCATTGACGTAGCGCTCCGCATTCAATTCCAGATATATCGCGAGTACCGCTGCCTGCAGGATATCGTCCGCAGCAACCACCGACCCATGTGCACGAAGCAGGGTCGCGCGACCGCTGCCAAGAACCTTGGCGACTTCGTTTGCGATCGTCGGGTTATTCACCGACCTTGGTGACGGGTATGTGGGAACCTCACCAAGCAATGCCCCCTGCGCCATGGTGACGCGATAATCGACCCCGGCACTCGACAACAGCGTTGACCACTTTGGATGGCCATGAACCACGGCATGCACGTCAGGACGCGCCTTGTACACAGCAACATGCAACGCTAATTCTTTAGGTGGCGGTGGCGCCTTGTCGCTAAATTCGCCGTTTGATTCGACAACGACGAAATCGTCTGGCGTAATCGCACTGCGCACCGAACTGCCCGAATTGATAAGTAGCTTGCCGTCGGGCAGACGCGCACTAAAATGACCGTTGAAGTCAATGATCCCAAGGCGCTCAAGAATCGTGACTGCAGTGGTCAGCATCGTCCGATGATCAGAAGCAACATGCACGCGGGCCACCGTACTCATAGCCCTCGCCAGCTATCACCAATCAGGCTGCCTCCAATGACGATAGCGACACATCCAATGCATGCAAACGTAGCAGTGTTCAGCCAGTTGGCGTAGCGCTCCATGAGTCGCAAAGGGAATGCAGCGACAAATGACATCGCGGCCATTCCAATAATCGAACCAGCACCAAATGCGAGCACATATCCGACGGCCTGGGCCAGGGTATTAGTCGCCGCCGCAAGCACCAGCAACCCTGCAGAACCTGCTGCACCATGCATCATGCCGATCGCAAGTACCCGAACAAATCCTGCGTTGTGGTGCTCATGGTCGTGCGAGCTCCCAGGATGCGGCGCCGTCTCGTTTGCATGCGAATGTGTGTGCACATGAACCGCACTGTCACCGTGCTGGTGAAAATGAAAGTGCACGCGCTGTCGAAACAGTTTCAGTAATACATTGGCGCCAAGCAAGATTATCATCGCACCAACAGCAAACTCCAGCAGCAGAACCGTGCGCGCAGGGATGGTTTCGCCGAGCATCAGCAGCAGACCGCAGATCGTCAGTAAGGTTATTGTGTGGCCCAGGCCCCAAATTCCGCCACGCAGCAACAACGCACGGCGTGAAGTCGATTTCGCGCTCAACGTCGCGATCGCAGCCAGATGATCAGCTTCGAGGGCATGCTGCATTCCGACAACAAAGCCAAAAAAAAGCAGCGAAAGATATTCCATCGGTCTCCCGTGTAATTAGTTCAATTGCCACCAGGTACTGGAGAGGGTTTGCCGGTGACACATGTAATTATAGTTGCTTGCCGTCGGCAAAATGGTATCACGAGGTTGTCGCATAAATTCATACGCATGTGCTTTAAACCAATTTGTTGACGCTGGCGCCGTTAGAAAAAAAGGAGTTTAATAACTGAGCCTATCCAGGGTGCAAGTTTATCGGCAGCGATTCGATAGCTGACAATGATCGGCCCTGGCCTCAATAAGCAACAAATGATAATGAGCTAAATCGCCATGAATAAAGACGCCATCGTTTCTGACGAAATTGCCAAGAAATTCGCGAAGGAAAAGGAAACACCCTACACGCGCTGGGTCGCGAAAGAGGGCCTCGACATAATTGACGGCATCTATGTGCCGGATTTGAATACGTTAGAACTCAAGCCGTGGGCGCGGCGCAATGGTTCCGGCATTTTTATCAATCACGATGCCTCAAGAACCTCTAATGACTGTTATGTCTGTGAAATCGGTCCCGGCGATGAGTTGACAACGCAAAGACAGCTCTACGAAGAGATGATCATGATCCTTAGCGGACGCGGATCAACAACCGTTTGGAACGACGCGGGCCAAAAAGTATCATTTGAGTGGCAGGCGGGGGCGATGTTTTCCATCCCGGTCAATACCTGGCATCAGCACTTTAATGGGTCGGGCAAGGATAAGGTTCGATTTGTCGCGGTCACCAACCTGGCGCCGATTCTGAATGTATTCGAGGAGCCCGATTTCATTTTCAACACGGCGTATGATTTCAAGAGCCGGTTCTCCGGCGAGTCCGACTATTTCGCACCGAAAGACAAAATGAGCGGACTGTTGCTTGAGACCAATTTTGTTGCCGACGTGGTCAATTTGCCGCTCATAGACGCCAAAGAGCGCGGCGCAGGCGGTGGCCATATCCGATTCAACCTGGCCAAGAGTTCGATGAATACACATATTTCGCAATTCCCGGTCGGCACATACAAGAAAGCCCATGCTCATGGGCCGGGTGCCCATGTCATTATTCTTGCCGGAGAAGGCTATTCGCTAATGTGGCCGGAGGGCGAGGAACCAAAACGATACGAGTGGCATCCCGGTTCGATGATCACACCGCCAAACATGTGGTATCACCAGCACTTCAACAAAGGCACTACGCCTGCGCGTTACCTGGCATTCAAGTACGAAGGTGTCGCGATTCGAAATGCCCAGGGCGTACCGAAAGCCTGGATCAGTCGTCGTATTGGTGGCCACCAGATTGATTATGAGGACGAAAACCGGCAGGTTCGTACGACCTTCGCGGAGGCACTCGCGGAGAGCGGTCTCGAATCACGCATGGCCGAATCCTACGAGCTTGAGAAGGAAACGTTGCCGCCGTTGCCGGCGCCGGGAGGGTGACGTGGCACAAAAGGTAACCGCAGCCGTTCGTACCGGCGCGCATCAGACGGAATTCAGGGACTATCCGATGCCGGAGGTGCCGGAAGACGCCGCGCTCCTGAAGATGGAGGTGGCTGGCATCTGCGGCACCGACGTCAAATTTTATGCGAAACCGCCGATTACCGACGATGTCATCATGGGCCACGAGAATATCGGTTACATCGCCAAAGCCGGCCGCGTGTTTCAGGAGCGCAAGCGAGTCAAAGAGGGTGACCTGGTATTCGTTGAACATTATTTGCCCTGCTTCGCCTGCGAGTGGTGTCACCAGGGTGACTATCGTTTGTGCATCGGTACGGACTGGCGGAACAATCCGGATGCTCTTCGATACGGCTACACGTCAGCCGAGCGCGCGCCGCATCTCTGGGGTGGCTTCGCGCAGTACATGTACCTGCCGTGGAATGCGCTGGTGCACAAAGTGCCGGACAACGTGAGCCCGGAACTGGCCGGCGTCGTTACACCGATGGCCAATGGTATTCAGTGGGCACTGTTCGATTGTGGCGTTGGCTACAATTCCAGCGTGCTGATTCAGGGCCCCGGCCAGCAGGGGCTGTCGCAGGTTGTGGCGTGTCGGCAAGCGGGCGCTTCATTGATCATCGTAACCGGTACCTCAAAAGACAAAGTCCGCCTCGATGTTGCTCTCAGGTTGGGGGCAGATTACGTGATCAATGTTGAAGAAGAGGATCCGCTCAAGCGCATCCAGGAAATTACGGACGGTGATGGCGTGGACGTTGCGCTTGATTGCACCGCAGGGGGCGGACTTGCGCCAGTCCATCTGAGCATTGATGCCTTGCGGCGCAAAGGTGGCACTATGCTGGTCCAGGGAGAGATTCAGACCTTTCCGGACTTTCCGCTGGCCAAGATCGCGAACAAATACATCACGGTGAAGTGTGCGCGGGGCCACAATTTTCAATCCTGCGAACTGGCATTGAAGCAATTGTCATCGGACCGGTTTCCGCTGGATCTCATTACAACCCACCGTATGGGCCTCAATGACACGGACACTGCAATCAAATCCGTGGGCGACGCAAAAGACGTCATTCACGTCTCATTGATGCCGTGGGACTAGTCGTTCAGAATTGCCCGCGCGCCGATTCGGATGCCGTGGCAAAAATCGCCGAATTTGGTGTTGCAACGGTGCACGAGTCCCAGGGACGCAGCGGCTTGCTGGCACCCCACATGCGACCGATCTACTCGGGCGCCCATGTCGCCGGAACGGCCGTCACGGTATCAGTTCCGCCCGGCGATAACTGGATGATCCACGTCGCGGCCGAGCAGTGTCGCGAAGGAGACATCCTCGTGGTGGCGCCGACGTCAGCCTGCAGTGACGGATACTTTGGCGACCTGCTGGCGACTGTGTTAATGGCGCGCGGCGTCGCCGCGTTGATTATTGACGCCGGGGTCAGGGATGTCGCCGAGCTAACAAGCATGGGGTTTCCCGTCTGGTCTAAGTGCGTTTCCGCGCAAGGCACCGTCAAAGAAACGCTGGGCAGCGTCAACATTCCGATCGTCTGTGCCGGTCAAACCATCAAGCCGGGTGATGTCATCGTCGCCGACGACGATGGGGTCGTAGTTGTTCCAAGACAGTCACTGGCTGCCGTTGTGGAAAGTGCCGCCCAACGAGAAGCGAAGGAGGCGAATGTACGTAGCCAGTATGCGAACGGTGAGCTTGGCCTGGATATTAATGATATGCGTCCGCGGCTCTCCGAAAAAGGACTCGAATACAAGGACTATGACGCAGAAGATTCAGGATGATTATCGATTGTCACGGCCACTACACGACAGCATCATCGAAGCTACAGTCTTACAGAGACGTCCAGATAGCACACTTCGAAGATCCGACGCGACCACCCGCGGAGCTTGATGCCGTCACCGACGACGAAATTCGCGAGACAATTGAGCAAAACCAGTTAAAGGCGCTGCGCGAGCGCGGTGCGGACATGACAATTTTTTCGCCGAAGGCATCTGCAATGGCCCACCACATTGGCGATGCGGCAGTCTCCCTTGCCTGGACCAGGATCAACAACGATCTGATCCATCGGGTAACACAACTTTTCCCGGACGAATTCATCGGCGTATGCCAGTTACCACAATCGGTCGGCGTACCTGTTAGTAACTCGATAGAAGAGCTTGAACGATGTGTTCTGGAACTTGGTTGCGTTGGCTGCAACCTGAATCCTGATCCGTCAGGCGGCATGTGGACCGGGCCGCCCCTTACGGACAAATCCTGGTACCCGTTCTTCGAGAAGATGACAGAACTCGACGTGCCGGCCATGATCCACGTGTCCGGCTCATGCAATGCGAATTTTCATGCAACTGGCGCTCACTACATCAATGCAGACACCACCGCATTCATGCAGTTTCTCCAGGGTGATTTATTCAAGGACTTCCCCGACTTGCGCCTGATCATTCCGCACGGCGGCGGCGCCGTACCGTATCACTGGGGTCGCTATCGCGGCCTCGCCGATATGCTCGGAAAACCGGCGCTGACCGAACACATCATGCGCAATGTGTATTTTGATACCTGTGTTTATCATCAGCCAGGAATAGATTTGTTGTTCCGCGTCATCGACATTGAAAATATTCTATTCGCGTCCGAGATGTTTGGCGCGGTCAAGGGTATAGATCCGGAGACCGGCCACAACTTTGATGACACGAAACGCTATGTCGATGCACTCGCGCTCTCCAAAGACGATCACCACAAAGTGTTCGAGGGGAACGTGCGCCGCGTTTTTCCACGATTGGATGCTGCGCTTAACGCGAAAGGTCGCTAGCAGAGAAAATTAATGCGCTCCGTCACTATTGCCACGCTTGCCTTTCTGGCAGTAATGCACTGCAGCACTGGTGTGCATGCTTCCGTTCAAATCGACAGGCTGATCAGTGATCTTGACCATCCGCTGTGGACTGCACGACGAGATGCCGCGCAGAGAATCGCGGACTCCAAAGATACCTCTGGTGCCGCAATTCCTGCCCTGATCCACACGCTGTCTGATGTCAACGTTGAGGTCCGGCGTGCATCCGTGCAGGCACTTGCAGCCGTCGGTTCAGGTTCGGAGCTGGCCGTGGCAGGATTGGTAACAGCACTTGATGATGCAGATTGGGTAGTGCGGCGTCAGGCCGCGCTATCATTTGAGGTTCTGCTGCCAACCTCTGCAATTGCCGTACCCGCGATCCGCACGGTAATGAAAAGCGAGTCGGCCGACGTTCGCACTGCAGCCGCGCTGGCCTTGTCGGGCCTCGCTCCCGCCAGCGTGCTCGCGTTGCCAGAACTCGAGGTGGCGCTGGCGGCCAAGAACTGGCAGCTGCAGGCAGCTGCCGCACACGCGATCGGAGCGCTTGGCAACGATGCGCGCAGTGCATTACCGGCATTGGCGAACGCATTGCGTGACCCGGACTGGGGTGTTACCGAACAGGTGATCGAGTCGCTGTCAAGAATAGGCAAGCCGGCCATTCCGACACTCATCGACGCTTTGCAGGACGATAACCTTGTTGCACGCTGGGGTGCAGCGCGCGCACTCGGTCACATCGGTCCGGACGCAATTGACGCCATACCGGCCTTGGCGGGCGTACTGAAAGACGACTCATTGCAGGTCCGCTGGGCCAGTGCCAGGTCGCTATGGGCAATTGGGCCTGCGGCCGCGGCAGCGACACCGGAGCTGGTCGAATCCCTGTCCGACAAGGACTGGGTTGTGCGGTGGTCTGCCGCTCGTGCGATCGGCGCTATCGGCAGCGAAGCACATGCCTCATTAACGGTTGCCGCGTTGGCCAATGCATTAACGGACAGGGACTCACGGGTCTGTGAGGCTGCGGCCTTTGCTTTGGAGCAGATGGGTACTGTGGCGGAGGCTGCGTTGCCTGCACTTAGTCGAGCCTCAAGCGCTCAAAAGGAAAGTGATGCAGCGTCCAATGCATGCCAGGTAATTGATGTCGGCCCAGCGATAGAGGAAGTGTTAATGCAGACCGGTTGGACGGTTCGTTGGGCGGCAGTGCGCGCGCTTGGCGTGGTCGGCAGGGGAAACCAAGCTGCGTTACCGCCACTTACCCAGGCACTGCTCGACGAGGAGTGGCAAGTGCGGGGACTCGCCGCACTTGCCATTGGCCAGTTCGGCAGTGCAGCAACACCGGATGCAAGATCAGCACTGGCGGATAAATTGCAGGACGAAAACGCCGCCGTAAAAAAGGTGGCAGCCATCGCATTGGGAGAAATCGAATGATAGGCAATCTATGGACGCGAAATGTCCTGGTCTTGATCGTCTGTTGCTGCGTTGCTGGTAGCGCGCTGGCACATATCAAAAACGAGGCCAGCCAGTTTCCGGATATTGAGTTCTCCGAATCACGCTTCGACATCGTGGTGCTGGTGGGGGCTGGCATTATTCCGGAAACGCCGGTGTTTGAACCGGATAAGACCCTATCAAAAAGAGAGCTGGCGGTCTGGGCCGGGCTGGCAGCAGAGCTTGGTTCCGGCGGAGAGACCCCCGATGTTACTTCGCTCGCCGATAGCGCTCTCGATCACGGACTGCTGGACACGCTGCTCGGAGATGCGACGTTGGCCGATATCAATATCGCCATATTCGAGGGAGCTCTGTCTGTCGAAAATGCGGAGACCGTGCCAACCAAGGCAGCGGCCGCAACCTTTATTGCAGAGCAACTATCTTTGGACGCTGGCATGACGCTGCTAAACAAGAAGGGTCTGCAAGTTGGCGCTACCGGTATTGTCACAGAAGTGCAGCCCGGTGACAGTCATCATGGCGCAGCGACTTACATGATCACGATTGACGGCACAAGTTTACCGATGTATTCGCACGGGCGTGTCGCGAACGGCCCGGTCGATTTGTTGCAATGGCAGGGTCGAGACGTGGGGCGATCCTTTATTCGCGGCGAGGGTCACTCTGCGATGTGGATCTACCTGGAAACTGAGCAGATAAAGGAGTTCGTTGTCGAAGCAGCAACGGCGGAGATCGTGGAAACACCGTTTGAGCCTCCGCCAGCCGACCGCAACCTGTTGTACGGCCTGACCGCAGCAGTCGTGGTACTGGGTCTCGGGCTGTTCTTTCGCCGCCGAAGGCAAGGCTGAGGAGCCGTTATCGATATCGTTCTTGAAAACGTAACCAGGCGCTATCCGCTCGCCAACGATACGGCGCTGGATAACCTGTCTTTGAATATAGCGTCCGGGGAATGGGTGTTCCTGGTCGGCGCATCCGGAACGGGCAAGACGACGTTGCTGAAAATGTTATATCGGGAAGAGCTTGCAGATGACGGGCGCGTCAGCGTAGGTGGCGCGGATGTGGCACAGACTCCGGGAAGTCAACTACGCCGATCCATGGGCATAATATTTCAGACGTTTCGCCTGATGGAGAAAAAGTCGGCCTTTGAGAACATCGCTTACGGTGCGGAGGTTCTCGGTGTATCTGCATCCCGGGTGCGCAGTCGCACTACGGAAATCCTGCAGCTGGTAGGGCTGAGTGACAAAGGTCACCGCTTGCCTGCAGAGTTGTCTGGCGGAGAGCAACAGCGAGTAGCAATCGGGCGCGCTCTTATCAATCGGCCGAAACTTATTCTTGCGGATGAACCCACGGGCGACCTTGATCCGGAGAATACCGATCGCGTATTGGAAATACTCGACACCGTACACCGCGAACATCAAACGACAGTGCTGTTCGCAACTCACGCCGTTGAAATTGTGAACCGCCTGCAGCGACGAGTCGTTCGACTGCAGGACGGCCGTGTCGTCAGCGACGCTGCGGGGGGTTACTGGGCGGACGACAAGGTGGAATCAAGTTGAGCGGCATGAACTGGTGGCCCGCTTACTATTGCCTGCGTGATGCGCGCGAGGGCATTGCCCGAAATACCTGGGCCAGCCTGGCCACAGTGGTGTTGTTGACGCTGACCTTGCTGTTGTTCGGCGGCTTTCTCTGGTTGAACGCCAATCTCGTGCAGGTGGCGACGCTGCTCGAGCGCCAGGTCCAGGTACGCGTATTCGCTGCCGAAGGTACGGCAGCGCAGGCCCTGGCCGAGCCGCTGGAAGCGATATCGGGTGTACAGGCTGTGACGTTGGTGGATGGCGAATCGGTATATGCACAACTGGCACCAGTATTCGGCTCCGAAACCCTGATGAACGCCCTGCCCGCCGATGCGTTCGCTGATAGCCTATCCGTGGAGTTGGCTGACCCAACACAGGGGGCGCAGGTAGTTGAGCGCATTCGCTCGGTTGCCGGAGTCGGTGACGTAATCTGGGGTCAGGGCTTTGCGAAGGTCCTGTATCGCATTTCCAATGGCTTGCAGCGGGGCGGTTTCGTTCTGATGGTCGGATTTTTTGTCGCGGCGCTTCTCATGACGTTAACCGCGATGCAGTTGGCAGTACTGAATCGCGAGGTTGAAATCCAGATTCAGCGCTGGGTCGGTGTCAGTCCGTGGGGAATAAGGGCGCAATTCCTGGTTGAGGCATTTCTGCTGGGGTTGTTTTCGTCCATCCTTGCGGGCGCCGTGTTCCTGTACCTCGGGGAAGTTATACAGGAAGCGATTGCGGCCCTGGTGCCTTTCATGTCCGGTCAGTTGACCTCGCCAATGTTGGTCATTGGCATCGTTCTTGTCACGGGCCCGGTGCTTGCATTAATTGGCGGTGGAATAGCCAGTCAGCGAGCGATCGGCGCGGGCGACAACTAATGCGTTTCTTATTCCTGTCTTTTGTTCTGTCGTCGGCAATATTGTTGAGTTTGCTGGCATCGCCAGCGACTGCACATTTATCCGGAGTCTTCGCATACTTCGTGAAGGACATTAACAATCCCACGGCGAGTACCCGATTGTTGCAACAACAACTGGACAGTGTTGGCGCACGCATTGTGGCGTTGCAACCAGAGGTGCAAAAAGCGCGCGCAGAGCATGACCGTCAGGCGGAAGCGGCAGTGCGCCGCATTCGCTTCTACGATGTCTATGCCGGCAGTGCGCTCGGCGCGCTATGGGCGGGTGCTCAAGACCCAATCGACGTCATTGCGAGTACCGAATTGCTGCAAAAAAGACTGGCCGAGGATCTGGAAGCACTGGCTGCTCTAAGCGAGTCTTATCAGCAACTCGTACTTAAAGAAGATTCGCTACGTCGCTATGCGGAACTCCTGGCGCCCTTCCATGCCGCGTCCACCGCCAGAGACCGGCGATTGTCTCAGCTGCCCGCCGGCCTTGTGTCGCCTTTTGCAGAGCCATATATCGCGTATCGAATTGCCGAGGACTGGGAGGCGATGCGCGGCACGACTTTTGTGCTGTATTTCCATTGGGCGGCGCGACGAATTGCGGATCGAGGTCTGACTGAGGTATTGCGCAATCCCGACGGTCTCGGTCGTACCTGGCAGCTGCAGGAACAGGTGCTGAACGCCCTGGTGGGCGGCGATAGCTTTCCGTTTATGGAGGACGCACGCTTTTACCTGCGCGCGGATCACATCAACTTTTCTGCCCGGATAACCTCATCACGAGACACTTATGATCTACTGACAATTGGGCAACTGGAACGAACCGGCCCCGCCAGCGTGCAATATCGGATAGAGGCGATTTTCATCGACGGTATGCCGATCGATCCTAACGATCCCGATGTTCAAAGAGAGGTGTACCAGGGCCATTTACTGGGCATCAGTCTCGACTCGCTGCTACCGCCGGATGTTACCGCCGCTACGTTTGAACAACACAACGGCATGCTGGAGTTCCAGTTCCAGTAGCAGTGTATGAATTTACGGACTACGTCGATGACTAATGTCCGGTTGGGGTACCACAGTACGCATCGATAGATTAAAAATACGTCTCTGGACGGCACTGTTGGCTCAGTCCGATTTTTGTGGTCCATAAACAAAAAAATCACGTAGTGAATTTTGTTACCGGGGGGTAGCACATGATGACGATCCAATCGTTGGGCAAACAGACTTTTTCCGTTGTATCTCTGATGCTTGTTTCAATCGCATCTCTGAATCCAATTACTGTTCTCGCACAAGAGAGTGAAGCGCTTGCTCTCGAGGAGATTGTTGTCACGGCGCAACGTCGTGAGCAATCGCTGCAACAGGTGCCAATTTCAATCGAAGTTTTCAGTGGCTCCGAGATAAGGAGGCAGGGTTTTCGGGACATTGATGATCTGGCGAATTTTTCGGCATCGGTATTGATACTTCCGCGTGTACAGGACCAGGATATTTCCATCCGTGGCTTCGGCACGACCGGCAACGCCCTGACGCTTGACCAGGCAGCGCCGACGTTTCTCGATGGCATACATTTCGGACGATCATCACAAAGCAAACTGGCTTTCATGGACATCGAAAGCGTCGAGATATTGAAGGGCCCGCAACCCGTGTATTTCGGCCAGAATGCAACTGCGGGCGCGTTTAATATTCGGAGCCGCAAGCCTTCCGACACGCTCGAGGCGAATGCAAGTGTCGAGTTTGGCAGCAACAATACAACCGCCCTCGATTTTGGCGTCGGCGGACCGATCAACGACACGTGGGGCTTCCGCGTTGCCGGCAAATTCGATACGTCGGACGGTTACCTGGAACAGGTAACATCGGACAGACTGCTCGGCGACTATGAAGGCAGCGGTGGTCGACTGATTCTGCAGTGGGAACCGAACGATTCTTTCAGGGCGACTTTCAAGGTCGAAGCTGCGCAGATCGATAAGGATACGGAGACAACCTCGCTCTGCCGCACCGCAGGCCCCTTGATTTACGGGCGCGGCGGTCCGTTGGACGAGCCTGGCGTACCGCCGGGCGATGAGAACAGTGTCTGGGACGACCCACC
>PVMK01139523.1_pt1 | contig 13251 bp, 11 predicted proteins | sample 1853481 | NCBI WGS metagenome assembly PVMK01 (sample SAMN08533507, study PRJNA380276) | Marine sediment metagenome, whole genome shotgun sequencing project.
TACAATCCACAGGTGATTTTTCCCTCCAGCAATCGGCAAACCCAAAAGCAGCAACTTTTTCTGGATCGGAAAATAACCAAGCTGAAAGAAAATTTTACCGATGTTAATTTTTTAGAGATCCTGACGATTGACGGGAAAAGGGTTCTGTTTATCGGTATTGATAACACTCTTGTGTTTAATGATTGCGGATTTGTTGAAGAGAGTATCCTGTGTGCTATCGAAGAAAAACTGCGCGGAATGACTTACGACCTGGCGCTGCTGCTCACCCATTATCCGCTTCTGGGAACGAATATGGAGCTTTTGATGAATTCCCGCAGATTAATCGATTTCGTGAATTCACAGAAAATTGAATTCGTTTTTTGTGGACATGATCACTGTTTAAGACTTGAAAACACATACGATCTATATGCCAATCATCGATTTTACCATTTTATGTGTGGTACGACATCGAGTGCTAATACATGCGGGGATGATAATATTTTTCTATATTATGAAAACATAGGAGATGAGGATTTTCATCTATATGTAATCCGGCTTTTACACAAAAATGGCCGTCTGGAGTTTAAAGAGGAAAAAATAAGGTAAGGGATAATATACAATCAGGTCACAAGATCGTATGCCATATCCCGGTAGAGGAGCTTGCGGCCGTGAATCCGGTATTTAAATTCGGGACCCGATATGTTTTCTGATGCTTCTTTCAGGCATAAACTGATTCCCAAAGCCACCCAATCCTGGTGCATGGCGGTGGGACATGCGTTTGTTCATAGCTCCAATTATAAGAGACAAAAGGAGAAATCATGTTTTGTGTTGTGGGTGAACGGATCAATACATCGCGAAAAAAAGTACAGGAAGCGGTTGCTGAAAGAGATGCGGCGTATATTCAAGAGGACGTAAAAAAACAGCAGGTGGCTGGAGCCGATTTTATCGACGTCAATGCAGGGGCACGCATTGGTCATGAAATGGAGGACATGAAATGGCTCCTGGATGTCATTCAGGAAACCGTTACGGTGCCGCTGTGCCTTGACAGCCCCGATCCGAAGGTACTGGAGATGGCGTATCCGATGGTTAAAGAAAAACCCATGATCAATTCCATCAGCCTGGAAAAGGAGCGGTATGCCGCCATGGCCCCTTTTCTAAAGGGAAAAGAGTGTAAAGTCATTGCCCTTTGCATGGATGATTCCGGAATGCCGGAAAGTGCCCGGGACACTGTTGACCGGGCTGAAAAACTTGTCCGGAAACTTGAGGACCTCGGGGTAAAGCGCGATGCCATCTTTGTGGATCCTCTGGTTCAACCCGTGGGCACGGACACATTAAAAGCTGTAATGGTTGTGGAAGCGGTAGAGGGCATCAGAAAGAAGCTCCCGGGCGTGCGCATCACCGGCGGGCTTTCCAATATTTCCTTTGGATTGCCCCAACGCAAAATCATCAATCGAACTTTTGTCTGCCTGATGATGGGTGCGGGTATGGATTCCGCCATTATTGATCCGCTGGATCAGGCAATGATGGCCACCATCAAAACTACCCAAATGCTTATAGGAAAAGATGACTTCTGCACAGAATACCTCAAAGCGGTCCGGGCAGGTGAAATTCAAGCCTGAAAGCATATCCGTCCGGATTAGTCCCCACATTTTAAAGTTATCTCCCGGGGAAGTTGCCCGCTATGCAGGGGGGAGTCAGTACAAGATGGACCGCAAAATGGAAGCGCTGACTGCTACCCTGCTCAAAAGCACGGAACGTCTGGTGAATCCTGCTTTCGTCTATGCGATTTGTCCCATTAAAGGCGTTGATTCCGAAAGGGGAGCCAGACTTCAAAACGGCACTTTTTTAAAGTTGCCCCCGGAGGAACAGGACCCAGACATAGTGCATCTCGTAACTTCGGTATGCACCCTGGGGCCTGACCTGGAAGTAAAAGTGAGCCAATTAATATCGCAGGGAAATGCTCTCCAAGCGACGCTTATGGATGCTGCCGGCGTGGCGCTATTGGAATCACTGGCCCAGAAAGCCTATGAACACCTCCGACAGGAAGCTGACAAATTAGGGCTTCATGCAGGATGTCGTTTTGGTCCGGGCTATGGAATTATGCCGCTGGATACCCAGCACTGTCTCTTTGAACTTATAGATGCAACTGTCATAGGTGTTCAAATCAATGAAAGCGGGGTAATGTTTCCAATGAAATCTCTTTCCTTTTGGGTGAGATGGACTCACAGTCGCAGGCCAAACGATAGGAACCGACACAAATGCCTGGCATGTGATTTGAAAGGCTGTGCTTTCAGAGTGACCCTCATCAGAAGGTAAAGGACAAAATCGGGTTAAGAGATAAGAAAAGACTGACCATTATATGCTATTTTTGCGCAAAATAAAATGGGTAGCAATTTGATCGATGGATACTGAAAACCATGAGATTTGCTTACTACCCGGGGGGCAGCTCCTTCAGGCTGTTCAAGGGCAAACACTTTTAGAGGTTTTCATTGGAGCCGGGATTTTTCTGCGCTCTGATTGCGGGGGCAAAGGGCTCTGTGGCAAATGCCTGGTTAAAATCCATGATTCAATTCAAGCTGAAGCTTTGTCTTCTGACGAAACCGAAATAAAAACTTTAGGAGAAAAATCCCTAAAGTCCGGCTTTCGTTTGGTGAGCTGGCTGACGAGGTAGCAGTATTGGTTTATCGGGTGACCGCAGGGTTTCCGAGAGAAGAGTTGTATGGTCTAACTTCTCAAATGCGGCGAGCAGCGGTTTCGGTTCCTTCTAACATCGTTGAAGGTTGCGCTCGTGACAGTCAGGCAGATTATTTTGTAGGTGAGTAGACTGAAGACTGTTAGATCACTTCAGCCTTCGGTCTTCAGCCTAATGACCTGTTAATCAGCTAAGTTTGTCGAAGCGTTTGGGGTTCTTGCGCAACCAGGATTCATCTCTGCTTGAAGCAAAGATTGTCGAAACAGAGAAGGTCTTGAATGGTTTAATTCGAGCGTTGCGAGATGATTGATATACTTCAGCCTTCAGTCTTCAACCTAAATACCTGAGTAGTTACCACTATTCAAGCTTTAACAACATTCACATACTATTGAAAGGGAAGTTATCCATGTTTCATTCTCACTCGATTCGATTAAGAACAAATCATTCCGGATTTATACTCTCAGTTTTTATAAAAATCGCTACCATTGCTGGTATATTGTTCTCAATTTTATCAGGGGTTGCGACAGCTGATAATAAATCCCCGCAGGCGGAGATGCTTTTTCAGCAAAAGAAGATGCTCGTTGATTTTGATGAGATGGTTCAACATCGTACGATCCGAGCTCTGGTGGTCAACAGCAAAACGTTTTTCTTCTTAGATCGAGGGCGGCAGTACGGTCTATCCTACGAGGCGTTAATAGAATTTGAGAAATTTATCAACAAAAAGTTGAAGACCAAAACACTGAAAGTCCAGGTTGTATTCATCCCTGTCAGGCGTGACGAACTCATACCTTCTCTGCTTAATGGCATTGGGGATATCGCAGTCGCCAACTTGACCATTACAACTGAACGTCAGAAACAGGTGGACTTTTCTAATCCTTTTTTGAAGGGTGTGAAGGAACTGCTCGTTACCGGGCCGGCAGCACCTCCGATAAATAGTATCGACGATCTGGCGGGTAAGGAAATTCACGTTCGCAGGTCGAGCAGCTATTACGAAAGTCTGATTCAGTTGAATACGTCTTTTAAAAAAACCAAAAAATCTCAGATGAAATTGGTTCTTGCCGATGAAACGTTTGAGGATGAAGATTTACTGGAAATGGTTAACGCCGGTCTTATCCCGATGATTGTGATGGACAGTCACAAGGCTCAATTTTGGGAACAGATCTTCGATAATATAACAACTCACCAGGACATTGCCGTGAGAGCCGGTGGTGAGATCGCATGGGCCTTTCGCAAGAACAGCCCAAAACTCAAGGCTGTGGTCGACGATTTTGTAAAAGGCCACAGAAAGGGGACAATGCTGGGGAATGTTCTGTTCAAACGATACTTGCAAAATACTAAATACGTAAAAAACTCCGTGTCCGAAAAGGAACTCGAAAAATATAACTCAATGGTTCAACTTTTCAAAAAATACGCCGGTGAATATAGCTTCAATTACTTGATGATAAGCGCCCAAGCCTATCAGGAGTCTGGTCTTGACCAAAGCAAACGCAGTCATGCGGGTGCTGTCGGTGTTATGCAGGTGCTGCCGACCACGGCGGCAGATCGTAATGTCAACATTGTCGATATTGAGAAGTTGGAAAATAACATACACGCCGGCACGAAATACCTGAGGTTTATTGTCGACCGGTACTACAAAGACGAACCGATGGATGATGTCAACAAGCTACTCTTTGCCTTTGCGTCCTATAACGCCGGTCCGGCCAGGGTAAAAAAGCTTCGCAAAAAAGCCGCTGCTATGGGACTTGACCCGAACGTGTGGTTTCGCAACGTAGAGATCGTAGCTGCAAAATCAATCGGCAGAGAAACCGTTCAATACGTCAGCAACATCTACAAATATTATATTACCTATCAAATGATTTTTAAATAAAAAGGGGTTAGCAAAACACAGCTAACCCCTTTTTATTTGAGTTCAATAGTCTTGTTCCCGAGCCGCTCTAACTGGTGATAGATCCGGTGTAGGAACAAAATTTTCTTAAAAGTAGTACTTCAAACCGATCCCGACATAGAAGTTGTCCAGATTCACTGAAGTTTCTTCTGGTGCATATCCAGGAGCTTTTGCTTCGAAATCAGTTTTGTTCCATATATATTTCAAATCAAGATCAATGGCAAAATGTTCATTAAGAAGGAACTGAATACCTCCACCAAGATTGAACCCAATACTATTGTCCGGGTCTAACTCATTACCTGCTGAAGAGTTTGACAGATCAAAATCATTCAAATAATAACCTATTCCGCCACTCAAATAAGGGCTTATCTTTTGATTTGTGGAGAAGTGGAAGCGTCCGTTCAATATAATTGGAACTTGTTTCAATTCACCTATATTTGTAGGGCTCAAACCAGAACCTTTTATTTCAGTATCTGTTTTGACATAATCGGCGCTTAATTCAAAAGAGAAATATCTGTGAATATAATAGACGAGATTTCCTCCATACATGGCAGCAGCATCAAAATCGACATCAAAGTTAGAACCTGATACGCCATAATCGTCTCCTGCATAATTAACGTAGCCTATTCTTGCCCCAATGCCGAATTTCCCTTTCATATCCTGGGCAAAGCCGACCTGGCTAAAAACCAACAAGAGAGCCACGATAACCAGCAGCGAGGCTGCAATTTTATTCCTCATCTTTGACCTCCTTTCCCTGTGTTAAAGAACCTGCATTTGCCAAACATTTTTTCCAAACCCTTTGTTTCGGTATTTCAATCCCGCCACAACGGGAAAAATAATGATTTTTTTTGAGAATGTCGAATCTGCCCAGAGGTGCGAAACCCCTGAATTCTGCATCTGTAAAAAGGATTTTTTTTGTGAATCTGTCGATAATTGGAATTGAACGGTAGTTTAGCGTTACCATATGAAAAAGAGGTCGGTCTGTCAAAGGAAAAAATATATCCGACAAACAAGTTTCTCGTTCTCGGAGCCCCTTTTTATGACGCCATCAAAATTAGTCACGGAAAAATTCGGGATTTAAAGAGATATTGATTTGTTTTTCAAGATCATGTATAACGCTTGGACAACTTGAACCTGGGGAAAAAATATGGACCAATGTGTTTTGCTGAATGCCGATTACACTTTTCTGAATATGGTGGACTGGAAAAGGGCCATGTGCCTGATCACAAAGGACAAGGTGCAGGTTTTAAGGCTGTCTGAAAGGATAATCAGAACGGCGGGAGGCATTGTAGTCAAAGTTCCTATTGTAATGAAACTGATAAAATTTATCAGAAAATTATATCTCAATAGGGTTCCCTTCAGCAAAAAGAATGTTCTCATCAGGGACGGATTCAAGTGTGCGTATTGCGGACACAATAGCCGAAGACTGACCATCGATCATATCATTCCCAAATCGAGGAATGGCAGAACCACCTTCGAAAACTGTGTCAGTTCCTGCAAGCCGTGTAATAATAAAAAAGGTGGAAGAACCCCTAGGGAGGTCGGTATGTATCTCAAGGTCAGACCCTATCAGCCGACGATTTCCGAGTTTCTAAGATTGAAGGTCAAAAAACTGGGTATCAATGATGTGTTGAAAGAACTTGGAATATACTAATTTTTCACGTAACCGTCAAAACCAATTTCAGGTTTAGGAGTCTATAGCCCGAACAAAAAATTGTTCGGGCTTTAAATTTAACCTATAGTTACATAAAATAAAATCCGATACTGGAGGACATATGGATTATAAGAAGACACTCAACCTTCCAAAAACAAAATTTCCCATGAAGGCCCGCCTGGCAACTCGTGAGCCCGGACAGTTGAAATTATGGGAAGAAAACCGTTTATACAAAAAGATCAGACAATCTTCCTTGGGCCGCGACCTGTTTATTCTGCACGATGGTCCTCCCTATGCCAACGGCCATATTCATATCGGTACGGCACTCAACAAGATCTTGAAGGACATTATTGTCCGTTCACGGCAAATGTCCGGGTTTGACGCTGTTTATGTTCCGGGTTGGGATTGTCATGGGCTCCCCATTGAGCACAGTGTAGAAAAGGAATTGGGGGCCGAGAAATTCAAAATGACCCTGGCCGAAATTCGCAGGTCGTGTCGGGCATATGCTGAAAAATATATCGATATACAGCGAGAAGAATTCAAACGGCTGGGTGTTATGGGCGAATGGGAAAACCCGTATTTGACCATGAATTACGAGTATGAAGCCGCCATTGCCCATGAGTGCAGTAAATTTGCGCTGGATGGCAGCCTTTTCCGAAGTAAAAAACCGATATACTGGTGCTGCAGCTGCCAAACGGCTCTTGCTGAAGCAGAGATCGAATATCATGATGAGTTGTCACCATCGATTTTTGTTAAATTCCCGGTGGAAGATGATTTAAGCGAACAGATTCCAGGGCTGGTCGGAAAAAACGTGTTTGTGGTTATTTGGACAACAACGCCATGGACCATTCCGGCAAATCTGGGCATAGCGCTGCACCCGGATTTTACGTATGCTGCTGTGGATACGAAAAATGGGGAAGTGCTGATTCTGGCTACGGAACTGGTTGAAGGATGTATGAAATCTTTTGGATTTTCTGATTTTTCCATCCTTGCAGAAATGGGAGCTGACAGTCTTGAACGGAAGAAATGCCGACATCCCATATACGACCGTGAATCATTGATAATTTTAGGCTCGCATGTAACTCTGGAAGCCGGAACCGGTTGTGTTCATACAGCTCCCGGCCACGGGCGTGAAGACTATGAAGTGGGGCTTCTATACGATTTGGAGGCGTATTCCCCTGTGGATGATACGGGCTGTTTTACGCAAGAAGCCGACCCGTTCAGCGGCCAATTTGTATTCGAAGCCAATTCGGATATCGTTGCCAAGCTTCAGGAAAACGGTGCCCTGGTCCACCGGGAGGAATTGAAACATTCTTATCCCCATTGCTGGCGCTGTAAAAAGCCGGTGATTTTTCGGGCCACCCCCCAATGGTTCATATCTATGGACAAGACGGGATTAAGGAAGAATGCCCTTGAGGCCATCGACAAGGTGACATGGATTCCCCATTGGGGAAGAGAAAGAATTTACGGCATGATCGAAAAACGTCCGGATTGGTGCGTTTCCAGACAGCGCGCCTGGGGTGTTCCCATCGCTATATTTTATTGCGAGAAATGCGAATCTTTGTATTTGAATGAAGAGATAATCCAACGCATCTACAAACTTTTTCAGGAACATGGTGCCGATATATGGTTTGAAAAGAATGTAAAGGAATTACTTCCCGAAGATGTTGTATGTGATACGTGCGGCAACAACACCTTTATAAAAGAAGATGACATTCTGGATGTATGGTTCGATTCCGGCGTAAGCCATGCAGCGGTGCTTGAAGAACGTTCAAATTTGAAATGGCCGGCCGATCTTTATCTTGAAGGCAGTGATCAGCACAGGGGATGGTTCCACAGCTCGCTCCTTACGGCTGTCGGGACAAGGGGGAGGGCACCCTATGAATCCGTTCTGACTCACGGATTTGTTGTCGATGCAAAAGGCAAAAAAATGTCAAAGTCCCTTGGAAACGTTGTGGCTCCGGAAGAGGTTATTAAAAAACATGGTGCCGAGATCCTACGTCTGTGGGTATCTGCATCTGATTACAGGGATGATATTCGCATTTCTGAAAATATTCTGAAACAGTTGAGCGATGCATATCGGAGAATAAGAAATACAAGCAGATTTATGCTGGGCAATCTATTTGATTTCGATCCTTCAACGGACATGGTTCCCTATGAATCGATGCCGGAAATCGACCGATTTGCACTGCACAGGCTTCAAGAGTTGATTGAACGGATACGGAACGCTTACGATACTTACGAATTTCATATTATTTATCACGCTCTCTACAATTACTGCATCGTTGATCTTTCTGCGTTTTACCTGGACATTCTCAAAGACAGGTTATACACCTCTCCGGCTGAATCATCGGGGAGAAAAAGCGCGCAAACCGTCATCTATATTCTTCTGGATTCGCTGTCGAGGATAATGGCACCGATCCTTGCTTTTACAGCAGAAGAGATCTGGGATTACATACCGGGTCGTAAAGAAAATGCTGAAAGCGTTCATCTGAGTTCTCTTCCGGTGGTCAATGAAGCCTGGAAGGATGACCGGCTGGCAGAAAATTGGAAACTACTGCTTGAAGTTCGCGGAGAGGTTTCAAAAGCACTCGAGGATGCAAGAGTTAAAAAGATTGTAGGACATTCTCTCGATGCCCTCGTTACGCTCTATGCGGATGATGACCTTTATGATAGACTTTACCCGTATAAAGATGATTTAAGAAGCATATTTATTGTTTCAAAGACCCATCTGGTCAAAGGGAAAAAACCTGCCGGGGCTTTTGAATGTCATGATGTCCATGGCCTGGCCATTAAGGTTGATTCTGCTGAAGGCGATAAATGCGAACGGTGCTGGGTGCATGATATTTCCGTGGGAACTGATTTGGAACAACCGACAATCTGCAGCCGGTGTCAGGATGCCCTGACCCGGATTTCTCCTGAAGAAATTTTGGGAGTAAAATAAAAGTGTGTTCTATTTTCTCAGGCGGATCGAGTTTCAGATTCGGCAAATATGGGAAACTTGCCGTCGTTTCCGGTTTGGTGGTCGTTTTTGACCAGACAACCAAATTTTTAATTTCAAGCAAACTTCTACTTCATCACTCCATTACGGTTATACCCGGGTTTTTCAACATCACCCATATTCTTAACCCCGGCGGCGCTTTTGGATTTATGGCAAATCAAAGTTCGAGTTTGCGCAGTGTGTTTTTTCTCGTGATTTCATCATTGGCCGTATGCCTGATTTTTTACTTTTATAAAAACACCCCAAAGACGCAACCTTGGCTTGCTTCAGGGTTTGCCTTGTTGTTCGGTGGTGCCGTCGGCAATCTCATTGATAGATTTCGCTTCGGAAGTGTTGTTGATTTTTTAGACGTTTACATCGGAAGTTACCACTGGCCTGCTTTTAATATCGCCGACAGCGCCATATCCATTGGCATTGCTATTTTTTTGTTTCATCTTCTTTTTAGAAAAATGCCGGAATAACAAAGAATAGAGGATTCAAGGATTCAAGGATTCAAGGGTTCGAGCGCAATTTTTAAGACCCCCTTTTCTCCAATCAAATTGGCGAAGAAAAAGAAATATGTCTGAAATCCTTTACAAAGAACTCAAAAATTATTTGACAGCGTTCGAAAAAAATCGAAAAACCGAAGCTGCCGCACCGGTGTATCTGATCTATGGAGAAGAACTGCTGTGGAATACCGCCCTCGAGACCCTTCTGGATACACTGATTCCCGGAAAAGATGGGAGCCTTAACTATGACTCGGTTGACGGCACCAATGAAAATATTAAAGCAGCCATCGAACGGGTCAACACCTATTCACTTTTGTCCGGGACAAAAGTCGTTGCCATTATCGATTCCAAGATATTCTATTCAAAGCAGGATGAGAGCACTATTCTTGGAAAGGCAAAAGAGGCATTCGATGGGAAAAGTATGAAAACGGCGGCGAAATACCTTTTAAGTCTTATGGGACTTTTGAACCTGACATTTGATGACGTCAGCAGGGAGAATAGAAGCAAAGCATTAAAGCTCGATCCGGAAAAATTCAGCGATGGCGTATGGTTCGATGAAATCGTTGAGTATTGCACGGATAAAAATCTTTCCATACCGTCTGAAGGAGATAATGTCGCTCTTCTCCAGAATGCCGTTGAAAAAGGATTTCCAGAAGGAAACCATCTGATCATTACCACCGATATGGTCGATAAACGCCGGAAGCTTTATAAAATCATACGAAAAAAAGGTGTGATTATTAACTGTTCCGTTCCAAAAGGCGCCCGAAGGGCAGACCAGTTGGCCCAGGAAGCCGTTCTCGCCGAACAGATGGAAACCCTGCTCCATGGATCAGGGAAAACAATGGATAGGCGAGCATTTCGAGCAATGTATGAATTGACCGGCTTTGACCTTCGGATCTTTTCCGAGAACCTCAATACACTTATCTCTTATGTTGGGCGATCGAAAAAAGATTACCCAAGATGATGTGGAGAATGTTCTAAAGCGGACAAAAAAAGATCCCATATATGAATTCACCAATGCCATCTCAGATCGGAATGTTGAAAAATCGCTCTTTTTTTTGGATTCTCTATTATCCGATAATCTTCACCCGCTTCAGCTATTGGCTGCCATCACAAATCAGATTAGAAAACTTTTGATCGCAAGAGGTTTCATCGAAAGCGCTCATGGAAGATCCTGGCATTCTGGAATTCAGTACGGGCAATTTAAAAGCAGTATTATGCCGGCGGTACAAATATATGACCGAGACATTTTAGATCAGCTCCGGGAATGGGATGGCATGCTTTTAAAAAATGTGGGATATGGATAAACCAAGATCAGAAAAGGTGAGGGGAAAAAAAACCCAAGCCGGTGGCCACGGATCTCGTGATTGCCAAAAATTCTCAGAACCCATATCCTGTTTTCCAGATGCTTTTAAAATCTGAAAAATTTACCACCGATGAGCTGATTGCCGCTTTTGAGAAACTGAGCGAGGCGGATCTCCGACTGAAGTCCACGAGGCAGAGCAAAAAACTTGTATTGGAGCAGGCTATTCTTGGAATATGTCGATAGTGTACCCTTACGTTCCAACGTTGAGGTGTACCTGAGAAATGGAGTGCGTTGCCTGAAAGGAAAATTTTATGGGTTTTATCAGACGCCAGGAAGAACGCCTGGCGATCCGTTTATTGACTTGGCAATACCAGAGGCTTAACATGCCTGTTCCGGCAATGGAAGCATTGGAGATTCATGCCGCCGGACTTGTAGATGATGCCCATAAAATTGCACGGGAAAGGGGACGCAATGTTGTCGGCATCCTCAAGGAATTGATCGCTGATATAAGAAAACGGGAATGAGATTAATCCGATAATAATGTTACCCTAATTGTAACTACTCAGGTGGATAGACTGAAGGTTGAAGGCTTTTAGGGACAAATCATGCGCGATCACACAAAACTTAGGGCATTCGGCGGGTGTCGAAACAGAGAAGGTCTTGAATGGTTTAATTCGAGCGTTGCGAGATGATTGATATACTTCAGCCTTCAACCTAAATACCTGAGTAGTTACCCCTAATTGATGAACTCGTAAAAAGTCTGATGTCGTTTACAAAAGACGTTTTACGAAGCCGTCCTACTTGATCGTAAACAAAATGAGAGAAATATTATTTTGTTGAAAAAGAATCCACAGTATGATATTGACCCAAATCAATTAAGCGGGTCAAATAAATGCTTTCATTATTGCAATTAATACAACATGTTAACCAATCTGAGAAAAGGAGGTCGTATGCGAAAAGGTTTGTTTTTTATTGTTTCATGTCTGGTGATCGGTCTGATTTTTACCTCCTGTGACGGGAGAAAGGCCAAGACCATCAAGATCGGCATCAACGCTCCAATGACCGGAGATATTCCCAAGGTCGGCGAGGGAACGAAATTTGCCGGCGAGATGTGGCTTGAGGACATCAAAGCGGCCGGTGGACTTGAGGTCGGAGGAAAGAAGTATCCTGTTGAAATAGTCCTCGAAGATAACGAGTCCAAAGCGGAATCGGCTGTAAAGGTGAACACAAAGATGATCACCGAGGACGAAGTCCTTTTCATTGTCGGACCCCAGTCTTCCAAGCAGGCGATTCCCGCAGGAGAAGTGGCAAACAATTATAAAACTCCCATGATCAGCCCCTGGTCAACCAACCCCGATACCACCAAGGACCGACCATTTGTTTTTCGCGGCTGTTTTCTGGATCCATTCCAGGGGCCCGTGCTGGCCAATTTCATCAAGGAAGAGTTCGGGTTCTCTAAAGCTGCAGTTCTTTACGACGTAGCCAGCGACTATCCCAAGGGGCTTGCAGAGTTCTTTAAAGAAGCCTGGGAAAAGGTGAACGGTCCAGGATCTGTAGTAGCCTTTGAAAGTTTCACCACCAAGGATGCCGATTTCAGCTCTCAGTTGACGAAGATTATAAAATCAGGCGCCGAGGTACTGTTTACACCGCAGTACTACAACGAGGTCGCTCTGATCGTTCAGCAAGCCCATGAGCTGGGATGGAATAAACCGATTGTGGGCAGCGACAGCTGGGGCTCGGCTGAAACAGTAGAGCTTTGCGGAAAAGACTGCTACGGCCTTTTCTTCAGTACGCATTATGCCGCCGCCGGAGCCAAAGGTGCGACAAAAGCGTTTATCGATCGATACAACAAAAAGCACGGGTATGTGCCCGACGATGTGGCGGCCCTGACCTGGGATGCCCTGGGCCTCGTGCAAACGGCCATCCAGTCTTGCGGCAAGATTACAGGAAACGTTGAGAAGGATCGCCAATGTATTCGTGACGCAATGGCCAAAATCAAAGAATTCGTCGGTATCACCGGGAAAATGACCTTTACCGAAGATGGAGATCCCATCAAGTGTGCCGTTGTGGTCAGGATTAGCGATAAAGGCGAATATGAATTTTATAAAGGGGTTTGTCCATAAATCTGGATTATAGCGTTTAAATTGTATCTAAACTGATCGGTTCCGGGTTCCCCGTCGGGCAGTTTGACGGGGAACCGCTCAACCTGGGTTGTACACATATTAATGAATGGGATAGGTTTTATC
>PVMK01118801.1_pt1 | contig 13250 bp, 13 predicted proteins | sample 1853481 | NCBI WGS metagenome assembly PVMK01 (sample SAMN08533507, study PRJNA380276) | Marine sediment metagenome, whole genome shotgun sequencing project.
AAGATCAGGTGGTGCTTGGCCGTTCGACAGGCTCACGGTCCTGAGCAAAGTCGAAGGACTCACCACCCTGAGCCAGGTCGAAGGGCAAATCACAATGACCGAAATTCAAAATTCCAAACAATTGCTTTTTGATATTATTTGAGATTTAGATATCGGTATTTGGAATTTATTTGGCCCAGACCTGTATTTGTATGAATCTGGAAGATAAGACATTGTTAGCAACTCCTACAGTGAATAGCAAAAACTCCGTTACATCGCACCAGGGCGGGCTGAAACCTTAACTTACAACATGTTGTCAGAAAAACCCCATTAAGGGCCTAATTCCGGATCAAATACGGAATCCCCCAAAAACCTCTATATTCTCAGTAGATTATAGGAGGGTGCTTATCCGGAAAGTCCAAGTTGCCAAAAAAAACCTGCGGGAGCGGCTTCCAGCCGCGAAATTAAATGATCGCGGCTGAAAGCCGCTCCCACAACCAATACAACTTGTTCTTTCCAGATAACCGGTTATAGAAATTCCGAGACGTAAGAACATGTCCATGAGAAAGATGTTGCTGTTAATTCCCGTCGAAAATCAGGTGCGCGAACTGGATCCCAAGCTCCTGCTGGCCTGTATTGCGGCCAGACGGGGGTTTTCGTCGATCGTCGGATCGCGTCGTGAGATGGAGTTTAACATCGATTCGTACCCCCGAAGTATTTTCCTCTCCAAAAGCATGACCATTCGCAGCCTCATATTTTTCCGCGTTGCGCGGGAATTCGGCCATGAAATCGTCACCTGGGATGAAGAGGCGCTGGTTCACTTGCCGCCGGAGACCTATTTCTCACGCAGACTGCATCCCAAAGCAATCCGCCACGTTTCACATTTATTCGCCTGGGGTCCGGACAATGTTGAGCTGTGGAAACAATACCCTCATCTACCGCATGATTTGCCGATCCACAGCGTCGGCAATCCCCGTGCCGACATGCTGCGCCCGGAGATGCAACCGTTTTATGAAGACGAAGTGCAGGCCCTGCGCAACCGGTACGGCAGATTTATACTGATCAATACCAATTTCAATCATGTCAATGCCTTCGGTCCGGATATGAATTTGTTTCAACCGGTGAAAAAGCCCGGTGAAACCGCCAGGTTCGGCCGTGCCGCCCGGGGTATGAGCCGGGAATATGCCCAAGGGCTATGGAATCACAAACGTGCCGTGTTTAAGGATTTTCAGCAGTTGATCCCTGAACTTGATCAGGCGTTTCCGGATGTCAACATTGTCATTCGCCCCCATCCGACCGAACGTCATGATGTGTACCATGAGATCGCCGCCCGTTGTTCACGGGTGCACGTAACCAACGAGGGCAACGTCGTGCCCTGGTTAATGGCCACCGAGGCGGTTTTGCACAATGGCTGCACCACGGGCTTGGAGGCTTTTGTCCTGGGAGTGCCGGCGATCAGTTACCGGGCCACGGCCAATGAAGACTTTGACAACGGGCTTTTATCGGCTGCCCAATGCGGTGAGCCATCAGAGCTTTGATTTTGACCAGCTCCAGGACATGCTGCAACGGATTCTTGCCGGCCGGCTGGGAGCGGCTGACGGAAATGAGCGCAAGACCCTGCTTGAACGCCACATGACAGCCCTGGACGGTCCCTTGGCCTGTGAGCGGATGGTTGAGGTTCTGGAAAATATGTCTGAAATTCCGGGCTGCACAGATAATGATTCCCTGTTAAAACAGCTGGAACGCTGGGCGCTGGGCAAGGGTTTGCGCCTGGTTAGAGGGATTAAATCCAGTCTTCCCGGCTCGCACAACAAGCCTGAATTTCAACGCCACCGCTATCCGGGTATCGCGATAGAAGAAATCAAAACCAAAGTGTCCCGGTTTCAGCAGCTTTTGGGCGACGACCGTCAACTGGAAATTGTACAGTTGTCCGATGTGATGTTTCGGATAAACTGATGCCTAGTGTAATGAAAATCCACCTGTAACTTATGCACATAGACTTGACAATTTATCCTGTTTTTGGCCCGCGAACATGGTTTCAGGTGTCAGTGTTCAGGTGTCAGGAAAGGTAGACGCAATAGCAGATCCTGAACACTCATATGAAACTACATTTTAAAAGTTGGAGTTGGATCTATCTTGTGCCACTTTGCATTTTGTAGGTTGGGTTGAGCCTGCTCCAAGCTTTGTTGGGTTTCGTTGCACTCAACCCAACCTACATTTTGCCGTTGTTATAGCGAAATACGAAACCCAACAACGGCCGATTTCCAAACCGAGTCCCAAAAGTTTCTTTTTTGATCAGACTGGCCGTTCTTTTGGCCGGCGGCGGGGCTGACACCTGACACCTGAAACCATCAGATTTTTACACCGTGTTGTCAGATAAAAGCCAATAAGGGCATAGAGTGAACACCAACCGACAAAAGATACCGCTGCTTATCCCGGTGGAAAACCAGGTCCGTGAGCTCGACCCCAAATTGCTGCTCGCATGCATTGCAGCAAGGCGAGGCTTTACATCGGTAATCGGCTCTCACCGGGAGATCGATTTGCGGATCACTTCTTTTGCCAGAAGCGTCTACCTGTCAAAAAGTATGACCGCCAGCAACCTCCGCATGTTTGATATCATGCGCAAAATCGGTCACGAAATCGTAACCTGGGATGAGGAGGCGCTGGTGCACCTGCCGCCGGACACTTACTATTCCCGCAGGCTGTCACCGGTTGCAATTCAATACATTTCTCATTTGTTTGCCTGGGGTGAGGACAATGCCGAGTTGTGGCGCCGCTATCCCGCGCTGCCGGAAGAAGTGCCGATTCATGTCACCGGGAATCCCAGAAGTGACATGTTAAGGCCCTGAGTTGCTGCCATTCTATGATCGGCAAGCAGAAAAACTGAGACAGACCCATGGTGATTTTATCCTCGTTAATACCAATTTTAACCATGTGAATGCCTTTTTCCCGGCCCAGAATCTGTTTCAACCGCTAAAAAAGCCCGGCGAAAAACCCGCAGTTCGGCAAGGCCGCCGTGGGAATGAACCGCAAATATGCCGAAGGGACTGCGTGTTCACAAACAGGGCATCTTTGAGGCTTTCCAGCAGATGATCCCCCGGCTGGAAAAGGCGTTTCCGGCTTATTCGGTGATTGTGCGGCCGCATCCGACCGAAAATCAGCAGGTCTACCGGAAAATTGCCGACCCGCTGCAGCAGGGTGTGCGTTACAAACGAAGGCAACGTCGTCCCCTGGCTGATGGCTGCCAAAGCGTTAATTCACAACGGTTGTACCACCGGCGTGGAAGCCTATACCATGCAGGTGCCGGCCATATCGTACCGGGCACACATAAATGAAGACTACGATCTTGGCTTTTACAGGCTGCCGAACCTGGTCAGCCACCAGTGCTTTGACTTTGAGCAGTTGTGTGATATCCTCGGCAGAATTTTAAACGCAGAACTGGGGGCCGCCGATGGAGATGAGCGCAAGGCCCTGGTCGATGGCTACCTGACTGCCCGGGAGGGACCGCTGGCATGTGAACGGATAGTTGGCGTGCTCGAAAAAATGGCCGAAGGGTGGGAGACCCGGCCGGCTCCCCCGCTGAAAGATCGAATAGCCGGACAATTGCTGGCGCAGGGCCGTCGGCTGGGGGTAAGCTTGCGGAAATATATGTCACGCAAACATGCACCGCCGGAGTTTCACCACCACCGCTATCCCGGGATTTCCATTGAAGAGCTGAAAAAACGGATTTTACATTTTCAAAAGATACTCGACGATGATACGCCCATGGCGGTAACGCAAATATTTAAACATGTGTTTCGGATAAATGCGGCATAAATTTCAACGTTAAGTACACAATTTCATAAATACGATAACATATAAAAAACTCACCGCAGAGACGCGAAGGACGCAGAGATGTTTTTTCGAAAAATAACTAAACCTTTGCGTTCTTTGCGCCTTTGCGGTGAATAAATAGATCTCATTGAAAATCCAGATATTTATTTATCCGTACAGCTTGAAATTTTTTCAAAAAAAAGACCCACGTTTAACGGGAGGAAATAAATGAAAGTTTTAATCTTGGGATTAGGAAAATCGGGCACCACCGCGATGGTGTACAAGGTGGCCGGGGGGCTGCCAAACTGCCATGCTTTTTCCGGCGGCCAACCTGGAAAACACGTCGGCAACTACGAAAATGCGGTATACAAACATACCTATGAAGAGCGCAAAGGCAAAAGCTTCGATCTGTACAAAGAGCATTTAAAAAAAGAATCGTATGACCGCAAGATCTGGATGGCCAGAGACCCCCGTGATGCCGCGGTCAGCCGCATGCTGTACCGCTGGCACAAAGGCCACAAGGGCAGCAAAAAGCAATATGAGGCCCATTTCGAACTGGTTTTGAAAAAAGAAAAAGATCCGGCATCAATTTCTTTTGCGGAACTGTGCCGCTACAGCGGACGCAACGCCTGGCCCCGCTCGATTGAGGATGTTGTTGACCAAGAGCGGGTTCGCTACGATCGGATGCACGCTTTTGTCAAAGAACTGGGAGATGATTGGTTTCTGTTTAAATATGAAGACATGATTGACGGAAATTTTGAGTCACTCAACGAATACCTGGGCTTTGCAGTCAAAGCGGATGGAGAAGTTCCCGCATCAACGGGCAAGGCCAAAGTCGTGCGTAAAAAAGCCTCCGGTGACTGGCGCCAGTGGTTTACCGAACAGGACGTCGAGTTGTTCAAACCAGCCTACAGGAACTACATGGAGCTGATCGGTTATGACCTTAATGACTGGGCACTCGATGAAAATGCGGTGATTGAACCTGAATACTCTTCGGTTTATATGCAAAATTTACTCCGCAAGGCAACTAAAAACAGTGTCCTGCGCATTGTGGATTCCATTGTTCAGCGTATGACGAAATAAGAGGTCGTTTTTAAATGGAAAATATAAAAAATAGCGGGCAACTGCCCAAAGTTCTGGGAGTCATCCCCGCACGGGGTGCATCAAAACGACTTCCGAATAAAAATATTCGCATGTTGGCCGGTAAACCGCTGATCGCCTGGACGATCGAAACCGCCCAGAAATCAAAAAGACTGACCGACTATCTGGTAAGCTCTGATTCATTGCTGATCATGGATGCCGCTAAAAATTACGGTGCGCCGGTTCCTTTTACCAGACCGGCGGAGCTTGCGACCGATACAGTTCGCAACATTGAAGTCGTTGCACATGCGCTGAAATTTATGGAAACAAAAATGCAGACAGTATACGATATCGTCATTTTGCTGCAACCGACCAGCCCCATCAGAAACCCGGTCCACATTGATAAAGCTGTTGACATGCTCTGGCAATCGGATCTGGATTCTGTTGTCAGCGTTAAGGGGCCGTTTAAAAAACGCGACCCTATTTTAAAAGCCATTCGAAACGGTGTTTTAGAAGATTATTGTCCAGTAACAGATTCAGCAAATACTGAAGCTTTTTATCTTTATAACGCCGCTTTGTATGGCGTAAAGAGAAATTATTTCATCAAGCATAACAAGTTGATTTCACCACGACAGATTCCGCTCATCATGGACCCATTCTATTCAGTGGATGTCGATACGGAGGCTGATTTTTTGATGGCGGAGACCTATCTGAATTACCTGGCAAAAACAGGGCGGCCGCAAGTAACATCTCAATAACCCCGGTATATAGTAGGTTGGGTTAAGCGGGATGTAGGCACAATTTATGTTGGGTTCGCCTATCTTAATGCACCTCAAAAATTTGAAATAGCAACAAAATTAGCGAACCCAACGAGATTGGTTGCAAACCGATGGAATCATTCCAATTGTGAGCGAAGCGAACTAACTTGAAAGGAGTCGATCACGATGATTAAAACAAGACCCGTGCGAGGAATCGTCCCGGTAGTCGATACACCATTGACTGCCGATGAGGATATCGATGTACCGGCATTAAAACGGCTTATTGAATTTTTAAATACAAAAAAAATCGGGGGGCTGTGGGTACTGGGCACCGGCAGTGAAGACATGAATCTTTCTTTTGCCAAACGCCTTATAGCGGCCCAGGCCGCCTGCGAAGCCAATGCCGGTAAAACACCGCTCATCTTAGGCGCCGGTTTTTTCGCATTAGAGGATATTTTTAATTTTATTGAAGAAACAAAACAACTGGAATTTGACGCTTATCATGTGATGCCTTATAACCCAAAGCTGAGCTTGGATCGCGTTGATTGGTTCTATCGGCACATCGCCGATAACTGCCCGAAGCCCCTGTGGATGTATATCAGCGGCAACTGGAGCCGGTCGGTAACACCGGAATTTGTGGCTAATTTAAAACCGCACCCCAATATTGCCGGCTTTAAATTCAGCAACCAGAATACGGCGGCAGTTACTAATGTTGCCGGTATGGCGGACGAACAATTCCAGGTAATAACGGCAGTCGCCAGCCAGCTGCACGCCTGTTTATGCATGGGATCCAAAGGTCATACCTCGAGTTTGTCCTGCTGCATACCGGAACCGATGATCGAAATCTATGAGTTGTTTCTTCAACGAAAAATCGAGGAATCCCTGGCCGCCCAGCACAGACTCAACGCCTTTCTGACAGAACTTTCAAAGAACACCAAAAAAGACAATTTCCTCTGGGCGGCCGATGAAAAATATATTCTTAAATTAAGAGGCATCTGCGATGAATATGTGACCTCATACTACCGCCAAATCAATGAAGACGAGAAAGCAAGGGTTGAGGATCTGCTCGAAGAATATAAGTTCTTCTGAAAATAACTGTAGTTTCACATGAGGTTTTGGGTTTCCGCTCTCACGTTCCTCTCTCCTGACACCCGACACCTGAAACCTATTCTCTGAAAAGGCTTCACTACGCCCGATAATGTCCAAAAAAAAGAACTGTTTTCATAGTAAATTCTGAGGTCTGGATTTACAGCCAGTAAATCCCATTTAGTGAGGAAGCTTCAAAGCATGTCTAAAAAAGCAATATTCGCACAGACCGAGCAGATCCCCTGGGTTGATGTGGCGGCCGAGCTGCGCGACCAATACGGCTGGGAAATTTGTTACTTTATTGGCGGCAAGAAACAGTCAAAAAAAGCCGCTGCCTTGTTTCCGGATACTGTTTTTCACACCAAGGACATGGCCAGGATCAACCGCTGGCCTGAAGTGTGCGATCAGATCCCATCTTCTCCTTTGGATGAAACGTTGTTGTCGGCCCTGTCTTTTCATGAATCCATATACCTGAAAATGCTGGATCGGAACGATGTTGACGGATCCCTCACTTATCATAAGCGAATTGCATCGTATCATTCCCAGGTCATGCACTGGAAAGGTGTGCTGGAACACTTCAAACCCGATGTCGTCGTTTATCGGATAGCACCGCATACGGGTTATGACTATGTCCTTTATGCGCTTTGCAGGGTTCTGAGCATTCGGACTGTCATGTTTGAGCGAACCTCCCTTCCGGGACGGGTATATCCGGTCGCCTCTCTCGAAGAGGCATCAACGGCTATTCGAGAGGCATATGCCGACGAGCTAGCAAAAAAGAATAATCCGGCCATCTCCCTGGCACCGGAAACAGAGGCCCACCTTGAGAATCTTTCAAAATCTTTCAAAGAGGCCATGCCCTACCACCTGAAGTACAAGCTGAAGCATTTCAAAAAAAAGGAGACCTGGGAGGGATCCCATCGATACTGTTGCGCTTTGTGGGCGAGGTCGCAAACGCGGTTCGGCACAAAAAAGCCAATCGCGAGTATCTCAACGAGAGATATCATGAGAGTATGGGCCGTATAAAAAGAAAGAGGCTTCTGGCTCACTACAACCAGCTTGCCAAACCTGTGGATACGAACTTACCCTATATATTTCTAGCCCTTCAATGCGAACCGGAACGTCAGACATGTCCGTCCGGGGGTGTGTTCGGCCACCAGTATCTCATGGTCGATCTGTTGTCGAAACTCCTGCTGGCTGGATGCTCTATGTCAAGGAGCATGTCTCCCAGTTCAAGGAGTATCAGGCGGCCGAACGCTCAAAGACGCCTGACTTCTATGACAGGATTGCATCCAGGCACAACGTTGAGCTTGTACCGCTGTCTTACACCTCATTTGAACTCATTGACCATGCCAGGGCCTCGGCAACCGTTTCCGGATCGGTCGGCTGGGAAAGCGTTGTACGCGGAAAACCTTCTTTTCTTTTTGGGCATAGCTGGTACAGGGACTGCCGGGGTGTATTCGTTACCCATACGGTCGAGGACTGCCAAGAAGCAATTCGAAAAATTCAAAACGGCTTTCAAATTGACAGAAACGCATTGCTCTGTTTTGCAAAGGTTGTGGAGAGCTGTTCGGTGCGCGGCTATATTGATAAATTTTATGAAAAAATAAATATCGTATCGCCTGAAGAAAATGCGGCAAACCTGGCTAGGGCTATTCATGAATTCACTATCTGAGTTTAGTGTCGTAGGTGAGAAAGGGGTAAAATGAAATACAGCGCTAAATATGCAAGACGCTTAAAAAAATATTCTGCTCCGGTATTGCAATTTAATCCGTATTTACTTTCGGCGAAATCGTCTTACAGGCTCCTTTTTAAGAGAAAGAGAGAATACGACACTTTTAATTATCCACTATTAGTTACCTCAGGACTGCAGAGATCCGGCACGCATTTGGTAGACAATCTTTTGAGGAATCATCATCAGATCCTGAGCTATTTGGTGAGCTCCAGATTGGTAAACCCAATAAATATCACTGGCCCGATTTAAAAGATGAAACAAATATAAAAAACCGCTTCGCGGCACTAATACCGCGCAACCTGGCAAGAAACTATTCAACCTTAACGAGATACCATAAGTCTGATCGGGCGTATAATGATTTTGTTTTTGATTTCAGATTTTTTAGAAAAATATTTCTGCAACTCGAGAAAAAAAACGAAAAACTTAACCAGAGAAGCACATTAAATAATTTTTTTTCAGCCTATTTTAACGCCTATTTAAATTGCAATCATTCAAATTTCCATGATAAATATAAATATATTGTAGCTCCGGTTCCTGGGCTAACAATAATAAAAAAATCAATAGAAAACTTCTTTAGAGATTATCCGGATGGAAAGATTTTCATCCTGATAAGGGAGCCTTTTATATGGTGGAACAGCGCCCGGAATCATACGAAAAACTTAAAGAACAATGGATTAGAAAGGTATGAAAAAACCCTCTCAAACACGATATGGGCGTGCGACAAATACAAAAACAGTGTTTTTGCAGTAAGCTTCGATCATCTAATTAAAAATACCGAAGAATCAGTAAACTCGTTATTGAAACATGCCGGCTTGGAATTCAATGAAATCGCGACGTACCCAAGCAAATTCCCCGCTTATGCCAATGATAATTCTACCTTTGGTCACAAAAGGACAAAAGAAATATTGAAAGATAAAATAAAGAGAGAGGTGAATATACCGGAAGAGGATAGATTACATATTAAAGCAAAGATTTATCCGCTATATGAGAAGGTATTAGAAAGCTGCACAATCAACCAGTAAACCAGTAAACTATTCAACGAGGTCTGGTGTACGCATATGCAAGACAAAATATGGATAATAGGGGATAGCCACGCCAGGGCCTTTTCATATAATTACAATTTTATCCCTTTTTTTATTGGTGAAGGTAGAACACACTGTTTTACAAATGATAACCATCTGTCAAATGTAATTTCAAAGGTGGTTAATATTATTACGGAAATTAAAGCCATGGATTCGGTTGTTCTTTTTTTAGGAGAACCCGACACACGATTCTATTTAGGAAGAGGATGGAAACCCTGGAAAACAAAATATAGAAAAGGATGGAAACTTTGGAAAACAAAATTAGAATTATTAATTAGAGGAAAAGCAAAAATAAAAAAATCGTTTCACCGGTATTGTCAATTAATAAACAAAGTAAAAAATCAAACCGATGCCAGTTTATTGGTATTAAATATTACTCCGTCTGATAGGAGAGATCAGAATAAATTAGTGGATTATTTCAATAATTTATTGTCAGAGTTCTGTGGAAAAAAAAAGATGTGGAGTTTATATCTATAAACACAATTATTTATAATCCAAAAACAAAAACCGTTAGAGAAGAGTATTACGGCGACCCCGTGCATTTAAATATGAAGCTTCAATTGCTTGTTGAAAACTGGTTAATCGAAAAAGGTATTTTAGGAAAAACATTTTATGACGAAGAGAATAAGATGGATAAGAAAACAATAAAAAAAAACTATCAGTTCAACGAAAAGTTTGGCTGTTTTACCTTATAAACGAACTGTCATTTTTAAAACGTCATCATATATTTTACTTGTCACGCTATCAATAATATCCAATTCTTCTTTTTCAAGCGATTTGTATCGATTGAGTGTACTATTCATAATTCCATGCTGCTGAGCCTTGAAACTGGTGTTGGCCTTAATGGGAAATTTATTAAAAGTGGGTGTCAGCAAGACATCATCAAAGCTTATTTTTAATAAATCTGCCAGATAACGCATGACGGCTTCGGTCTTGCCAACCAGATCTTCAAAGGTGAGAATACAAACCCGGTCTCCATATTTCTCTTGGTTGCGTAACATTGCCTGAGCATTGTTCACCCACAGCCTTAATGCTTTTCTGATATCTCCATAAACTAAGGGTTTGTGATTGGCAGCCGATGGATACCAGTTCCTTGGATCTCTAATAACGGAAATTAAGCGTCCGTCAGGGTATATATTAAAAAACGCCTCCATGTTCTCCTTCGCCATTGAAAGTCTTGCTGTAAAAGCCGTAATGAACTTTTTTTGACCGGATATGTTTTGATTGTTTAACCAGGCCCCAAAATAGGAAGTCATGTAGGCATTAAACACATCGCGCCGTGATATCTCGTCAATGGAATTTAAGGAATTCAGAAATAGCTCCCTTTGTACAGAGGGCAAGAACAGAAAAAGAAATGTGTCATCCATGTTTCTTTGCTTTTTATAGCCGGCTTTGAAATGATCGAGGACATTTGACTCAAACAGGGTTTCAAACCACCGTTTGGGGTGATCATCAAGATCCAATTGGGGCCAGGTGTATTTGTCCGGGTATCCAATCTTTAATTCATGAGGATGCGCATGAAGTTGCGGATGACCATCGAAAAGCTGACTTAAAAGCGAACCCCCGGAACGCTGGATCTGAGAAATCAGAGCGATTGGAGAATTCACGGTTTGGATGTGATCTGCGCATGACCGGTGCAAGGTTTCCAAATGATTTTTTCTCCGCTCGAACTCCTTTTTCAGGATGTTAAGGCGGCGTCTTTGTTTGCGGAAACGCTTTAAAGTGATTTTTCCATCTCTGGCAATCATTGCATCCATCGCATTGCGCCCCAGCGTTTTCCGCGAGATATTTTTCAATAATTCTTGATAAATCATATCGATTGTCCTGACTATTGTTTACATACTGTTTAACAATATCGGACTTGGTTCTAACATCGGCCACGGCTTATTCGTAGGTTGGGTTGAGCATCCCGATACCATTGTTGGGTTTCGTTCCTCTACCCAACCTACTTGCCGGCCATTTTCATGCTATCAGCGAAACCCAACTAAATGGCCGAAGATAAATCCATCCCCACAATATCAGGCATAGTAACATCAAAGAGTCGAAATTTACAGGGAAGAGATCTTGTTTGCAGCCCTGTTTACAATGAAATTTTCGTAATCCCCCAGAACGTCCCTTTCACCTTGCCCGCCATAGATAATCTCCGAGAGGAATCTATCAATATTTTCATCTGTATAAGGCAAATTCATTATATTTTCTTGCAATGACAATAATGCGTCCTTCAATTCAGCCTCATTATGGATGGTCCAGCAGGCGCCTAATTCCTCGTATTGGGTGATGTTTTCATGAAGGTATTTCAGATAGAGAACCGGTTTGCGTTGAACCAGGGTTTCGATAAGGATGCTCGAACCAATGATCAGCATGACATCCGCCCATTCACACAACTCTACCGAGGAAAATTCATAGACATTTGACAACGGAATACTATCATACACTTTGGCTTCCTCGCCGGAGCGGGTATGGGGTTTGACGACAATTTCCATTCCTTTGAGTTCGGACAGCAGCTCAAAGGTCTTTAGCATTCTTTCAACATCAACCCGGTAAGCAAACCGGGTGGTCATGAAAACAGCTTTCAATCCGCCGGAACTTTCCGTCGCCGACTTCATGGTGCGAGGCAGAATCCTTCTGTTTTGCGCCATCCACTCCCTGCAGTAGCGGGCGCTGCCCATCACAGAAATTCTTTCTTTATCAACCCCCGCCCGGGCCAGGACCTCTTTGCGCAAATTGTTCTGGGTAATGATGTAATCAAAGCGATTGAACTTGTCATAGCGACTTTCCTCGGTGGAACCGGTCCGCACAAAATTATTGGTATAAATAAATACACCGTGGGGGAGCGCAACAGCCGGTATCGATTTCTCGCCGGCGGCCGTTAAAAGTATGTTAACAACGTATCGATTTGGATTGACATGGTCGAAACATACCATCCGTGCCCCGGACTGCTCTATAATGCTGCGCGCCCAGGAGATGTCGTAAAATTTCTCTCGGCACCGTTTATAGTACTTTTTGCCGTTCTTTTTGGCACGCTTTTGAAGTGTCGCCAATCGGGCGGAAAATAGAGTCCGGGAATAATTTGCGAGCCTGTTGGCGACGGCAAAACCGGTCCTGCTGATTAACCGCATGATAAGGTGGGTCGGGCCCAGTGCTCGACCGAATTCATCGAAAATAAATTTTACTTTGACTCCCTGTTTTTTCAGAAACCGGAGACGGTAATCGCCATGAAGATCATATTCCGGATTCAAACAATAAACGGCTACCGGATAATTATCCTGCCGCATTTTCCAGACAATGGGAGTGATATGGTCAATGTCGTTGAATTCTCTGATAAAAAACAGGTACATGTCTACTATGGGTTCTGGGTTCTGGGTTCAAGGTTTTGGGTTCAGGGTTCAAGGTTCTGGGTTCAGAGGTTCAAGGTTCAGCCCCGCCGCCGGCCAAAAAAACGGCCGGTCAAATCGAAAAAGAAACTGATGAACGTCGAACATCGAACATTGAACGTCCAACATCGAATAATGAATTCTGTAAATTTTATTAAAAAAACTGAGCCTCACCCGGCACAAGCGCCTGCACCTCCGGCCTGGAAGCCTACGGGCTGGAAGCGCTGCACGAGCGAAGCTTCCCTTCGAAATTCGATTCGGCTGCTTTCGACGTGCTCAAGCACTGAGCTTGCCGAAGGGCTCGTTGCAAGCTGCGGTCTTTAGATCACGTCTTCAGCGTGATTCG
>PVMK01154469.1_pt1 | contig 13250 bp, 10 predicted proteins | sample 1853481 | NCBI WGS metagenome assembly PVMK01 (sample SAMN08533507, study PRJNA380276) | Marine sediment metagenome, whole genome shotgun sequencing project.
TGCTGGGTTGCGAATCCCCACCAGGTCAATAGGTCCGGATACGTTTGTGGTAGATTATACGGCCCGATACCTGTCGGAAGACGTACCGTATGGTCTGGTTGTGATTCGCGGCATTGCCGAACTGGTAGACGTGCGCACACCTACTATTGATAAAGTGATTGTTTGGGCGCAAACACGGCTGGGCAAACAATATATGGCCAATGGGACACTCTCTGGCCCCGATCTGGCCGAAACCCGCGCCCCACAAGTCTACGGCATCCAGACGTTTTCCGGCCTGGCATCTCAGGCAAATCTCGCAAACAGAATGACACATCAGTATTAGGGAGGTAGTCAACAAATGTCCCCTAAGGCCAAGGATTTTCCCGACGAAGCCCATAAGCGGCGAGTGATGGTAGCCGCCATTGGCGCCTGTGTACACAACCTAGGTGTCGAAACCTTTGCTGATTGGATGGAAGATAAGGATCTAGGATACATCGCCGTCAAGCTGGGGCCGGCTGTACCCATCCCCGAACTTATTAACAAGATCCGTGAGGCGCGCCCGGAAGTGGTGGGCATCTCAATGCGCCTGGGTGACCTGCATGTGGACAAACTCATCGGCGAATTCGTCAAGCTGGCTACCCAACATGGCCTACATCCCCGTCGAAGTGACATTCGCTACGCCTTCAGTGGACTGCGTCCTGCGGCTAACGTGGTTCGGGCGATGACCAGCGTCCCACTGGAGCCAGATCCCTTCACACCTGAAAAAGAACGCCATTTTGACCTCGACGCGGTCGCCCTGACCTACCGAGAACAGGAAGAGTTCCAGGGATTCTTCCAACTTGTCGCCGATGACTTCATCACGATGGAAGAGCTAGAGGAGTTCGCTCAAGGAAGGGCCCTGAGCAGACAAGAGCAAGTTATTGAATGGTCCGACTTTTTGGTAGAGCGTATTAAACAGGTCCGAGATCTGGAAGATCGACCAATCCTCCGGGCTCACATTGGTATCGCCGCCGATACGATTGAACCGACGATAGAGGCTATCGAAAAACTGGCCGACGCCCATGCTTTTGAGATCGTCTGGCGCCTGACCAACCATCCCAGGAAATGTTGGCCAAGTTCATCCGCGGCGAAGAAGATCCCGATAAATATTTGCGTGGTCAGGGTGGCGCGCCTATTCGCACCCTGGAAGACTTGTCTCGGCTCAAGGCTGCTAGCCAACGGGGCAACTTCCCGATGACCCGCATCTACACCGGTACCGATGAATTGCTGACCCTTGCCCCCTTGTGGCAAGAGCATCTCAACAGTTGCTTCCCGGCCGTGCCCGTCTTCTTCTACAACGAGTTGGACGGTCGTGGCCCCATTTCCATTCGGGACAGTTTCAGCGAGCATTTCAGCACCATTCGCTGGTGGGCCGAGCAGGGTAAACCCCTGGAGATCAATGACCCGCACCAGTGGGGTCTGCGCTACGCTTCCGACGATATGCAGGTAACTGACCATGTTCTGTGTGCCCTCATTGCCCTCAAGCTGGGGATCAAACATTACGTGATGCAGATGATGTTTGAGTTGCCCCCCGAAATCAGTGCCTTGGACGATCTGGCTAAAATGAAAGCGGCCTACGAGCTGGTCGAGCCATTGACCCGGCACTTTGAATTCAACATCATCCGCGAAACTCGCTCCGGCTTACCCAGCTTCCCCCCCAACCTACACCAGGCCAAAGGACACCTAGCCTTCGGAACCTACACCCAACTCTACATGAAACCTGATATCTTGCACGTGGTGTCCTTCCCTGAAGCCCACCACGAGGCCAAGGCAGAAGACATTATCGAATCGTGCGAGTTGGTGAAACAAGTCTGCTGGGACTTTCAGAAAGGTCATGTGCCTGATATTTGGTCCGATCCTATCCTCAAGACCCGCAAGCGCGATCTAAAAGAGGGGGCACTATACAATATCCTCCACGGCGCACTCATTGGTGGCTATCGTGGCCCGGTCACGGTGGAGAACTTCGGGGAGTGGGCTCAAGAGCCGGACGACGATCCCGAACGCAATTTCGAAACGGCGCTGCTCTCATTTGCCGACGAGGGCAATTATCGGACCGGAACTTGTGGCCTCGTTAGTCCCGACTCGCTCGATCTGGGCTTGCAGATTGGTCTTTATCAGGCGCCACACATCACCGTCATTGACCGCCGCTACGAACTGTCCGGGGCTTGCCGGATCAAAGTGGTGAACGGAATGTGTTGTGTTGACGAGTGTTACGGCATTAAGGTGTCCAGTGAGTTTGAGCGGGTTGACCTCGTTCGTCAGCGCTTCCCCTGGTACTTCGACGAAAGCATCCAGGATGCGGCCGACGAGAGCTTCATTACCGAAGAAGTCGAGCCGATTGACCGGGCGACTGTGTTGAAGGCGCGGCGTGGGCTGGGTCTGGACAAAAAGGATTTGGACAAGCTAAAAGTCCTGGTTGTAGATTTCGGCAGCACTTTCACCAAGGTCGGGTTCCTCGACGCCGAAACTGAACAGTTTCAATTGCGTTACGAGCCGACCACGCCCAACGATATCCGTGAGGGGTTGGCCAATGGCCTGAGGGTACTGCCCGAATGCCAGGAACAGGGCGACTGGCGTCCTCTCGAGGAGGCGATGAACAGATTTGACGTACGCCTCCCCTGTTCCAGCGCCAAGGGCGGTTTGAAGATGGTCACCGTCAGCCTGGTCAAGGATGAAAGTGGATTTGCCGCCGACCTGGCGGCCCTCACGGCCGGGGCCAAACTGTTGAATAGCTACGATGGCCAGCTCACGCCAGAGCAAGCACGTCAAATTTACGAAGAAGATAAGCCCGAGATCATCCTTTTGACCGGGGGCGTTGACTATGGTGGGGACACCGAGACCCAGGTTCACAATGCCCGCATGCTGGCCGAAAATGCCCGCTACGCCAGCTATACCGATTATGGTGTGCCCGTCATTTACGCTGGCAACCATGATTGCCTGGACAGAGTGGAGCGCATTTTCACAGACAACGGGGTTGACATCCGGATGACTGAGAATGTCATGCCTGAGGTGAATACCTTCCACATCGAGGTCGTCAATGAGGCCATTCGGGAGCTGTTTCAAACGGTCATCATCCGGGGTAAAGGTTTTGATGTGGTGGAAGCGTATATGGATGAGAAATTCATCCCCACACCCCGCGCCGCTTTCCGCGGGATCAATCTATTGGCCAAAGGGTATGGCGATCAGGCAGGTTTGGGCAACCTCATGGCCCTGGATATCGGTGGGGCGACAACCGACTTTTATTCCAACGTTCTCGACAATCCACTCTATGCCTACCCGGGACCCGACCACGCCAAACGATTGAAACGTACCATCCTCAAGACCCCCAACACACCTCTGGCTTATCGTCGCGTGGAGGGAAAATACGGGCTCGCCTATAACGCTGAAAACATCAAAGAGATCCGGCGCTATCAGAACGGGAATATGTCTCGCGAACTCAATCGATTCCTGACTGAGCGCTATCCTGCACTGACGCTGGATCCCGTCGAGCAGTTCAGCGAATTTGTCAGCCAGACAAGCAAGGGCGTTTCGGTGGATTTAGCCGGTTATCTGACCTGGGTGTCAGCGCACCCGCTAGATATGCCCCAAACGCGCTTGGAGAATGCGACCCGCTCTTTTCTGGCCCGCGAGATCATGGCCGTTGCCACCAGGCACAACCTGGGCCATGTGGAAGAGACCGAGACGTATTTCATGCAATACGGGGTCAATTTTTTCAACCAACCGGTAACATCGTTGCTCATCGGTGGCACGATCTACCACAAGATGAAAAGTGGTGACCGGCATTTGCAGAAGGATTTGAAACTGATTGCCCAAGGCGCGCTCTACAATCCCGATGATGCGGGTGTGCTGCGGCCCAATGGAACGGTACTTCTAGATGCCTCGTACCTGGTGTCGATCCTGGGTGGCCTGTACGGCCGCATAGATCCTGAACGAGCTCTGCGAGTGATGCTCCGCGAGCTAGTTCCCCTGGAGATTGTGGAGCAGGCGCACGTATTGGTATCGGCATAGTCGCCTGGTCAAAAAAAGAATGGTTGTAGAATCACTCACAGAAAAGGAGGTGCGAGCATAACCACATCATGACCGGAACGCCGGCTATTTAAGACCGGCACGTAGCTGTCAATATCCGAATAAATCTCATGAAGATTGAGCGCTTTCAGGTGGAGGAGGAAAAAGAAATGTATAAGAAATCATCTTGGTCCAGCGTGTTAATCATCACTTTCCTGTTACTGGCTATTGGTTTATTGGCGGCCTGCCAGGCCGAGCCAGTTGAGGTTGAGGTGGTGAGAACCGTGGTCGTCACTGAGACGATCGTCGAAGAAGGCGAGACTGTCGAGGTGACCCGAATCGTTGAGGTGCCTGTGACCGTTGTTGCGGAGCAACCTCCGGCCGAAGAGGTCGTTCAAGAGGAAGAACCCGGCAGTCAACTTAGGATTTCGGAAGTAGCGGACATCATTACGGTTGATCCAAAATTCCTCAAGGGGCGCCAGACACAGAACGTCCTACGCCTGATGTTCGACAGCCTCTACCACAGAGACAACGATATGCAGATCATTCCCTGGTTGGCCACCTCACTTGAGAACCCAGACGAACTCACCTGGCGCTTTCACTTACGCGAAGGGGTGAAGTTCCACAATGGCAATGATTTCAAAGCCAACGATGTCAAATTCACCATCGAACGGCTAATGGAAGAGGATTCCGTATGGAATGCAGCAAACTTTGTGGACAGAGTTGAGGTTGTCGATGACTTCACGGTAGACATCATCACCCAAGATCCCTTCGCTGCCTTCATGACCCGCCTTGTCCTCTGGCACATGACTGATGAGGAGTATTTCAACGAAGTCGGGGAGGAAGGCGTTCTGGAAAGTCCGGTCGGCACCGGCCCCTACGAGTTCGTGGAATGGGTCAAAGACGAGCGGGTGGTATTGGAAGCCAATGAGGATTATTGGGGCGGCGCACCCAATATCGAAACCATTATCTTCACACCTATCCCAGAGAATGCAACCCGGTTAGCCGCTTTGGAGGCGGGCGATGTCGATATCGTTACGGAGGTTCCGCCCGAGTATATCGATCAACCAGGCGAGGGTGTTGAGATAGCCACTGTACCCGGTACCCGTGCCTTCTACCTTGGCATGAACGTCAATGTGGAGCCCTTTGATGACGTACGAGTCCGACAGGCCATGAATTACGCGGTTGATGTCGACTCCATCATTGAGTTCGTATTGAACGGGTTAGCCAGACCCATTGACAACCCTCTGTTGCCCGAAGCTTTCGGCTACGCTGCCACCCCCAGTCTATCATTACGATCCCGAAAGAGCTATGAGCTTGCTGGCTGAAGCCGGCTATCCTGACGGTTTTGAGATGGAACTGGACACACATCCTGCCTTGAAGGAAATCGCTGAGGCTTTGGCCGGTCAACTGAGCGCTGTTGGCATCGACGCCAGCGTTAACGTCCTGGAGCGACCCGCCCTCGTCGCTAAGTATGAGCCAGGTGGCAGCCAAGCCTGGACTACCTCATGGGGTAACTCAGAGGCCGATGCCGATGGCATCCTGTCTAAACAGTTTTATTCCAAGCGCTATGGTTGTGACTTGGTAACCTACGAATACCCTGACCCGCTATCTGGCTTTGGCGATGAGGCTAAGGGTTGTTACTACAGCGGTTACGGTAATCCGGTTGTCGATGCGGCTGTCGAAGAAGGGAAAATCAATGTTGATCCCGCAGCGCGACAAGCAGCGTATTACGAGGCGCTTCAAGTCATTGTCGAAGAGGCACCCTGGGTCTTCCTGTACAATCCCTCGGAGGTCTTCGCTCATGGCAGTCAGGTTCAAGGCTGGATACCTCGTTCCGATGCCCTCTTTAATCTGGATAATGCGCAGCTTACGAACTGACATTCTGATAACTGTGGCGGATGTTGGATTAAACTGTGACCCACATTCGGTGGCGATCGAATAGTAGGGACCGCCGACGATAACCGAAAGCGCCACAGGTACTTGACTGACCTGCGGATAACTCTCTAGACAAATGCCGGGGCCTATGCACACGGCGTTGGTTTGAAGATTATCTTCAGGTCAGTTAAGCTGATAGGATCAACTACTCCTGGTATCAAGTTGGTCGTTTGTGCCGAGGCGCATAGTGGAGGTAAGGCTTGCAATATCTGCTTAGACGGCTTGTTCTAACTGTTCCGGTTCTCCTTGGTGTGACGATCATTGTCTTCACCATCATCCATGTAATCCCGGGTGATCCAGTCCAGCTCATATTCTCTGGGACGGGAGCCAGCCTAGAACAGCGAGAAGCGATGCGCCATGCGCTGGGGCTCGATCGCTCACTGCCGGTACAGTATGTGATCTATTTATCCAACGCAATTCGGGGCGATCTCGGCCAGTCCATTCAGTTTAAGCAGCCAGTCACCGAATTGATCCTGGAGCGGATGCCGGCCACCATAGAGTTGACTATGGCCAGTCTATTCATCGCCCTGATTGTTGCCTTTCCCCTTGGCATTATCTCAGCCGTGAAGCGCAACTCAGTCGCCGACCATGTGGCCATGACCGGCGCTACTTTGGGCATTTCCTTGCCAACTTTCTGGGTTGGTATCCTACTAATCATGCTTGTCTCTATCAACCTCGGTTGGCTCCCCGCCTTTGGCAGAATCAGTTACGAAGTAAACCTTGAGCGGGTGACAGGTTTTCATCTAATTGATTCAATTCTCACCGGGAACATCGCTGCCTTCAAAGATGCCCTCGCTCACCTTATCCTGCCCGCTCTAGTCTTGGGAATTGCCGCAGCCACGTTCACCACGCGCTTGGTTCGCTCCAGCGTGCTGGGGGTACTCAGCAAAGATTATGTGGTGACGGCTCGGAGTAAAGGGCTAACGGAGTGGACAATACTCTATCACCATGTGCTACGCAACTCCATCATTCCCGTGATAACACTCATTGGCGTGATGATAGGGGCCTTACTGAGTGGCGCTGTAGTAACGGAGACTATCTTTGCCTGGCCCGGCATCGGGCGGCTTGTCATTCAAGCGATTAGCAACCGTGACTTTCCTGTGGTGCAAGGCGTCGTGCTCTTTTTTGCATTGATCCGCCTCACAGTCAACCTTGTGACCGATGTACTCTACGTGTGGTTGGACCCTCGCATTGGCCATGTCTGAGACGGTGGAGAAGATGACTGCATCAATAGAGCCGCCAGAGCTAGCCACGCCCCAACAGAGTGAGCTTAAGCGCATAATACGGACTTTGCTACTGAGTAGAACCGCAACTCTTGGGGCACTCGTGTTTGGCCTGTTTGTATTCACAGCCATTCTAGCACCGCTTCTCGCACCCCACGACCCAGATCAGCAGAACCTAGAGCGCAGGCTGGCGCCACCCATAGGACTCGGATTGGAGGGGGCGAGTGTTGAACACCCGCTGGGGAATGACAATCTGGGGCGTGACATACTCAGCCGACTCATCATTGGCTCACGCGTGTCATTGTTGGTGGGAGTAAGCGTAGTCTTTATGGCCAGTTTGTCCGGCAGCGCGGTTGGTGCGATGGCCGGATACTACCGGGGTAAGTTTGACAACATCGCCATGCGTTTTGTCGATATTTGGATGGCTTTTCCCAGCTTGCTGCTGGCGATCGCTTTTGGGGCTGCTCTAGGCCCGGGGTTGTCCAGTCTTGTTATCGCCTTGGCTCTGGCCAGCTGGGTGATCTACAGTCGCATCGTCAGAGCAGAAGTTCTTATCCTCCGAGAACAGGAATTCATTCTGGCAGCTAAGGCCTTAGGCGCTACGGAAACACGAATCATTACGCGCCACATCCTGCCCAATGCCCTACCGCCGATCCTGGTGATCGCCACTCTCCAAATGGGCACGATCATTATCGCAGAGGCGTCCCTCAGTTTCCTGGGCATTGGCGTTCAAAGTTCGGTGCCCACGTGGGGGGGGATGTTGTCCGATGGACGGGAGTTTATGCGACAGGCCTGGTGGCTGGCCACGTTTCCCGGCATCGCCATCAGTATCGTGGTACTCAGCGTCAACCTATTTGGTGATGGGTTACGAGATGCCCTCGATCCACGTCTACGAACAAGATAAGATGGTTTCAGATTAAGCCGGATTCAAGTCATGAAGCATTATCAAGAGGAAAACGGTTAATGTCGGTGCAAAGCGAATTGATTCAAAAGAAAGATGAAATCGTGGCCACAAACGGCATGGTCGTCGCCGAATGCCTCGAGGCGGCCGATGCTGGGCTTGAGATCTTCGAGAAAGGAGGTAATGCTGTCGATGTGGCCGTGGCGACCGCTTTTGCCTCCTGTACCTGTGAACCTGCCATGGCTAGCCTGGGTGGAGGGGGGGCTGCACTGATTTACTTGGCCGAGGAAGATAGGACTGTTGCTATTGAATTCGAAGGCCGCCTCTCAAAATCAGCCACTGAAGAGATGTTCGTCGACGATTTACTGCCTCTGGGCGTAGATCCGCACCCCAGTTTTGGCTGGCGCGGTACGAGGAACAACGTTGGCTGGATGGGATATCGTTCCTTGGGAGTTCCGGGCCAGGTAGCAGGATTGTGTGAAATCTTGGAGCGTTTCGGATCGATGAGCCTGGAGGAAGTGATTGCTCCGGCGGTCAGGATCTGCGAGGAAGGCTATGAGATAAACAAATACTACGCTCTGATGATTGGCAGCAATATGAAGCTCCTGGAACAGTATCCGCCTATCAATGAACTGCTCCTCCCCGGGGGATATCCACCGATCCCGGCGAGTCAATATGATAAACCCACTATCATTGTGCAGCCGGAGCTGGCAGAGAGCTTGCGCAAGATCGCCCAGGGAGGCGCCGCTGCCTTTTACCGAGGCGAAATCGCCAAAGACATTATTGCCGATACAGCTCCTCATGGTTCTATTGTTACCTTGCAGGATGATGCCGACTACCAGCCCAAATGGTACGATGAAGGCCTCACAGGCACTTATCGCGGATATGAATTAGTCTGTATGCCAGAGGTGTTTGGTGGCATTCAGGTGCTGCAGACGCTAAATCTTCTCGAAGGGTTTGACATGGCTTCTTTGAAACACCTTAGCGCCCACTACCTGCACCTACTGGCTGAATGTTTCCGCCGGGCCTGGGTGGATCGTTTCAGATACATGGGCGATCCTGAATTTGAAGAGGTTCCTATCCAAGGGCTGGTTTCAAAAGCATACGCAGAGGAGATGCGCCAATTTCTCAACCTGGAGAGAGCACCCGATGAGATCAAACCGGGCAACCCCTGGCTGTTTCAGGGAGATGGCCAGATGCCGGAAGAAGGCCGGTCGCTGGGCCCCAGAGGCGCGGGACGGAACACCACCCATCTATGCACCATGGACAAGGACGGCAACATGGTCAGCATGGTGCAGACGCTCGGGGGAGGGTTCGGCGCTTACACGATGTCGGGCAGTACCGGCGTCATTTTGCGCAACTACACCAACCTGTTTAACCCTGAACCAGGAACCAGCAATTCCATTGGCCCCTGGAAAAGACCCTCGAGCCACGACTCGTTGACGTTAGTATTCAAAGATGGCAAACCGCACCTTACCATTGGCGCACCAGGCGGTCGGCGGGTAATCACGTCCGTCGTTCAATGCCTGGTGAATGTCATTGACTATCGCATGGGCATCCAGGAGGCGATTGCTTCGCCGCGAATCCATTTCGAAGGAAGCGACCCTAAGATACCCAAAGGCAAGCTAGTCAGAGAACTTTTTGCTGATGCCCGGATCGACTCAGAAACGACAGCGGCATTGGTCAGACGGGGTCATGAGATCACCTTGAAGCTTGACGGGGACTTTGCCCTGCCCATCGGAATCATGCGGGATGAGTCAACCAACAAACTTCAAGGAGGCCTAACAGTTCCGGTTCCGGCTACGGCCGCTGGCTTCTAGCATTCTCCGCCCCCACCTACGCCGCCATGATAGGAGGTTAAGTTGTCACATTCTACGCTAGGGATGATGTCCTATCCACGACTAGAGATCTCTTTGGACAAGATAACCCATAATACGCGGGTTGTCGCCGGGATATGCGAGCGCCAAGGCATTCGGGTTGCCGGGGTTACGAAGGTGTTCTGTGGCCATCCGGAAATTGCTAGGGCCATGGTTGATGGTGGAATAGACATCCTTGCCGATTCAAGACTCGAAAATTTGAAGAAGTTGAGAGAATTTCCACTGCCGAAATTGCTTCTCAGGTTGCCCATGATCAGTCAGGCAAAGGCAGTTGTCGAATGGGCCGATATTTCGCTGAATTCAGAAATAGAAACGATAAAAGCGCTTTCAGAAGCAGCAATTGCCCAGAGAAAAAGTCATGAGATCATCCTGATGTTTGACCTGGGTGACTTAAGGGAAGGAATCTTTGACGAGAACGAACTTTTTCACACTGTTGAACAGTTGTTGCAACTGGAAGGCGTAATTCTGATAGGCATTGGCACAAACATGACCTGCTCCGGTGGTGTAATCCCAACCCCCAAAAATCTATCCAGGCTTGCAAGACAAAAAAGGGCGATAGAGAGCAGGTTTGACCTTCATTTAGAAGTGCTGTCCGGCGGCAACTCCAGCACTCTATATCTGATAGAAGAAGGAAGCATGCCTGCGGGGATCAACCAACTTAGGCTTGGTGAGTCGATAGTTCTGGGCAGAGAGACTGCTTACGGCCGCCAACTCAAGGGAACTTATAACGATTGTTTCAAACTGATCGCCGAGATCGTCGAAATTAAGGAGAAGCCATCTTCTCCAATTGGAGAAGTCAGACTGGATGCGTTTGGGGATAGACCCAGCTTCGTGGATAAGGGTATTAGGAAAAGGGCACTCTGCGCAATTGGAAAGCAGGATGTTGGAATCGGGGATATCATCCCAGACGATGATGGAATAGCCCTTCTGGGTGCAAGCAGCGATCACCTCATCCTCGACGTTACAGAGTGCGCCCAAACCTATAAAGTAGGAGATTTGGTCTCCTTTTTTTTGACGTACGGCGGCATATTAAGAAGTATGACTTCTGAATATGTAGCCAAACAGATCGAGTAAATACGATCACTCCAGGTGCCACCTAGTCATCTTGCGGCCGGTTTTGTTGCCAAAATCCATTGCCCGCTATTTCAATTAAAAATGATGGTCCGGCAAAAGGATAGTATTAGTAGGACCACTCAACGATGCCTCACCTCTAGTAAATACATGACCATCACTTCTTCATCGCCAAATTTCAGATGATAGGCGTCCGACAGTTGTTCAACCCGCTGGATCTGCTCGATATTTTCGTAAAAGGTTGAATTGAAGCGAAAGAAGGCGAAATCGATGACTTTGGAGTCGAGTCCCCCCTCCTCAAATAATGTTAGAGAGCGAAGTTGGCTCAAAATGGATATTTGCATTAAGTAGGCCACACCATCCGCTTCCAACAGGTTGGGCAGCAAGGTTATTAGATGATCCAACATATTGCGGCCCCAATAATCCACCGGACGGTGGCCTGATATCTCGCCCATAGGATCGACCGGCATCTGGTAAAGACTGGCCACGACCACATCATATTTTTCATCAGGAAGATAAGCATACAGATCTAAAGCGGCACCGCTCACCCGGTCGGCCACACCATTTCGGAAAGCATTGGCCAGCATATTGGCTACCGCTTCGGGCTGAATGTCAATCGCGTGAACATGACTGGCTTCATTCAGGGCAAGCTGAACGGTCAGTATGCCGGTGCCACAACCCACGTCCAGACAGCTCTTATTTTTACCCACAGCTGCCCGAAATAGATGTTTCCACATTAGAAAACTACCTTGAGTGGGGCTAAAAACATCTGGATCGCAGACGATCTGGGGGAAGGGCAAAGGGTAAAGCAACCGGCTTTGTTCATCCGCCCACTGCTCAGGTATATACGGTGTCTGCCTGGTTTCTAAAATATCCGCTAACAGGTGGGGCTGCTCGCGATCGCTTGATTTTCCGGCTTTCGTATTGGCCAGTGCCTGGCTAGCGGCGGCAATATGTTCTGGGGTGACGCCACAGCAACCACCGATGATCTGAGCCCCCTCCTCACGCCATTGCAAAGCTAATTGGGCGTAATCATCTGGTTCTATGCTCTCGTCGAATTTCCAGCCCGGATCGAGATAATGCCCAAGATTAGGATAGATGCCTAAAGGCATGTCTGTAAAATCACGCAGCCAGGGCAAAATGCCGGAAACGTGGCTAACAGGCAAACAGTTGATCAACAGCGCTCCAACACCCATTCTTTCAAACTTGCGGGCCGCCCGGCCGAAGAGATCACCTTCCGGTCCGCCCCAATGCTGACCATACACACCACAAACGCCATGGCGGCAACGTCGGAAACTTAGCCAGACAGGCAGACCCGTCTGGAGCATTAACTCCACGGCCGGAAAGGTAAGATTCTCCCGGATAAGCGAGAGGGTCTCCAGCAGAATCAGATCGGGTGGGTCTTCCTCGAAAACACGGGTCAGAAGCTGCAGTGTATCTTGCCGTTGGGAGCTATCGACATCACCGTTAAGGCTAAAAGCCAACACGCTTTCATTTTCCTTGCCGGCTTCGGCGATGGCTTGACGACCCAGCCTTATTCCCAGCCGGGCGACATCTATCCAATGGCTTTGCCCCATCGAATCGAACATGCCACTGGCTTCCATTTCCGGGGCATTGGAAATGGCCCAGGTGTGGGTAGAAATGACATCGCAGCCGGCCGCCAAATAACGGCGGTGCACTTCAAGCGCGGCATGGGGCGCATGATATAAGGCCCAGGTCCCCCAAAGCCCTTTATCGCTCAGGCGAAAATCTTGGAGACCAATGCGTTGCAACTCGGTGGCCCCTCCGCCATCCAGGATGATACACTGGTCTTCGGCCATCCGCTGCTCTATACCTCGATAGGCATCAGAGTAATTACCTTTCATTGGCAGACCTTCCTCTTGACTATTGGCTATTCAAACTTCGGCAACTTTGGTGGGCTCGTTTGGGATGGTTGGCACTTATAAGGTTCAGGAAAGCGCAATGGGCCCGGTCACTCACTACGATAATATCCTGAATAGACAGGGGCCGAAAGAAAACAACGGGCGTTATAACCTGAATATGACCATGTCTATAATTCACAAAGTGCGAATGGTGTCTGGCGAGCCATCTCGTCGTAGCCGTATTCAGAGACTTCACACAGGCCTCGACAGTAGCTGACCCTGGCGAAGAGACCACTCCGGGTCAACTATGGTACAAAATGGGGCCTGGCTCTGTTTGATCTGGCTCTTGACAAAA